>Ga0214921_10012582_pt1 | contig 10085 bp, 15 predicted proteins | sample LL1505_MetaG_FD_177992 | JGI IMG/M metagenome (GOLD analysis project Ga0214921, IMG submission 177992) | Freshwater microbial communities from Lake Lanier, Atlanta, Georgia, United States - LL-1505 | ecosystem: Environmental > Aquatic > Freshwater > Lake | place: USA: Georgia | collected...
AAATAAATAAACAATACGGGTTATCTTCATCCTGAATACCTTCATCCTGAATACCTTCATCCTGAATAACTATGCAAAGCACTCGAAGAATGTTTGACGAATCAAATATTTCCGAACAAACACATCAAATTAATTTAGAATCTTTTCCAAATAGATTAAAAATTTCATTTGTCGATTTACTTATAACTGAAAGATCTCCACATGATCAGTTATTAATTATTTATTATAATGAATATAAAAAAAGTCGATTATTTTCATTTGAACATCTTTGCCGTACAATGGATGAAATTGTTGATATTCCAATTAATAGATTAATTCTTAAATATAAAAATACTGGTGATTGGGATCTTTCTAATGTTCCACGAAATAAATTAAAATATATTAATAATCATTTACTATTAAAAATATAAACATTAATTCTAAAATATAAATCTTTAAGAATTAATTTAAATCAATAATTTATTTTTTTATTATATGCTTTTTATCATAGAATAATAGATTTCATTTACATTAAAAACAATGTTAAAATCTAAAATCGAATTAGTATTTCTTAGCCTTGATGTCGATAGTCTTGTTGAATTGCAAAATCAAATAGGTGATTCATCAAATGATTTTAAATTTAAATATCTTGCTGATAAAATCGAACATTTAGATCAATTAGAACAATATGATGTTGTTGTTTCACCAGCTAATAGTTTTGGTGAATTGAAAGGCGGAATAGATTATTATTATTGTAAATTATTAGGTGGAAATAAATTACAATCATATGTTTACGAAAGAGTTTTAAAAGAACAGCAAGGAGAAATTCCAATTGGTCAAACTCTTATAATTGATTTAGTTAAATTTTCACAAATTTATAATCAAACTACAAATCAACAAAATGAATTTAATAATTATACTGGTAAACCATCTCAATTTTATATGTGTCCGACTATGACTATTCCAATGAATGTTGATGGAACTCGTAATGCATATTTATTTATGAAAACGTTGATTAGAACATTATTGGATTCAAATAACAAAACAATTGATGAAAATAATCGAAGCAAAAATTTGCTAGATGAAAAATCTAATAGAATAATTAAAAAAGTTCTTGTTCCTTTACCAGCTATTGGAGTTGGAGGTATGAAGCCTAAAGCTATGGCTAAACAAATCAAAGTTGCAATTCAAGCTTATGAGGGTAAAGGAATTATTCCAGCAATCTTTATGACATCTCAAAATGAACAGAGTTTTCGAGAACAGAAAATTTATGAATACCAACCTAACAATGTTTTACAAAATGCTAAAATGGCATGCATTCAAACAGCTAAACCTTAAAATATATATGTAATAAATATTTGATAAAAATAAATAATAGTATTTATTAATATAGAGACTTATATACGCAGATTAGAAATTGATTTTTTTTATATAGAGATAATTAAACAATTTTTGCTATATTAGATTAAAAGATAAACTATTTAGTTAAATGACATGGGAGCATGTACATCAACAGAAAAAATTTCTGTGAATGAGAATCATATTAATAATATGGTCCATCCAACAGAACCAAAAACATCAGATCAAATTAATGAAAAAACACTTACAACACAAAAATCTCAAAAAATAATTGAAGAATTACTAGATGATCCTAAAACGTTAACAACTTCCGTATCAATATCTACTACTGAAAATGATATTCAAATATTTCATGAATTATAAACGTGATATTGCGCGTAGTGAATTAAAAAAAAGAATTTCATTAAGATCTGCAGTTCATTCCAAATGTCCAATTTGTGGAGATCTAGGACCTGAAACATCTGATCAATATTATACATTTTATTTAATAGTGCCGAATATTATTACAAAAACAAAATATCGGCGCTGCAATGTCTATTTCTCATTCGAATATATGGGAGCTGTAAAAAGTATTGATCAAGCAATAGGTTTAATTATGTACGAAGATATCTAGCTACATCCCTCAAACATGATAGTTTTCAATTCCTCGTCATTCAACTTAAATTAACATTGAAAAATATTATAATAAATATAACAAAAAATGAGTCAGACTTTTTTATTGAATGACGTAATGCTCGGTAAATATGATAATGGTGTTGATGCTAATAAAATATGGAAATTTGTTGAGGATAAAAAAATATGTGAATATAAGATGAATGATATAAAACATTGGATTTATCAACCATGTTGGTCTATAAATGATGATTGCTATTTATCAATTTATCAAGTATTATTACAAAAGCTGATACAAAATATCCATTAATAGTCGTTGAAGATCCTAATGATAAATACGGTGTTATATTAGATGGGAATCATAGATTTGCAAAATTATTTATGCAAAAAGTTGAGAAAATTAAAATAAAATATATTACTATTAAAGAATTTCGATCGTTAATTTAATCACTTTGTTCGATTCATTTAATCACTTTGTTCGATTCAAGAAATCCATTATTTTTTTATCCAACCATTTTCGATGTGGAGTGCTTGCGATCCAATCTTTTGGAAGAGCAGAATAACCAAAATATGCACCCAAAACAGCACCAGCAATTGCTGCATTAGTATCTGCATCACCACCTGCACCAATAATGGTTTTAATAATAGTCTCATAATTATAACCATTTATAGCAGCTCTTAATGCCCATAACATAATCGAAAAAGCTACAAGAGTATATCCATTTTTATCTCTTTTATTTCCATATTGTCCAACTTCCAATTCTTCAAATATTGTTGTTCCGATTAAACCATATTCGTTAAGTTTGCCAATTAAACCATTCATTCCTATTTTAAAATAAATATTTGTTTCATCAATAAAACTCTTATCTAAAATTTTAATTGAATGTGAATAAAATTCTCTAATGTCATTTTCTGTAATAGAATTAGTTTTAATAACATATCTGATAATTTCACATTGCATTAAACATGTTAAAATACATCTTCCATCATAATGAGTTACTATACAATGTTCAAGAATTTCATTAAGATAATCTTCACTAAGTGCAAGTGGTGCAATTCTCATAAGTGCACCATTAGGAGCTGGCGCATCAATCTTACCAGTATTAGCATCACCACCCATCATTTTATAAACTTCCAATGAAACTATTTGGGGTTCAATTGTAAATCGTGGATGAGATATTAATTTATTTATTAATGCTCCTATACCCATTCCAGCAGTATCACCAAGTTCAGGAAATCCATGAAATTTCCATGTTACAAGTTTTGAAGCAAATAATTTATTATCAATTCGCATAATATTATCATTATCAAAATAGGAACTATCTAAAAGTAATACCATATGGTCAGTATCATCAGTCCAATCGCCTTTAATCACACCTCTAATTCTATCACCAGTTTGAGTTGTTGGAAATTTTATACCACGTTGAACTAACATATTAGCACGTCTATAATCACAACCTTCAAATTGTAAACCGATTGCATCTCCAATTGCACACCCCCAAATAACTCCTTTATATTTATCAAGAATTGATATAGGATCTATTGGTTTATTGGTCTTGGTTTTCATTTCATGATTTGGTTGTTTTATATCACTATAAATATTTTGAAGAATATCATCATCACTATCGTCATCTAAATTAACTGAAATCGATTTTTCTATATCAAATGAGTTATCATTATTTATTTTAACATCATTTAATTTAATAGGTTCGTCATCTGTTTGATTGTTTCCATTACAACAATTTTTTTGATCAGTCATTCTTAAATTTAACAAATGTAATTTTGGAAGAAAAATCTTTTTTGTATGGTTATATAAAACAATAATATATAAAATATTAAAAATCTATCTTTTAATAACAATATATTGATTAGAAAAAAATTGAATTCCTTCTGAGTAAAATATACAATCTCAACAAGACCTTGAATTTTAGATCCAATCCAAAACACAATGTCTTCTACTCAAAAGAAATCCCAATCTCAACCACCTGTTCCTTTCGAAGGAATCATGTATCAGCGTGCATGCCGAAACTTTGTTTATGGTGGTTGTCAAGATGGTGCCTGTCCTGATGGATATGCTCACATTTACTTCTGTGTTCATTGTGCAAATGGTGAATGCAACTACGGAGATAAATGTAAAAAACCTCAAGCTTTCCAAATTGTTGGAAAAAATGGCAAAGTTACTGCAGCAACTGAATGTTTTTGGGTGATTGAAAATGAACACACCGACGACATTTACTTTTACTTTACAAACAAAGCAGTTGCTACCAAAAAGCAAGCATTGCGCAAGGCTGAAGAAGATGAAATCAAAGCCAAGAAAGTTGCTGAAGTTGCTGCTATTACTGTGAAGGCAACCGGTCCAATCATTGGATACAAAGCACCTTTGTCAGTAGTTCAACGAGATGCATTGCAACATGTTGATCAAGCAAAATCTTATCTGAAAGCTGCGGCTGCTGATTCCAAGAGCATCGAAGCTGCTTTGCTCCAAGCAAACAAGATCAGAGTTACTTACTCCAACATGTTGGATATCTTGGTCAATGCTGAACGCAATATGACTGAAGAATTCAGAACTACTTTGACTTCATTCTTGAAACGCAAGCTTACTGACGATCAAGAGAAAGTTGTCAATGATACTCTCAAGGATCTTCCAGCTCCTGTTGATTCAGAATAGTTCATTGGTTTTAATCTTTATTTTTTTATATGTTTTTACAATACAAAAAATAAAGATTAAATTATTTAAGTAAATTAAGAATCATTTTATTAAAATAATTATACTTCAGTCAATTCAATAATAATTGATGCATTACTATTCGTCATAGTAGGCAGTTCTTCTGATTTAATACTATAACTATGATCACGAATATTTTCTTGTCCAAGTGCAATGACATTACCATGATAGAAAGCTGTAACTTTAAATTTAGTTCCAGTATTAAACACTACTTCATAATCATTAAACTTAGAATATGAATTAATTAATCGACCGGAAGTACTTTTAATTAATACAATTGTTCCTTTATGACGATTACTATAATTATGAATATTATCAGTCGCAATTTTCCCTTACGAATACACATAAGAATACGACTTTCTTCGTCATAAATTAAAACCTGCAAACTTTCCTTCAAAAATTGCAAATAGAGGAGAAAGAATTCTTGGAATTGGAATGCCCAAGGGAAAATACCACTCACCACAAAATGCATTTAACTCAAGATATTCGTATTTGTGTTTTGGAATACCTGTATTCCACAAATATACACACTTGAGTGTAAGAATACAAAAAAATAATAATGTCGAAATAATCATAAACATTTTGATTGATTGTTTTTAAAATATAAAAAAATCATTTTTTTAATGAATGTATTGTTTTGATAATTGATTTAATAATTAAATTAATAGCAATTAACTTTTTGATTTTGAGATAAGTCCGGAAAATTTTCCTCATATGAAACTTCCTCTTCAGATTGTTCAGTTATATTCCATTCGATAACTGGAATATAATATTCATTAAAGTTAATTCCAGTGATTTGTGTCCAATACAATTTTGCCATCTCAATCTCTTTTTCGAATTTTGCAAAGTATTGATAGACAGCTCTGTCGAAAATTTTTTCATTATTTGGGTCATAAAGAGGAATCAAATTATTCAAGACAAAATTCACTGCAGTATGAGGATTTGTAAAAACAATGTCATACTTATACTCGTGCATAATTGCAAAAGTCAGATCAACCTTCTCTTTGATTTCTTTAATACAATCAGTGAATTGATTGATATCGTTGATTGTTTCATATGCTTCTTTCAAAGAAATCATGACATTCTCAAGTCCCTTGATTTCCAAGAAGAATTTATCCATATTGCATTCGTAGCCAGCATTTTGGGTCATCCAGATTGCAACAAATTTGACATAATTGGATTTGATTTTTCCATCTTTGTCAGAATGATATCCACAGAATGGATTTTTGCAATTTGGTCCAAATTTACAAAGAGTATGTGAAAATTGACAAGTAGGATCTCTACAATTGTCAATTTGTCTGCATGGTTGAGTGCTAAAAGACATTTTGCTTTTGGTTTTGGTGAACTATTTTTGTTTATTAAGTTATGAATATTCAATTTTTTATTCAATTTGTATAATTAATGCAAAAAAGTAGAAAGTTACATAAATGAAATGTCCGTAAAAGTCACATAAGAGAATCACTTGAAACAACTCTATATTCGTAAGTTATTCTGTTTTCTGATGGTAAGTAGGTTTCTGTTGTTTCCAGACAATAACCTTCAGGAATGTATTTGGTTATAACACCCCATTCAGAATCATCAGGTTTCCAAGTACCGACTGAATTGGTTTTCAAGCGACCATTGAGTAGATCAACTTGTTCTTGAACATTCAATGTTGCAAAGAACTCGTCAAATGCTTTCCAGGCTTCTTGAGTCATTTTATGTTTGTTTTTAAATTTAGATTATAATTCTTCAGTTTTTTCTTGTAATGCTTTAGTTATAATTACTGTTAATGTCTTTGACATCATCGTTGTAATCATATTTATTCGAAACATTATTATTGTATAATTTTACTATGAAATTCATTATTTCTTTACACATATACAATAATAAAATAACGAAAAGAATTATAATAGTATAAAATGTTATTGATAAATAACTATGATCATTTTCTAAACCACCGCTTTTAATTTTATCTATTATTTCGAAATCAAAATACATTGGTTTGTGATCACTTTCAAAATATTCTACTGTTTTTTCAGTACCCTGAATTTGTTTATATAAATAAAATGCGTAATCAACTTTTTTGCCATGTATAGATGTTGGATCTTTTTCATTGGATTGAATATACTGTTTTAATTTAAATTTAGTTAATTCTTGTTTTGAATCTTCTGTGATATTCATATCACCTATAATTATTTGTGGAATCATTTTATCTATATATTTTTCATTTCGTATAATAGTATTAATTTGTTGCATCCTTCTTTCTACTTGATCTACATAAAAATCATAAAAAGTATCATAATCTACAAATGTAAATCCATGCATTAATCTTAATCCTATTTCTAAATGTGTTCCTACTATACGAAATTCTGTTCCATCAAGAGCGGTATATATTATGTATATACTATTACGAGGTTTGAATGATTTAAATTCTAAATCAATAAATTCAACATTCTTACATTTCAATTTATCTATTAATGCAACTACATAGGCGTCTGTTCCACCATTTAGTACATATTTAATATAATAATTTTTTAATTCATTTAATTTTTGTATATGTGTTTCTGGAAATTCTTGTAATATTATAACATTAGCATTAGATTTTGCTAATAATAATAATAAATTATTATATACATAATCACGATTATTTAGTATATTTGGTGATTCTAAATAATTAACATTATATGTTAATATTCTATGTTTAATTGAATCAGAAAATAAATTATCGAAATTTGTAATTTTTTTATACCATTTATTAATTTTGAATCGAATGTTAGGAGGATATAATTCATTTAACATAAATTCTTGTTTTTCAGGTAATTTTAAACCCCATGTTTTCCAATAAACTGGATGTGATTCATCGATATAAATGTTATTTATCATATTTTCATTAATGTTAAGATTAACAATTTCATCAACAGGTAGATGAAATGGAGACATATTATATGGAATGAATGTGCCATCAAAATTATATTTATCATATAAATATTTATGAATAGCTTCTTGTCTTCTAAATACAGGCATATATTGGCTTTTAATGGGTGGTTTTGGACGTGATGAATAATGTTTATTATATAAATATATATCACGCCGTAAGATATTTTTGCGGCTAAGATTTTTAGCCTGTTCAGTAATAGTTGTATCAATTCCAAATGTTAATCGTAAATCATCTTGTATGTTAGAATTTGCTTCGTTATATATTTTTTTAAGATTATTTTCAGTTAATAAAACTAAATAGATAGGTTTTTTAATTGCATAACATACTACACCACCTCCATATTGTTCAGCATAAAACATAGCTAATCGTTGACATCCTACCCAAAAATGCTTAGAAGGGATTGTATCATAAAAATATTTTGAACCTTTAAAAAATTTTGTTTCTCCAGGCAGGACAAAATATTCGAAGCCGTTTTTTGATTCATATTTACCTATATCTTCATAATATGAAACTGGTGGTTTATCATCAATTTTTGATTTGTATATGGTACAATTATTATCTGGACATGAATTATCTGTATATTCTATTTTTAATTTATTGTAAATATTTTTATAAGTGTCATTATTAAATTTTGTGTCGTACTGATCAATTATTATGCCTCGTTGTTCCATTTTTATTACTTCGTGATCAGTAAAGTAATTATATTCATAATTACCGTCATCTATTCGACTTCCGTCCATTTTTTTTCACTGTTTTTTTTAAATAAATTGTATATTTATTTTTTTAATATAAAATCCTTAAATAAAAAAAATTGAAATTGTGTGCCCTATATTCAAAAGCTAACACAAACCCTCCCCATTCCCAAATGGCTTCCCGTCCTGCTCCCAAGGTCCTCCGCCCATGCTTCTTCTTTGCTCATGGAACTTGCAAAAGTCCCTCGTGCAAATTTGAACATGTCCTCGTGGATTGTCGCGATAGTGTAAACTGTCAAAACAAGGCGAAGTGTGCTTACATGCATCCAGGTGACCCCGAACCTGGCTCTAAGCCCCAAGCCCCCTTCCACCCCCGGTCTCAACCCAATGAACGTAAGTCTCACGACAAGCGTTCTCAGCATGGTGCTCCCAAAAAGCATCATGTACCCTCCATCAAGCAACTTGGATCTGCAAAGATCCAACGTTTTGACAGCAATGTCAATGCTTTCTGCGCAGTTGCCTTCACAGGTACTGAGCAAGAGCAGCAAGAGGCTCTCAAGCTTCTCATGAAAGAGAAAGCTTCTATTCGCGGACAACTGACGGCTCTTTTAGAGTTGTTGGAAGTTAGCGAGAAGAAGCTTGATCGAGTAATCGAGAAGAGTGAGACTCTCAAGTCTTTCTCAAAGGCTGTTGGGACACCAACAACTGAGGAAGACGGTGATGAAGGTTCTGATTCTGAGGATCCTGTTTTCGAACAGAATTCACAGAATTGGGCTGACCAGACCGAGGAGCAACCAAGCTCTTAAAACAATGGTCGTGAGAAAACACGTAAACACATTTCAGAATATGCTGCCGTCGTTAGGTAGTGAGTCTGAAGCCACCGAGGAGCAACCAAGCTCTTAAAACAATGGTCGTGAGAAAACACGTAAACACATTTCAGAATATGCTGCCGTCGTTAGGTAGTGAGTCTGAAATCTCTTGATGTAGCCCGGTGCTATATTAGGAAAAACAGCGTGAAACACTTGCTTTGATTGAATATCCCGGATAGGAATTCATACCTTAGTATTGTGTTGATTGTTTTTTGTATTTATTTTTTTATATATATAAAATCGACTTTTTTAACATATCGCAATGTTTTTCAACATATCGGTATAAAATCGACTTTTTTAACATTCAAAATCTATACTTCATATTATGCTCGTAGTTCAGCGGTCTTATCAACTGTGTGTCTCGGGTGTAATTCCTGCCGGGCATATTCCTATTTATTAGCTAAATATATCTTATTTATTCGTTGGTTTTTTCTATTTATATATATCTATTAAAATCGATAACTTCCATAATTTATCAACATATTGGTGTCTTTGTGGGGGCGAATATTGCTGAGGAGACGAATGGGTTGATTTTGAGGGGTGTGAAAATGTGGATTTATTGGGGGTCGTGTCGGAGGTCTTCGGGACACGAAATTTGCGATTTTTGGGTCGAGATTTTGAAAAAAATCGGTTTATATCTCTTAAAAAGACAAAACATGATGTAAAAATCGGGACCCTAATAAAAAACGGGCTTCCTATCAATTTCATAGAAAAGGGTTGGGTCTTCGGAGGGCAAAATTTCGGATTTTTGGGTCGAGATTTTGATTTTTATCATTCCTCAAACTTTGTTTTCGAAATTTTTATCATTCCTCAAACTTTGTTTTCGAAATTTTTATCATTCCTCAAACTTTGTTTTCGAAATTTTTATCATTCCTCAAACTTTGTTTTCGAAATTTTTATCATTCCTCAAACTTTGTTTTCGAAATTTT
>Ga0214921_10012584_pt1 | contig 10085 bp, 9 predicted proteins | sample LL1505_MetaG_FD_177992 | JGI IMG/M metagenome (GOLD analysis project Ga0214921, IMG submission 177992) | Freshwater microbial communities from Lake Lanier, Atlanta, Georgia, United States - LL-1505 | ecosystem: Environmental > Aquatic > Freshwater > Lake | place: USA: Georgia | collected 2015-05-28
TTTCACGCCCTCGAGGGTTTCGAAATCCACGGTGATGCAGAAGGGAGTGCCCACTTCATCTTGGCGGCGGTATCTGCGACCAATTGCGCCCGATTCATCGTAAAACACAGCAAAGTGTTTCCGAAGGCCCTGGGTTAAGGCACGCGCTTTTTCAACGAGTTCGGGTTTATTTTTAAGAAGAGGAAAGACACCTGCCTTGATAGGCGCCATTCGGGGGTGAAAGCGAAGGACGACCCGTGTTTCTTTGGCCCCTTTTTCGTCGGTGACTTCCTCTTCGTCGTAGGCCTCGCAAATCAGTGCGAGGGTTGTGCGGTCGACCCCTGCACTGGGTTCGACGACATGGGGAATAAACTTTTCTTTTGTTTCCTCGTCAAAATATTCGAGAGGCTTGCCGCTGGCTTCCTGGTGTTGTTTCAGGTCGTAATCGGTGCGGTAGGCGATGCCCTCGAGCTCCTCGGTACCGAAGGGAAACGCGTAAAGGAGGTCATAGGTGCCTTGGGAGTAGAAAGCGCGATCTTTCTCGGGAACGTCTAGAATCGTGATTTTATTGCGGGGAATGCCGATGGACTCGTACCACGACAGGCGATCCTCCAGCCACTGATCGAGCCATTTTTTGCCTTCTGCTGGACGAACAAAGAATTCGACCTCCATCTGTTCAAATTCGCGGGAGCGAAAGGTGAAATTTCGGGGGTTGATTTCGTTGCGAAAAGCTTTTCCAATTTGGGCAATCCCGAAAGGAAGTTTTTTGCGAGAAACTTCGAGAATATTTTTAAATTGCACAAACATGGCTTGGGCGGTTTCTGGGCGGAGGTAGGTGAGGTTTCGCTCGTCCTCTACGGGGCCGACGTAGGTTTTGAACATCAGGTTAAACTGGCGGGGTTCGGTCAGCTCCCCACCACAGGCGTTGACCATTTTGCTGGGTTTTTGGGGGCATGGTGTGGCCGAGACCTGATCGGCGCGGAAGCGGCCTTTGCAGGTTTTGCAGTCGACCATGGGATCGGTAAAGGTGGCCTCGTGTCCACTGGCTTTCCATACGGAGCGACTCATGAGAATGGCACCATCCATTCCGACGATATCGTCCCTGTATTGGGTCATGCATTTCCACCAGTTATCCTTTAGGTTGCGTTTCAGGGCAGCCCCTAGGGGGCCGTAATCCCAAGCTCCGTTGAGGCCACCGTAGATTTCGGAGGAAGGGAAGATAAACCCCCTGCGTTTACAGAGAGCGACAATCTTTTCCATGCGGTTATCAGACATAGGTCAATTTTTGGATTCTAGAGTAGAAAATCATAGCGATGATCGTAAAAGATGAACACCCCAATTTTAAGTGAGATTCGACGCCGAATCCGTCCTCCAACGACGGGGTCGGCTTTGAGGTGGTTTCAGCGGGCGGCAGGAATGTTGGTTCTGCTTGTAGCCTTAAGTGCCGTATGGGGGCGGTTGGTAGGGGTGCCTTCTGGTGTGAAGGCGGTGCTTGTGCAGGAGTTTGCCTTGCGGGGGTTACACATCGATATGGGGAAACTGACCATCGATCCGTTAGGAGGTTTGGTTGCAAGGGATTTGGTGGTGTATCGGGATGGAGGGAGAAAAATTGAGCAGTTACGTATTGCTGAAGTGGAGTTGAGTTTAAATTGGTTAGGTTGGCGAGAAGGAGAACCGATTCTTGCGGGGGCACAGCTCCGGGATGGTGATGTGGCATGGCCGCTGGGAGATGGAGTGCAAGTGTCAGCTCGCCGGGTGGAGGCGGTCATGGAGTTCCGGCCCGGGGAGATATTACTCAAACGCGGGCGAGGTCAGATTCTTGGATTCGATCTTGAGTTGCAGGGTCGGGTAGGGTTGGAGGCAGGGCGAGAAATCGCCCCGCCGAATGAGATTTTTGGGAAAGTGTGGAAGGATGTAGAAAAAGTTCTTGGAGAACTGGGCGGTCCGGCACCGAAAATACGCGCAGATTTTGATTTGGAGGTGGGGCAGCCCGAGCAGGCAAAAGCAGAGATTCTGATCACCGGCTCTGGGAACGTATGGCGGGGTGTGGAACTAAGAAATATCGAGATCAGGGCTACGGTGGGAGACGGGATGTTGCAGTTTCCTAAGTTTGAAATTGGGCTCAAGCGGGGAGAGATTCGGGTGAACGGGTATGCAGATTTAGCGAAGGGCAAAGGGGAGGTAGATTATTTTTCAAATGCAGATCTGGAGCAGTTTGCGGCTGTTGGGGGTCTTGGGACGGCAGGATTCAAGGAGTTTCATGGGGTAAAACCCCCTGCAATTTCGGGTGAGATCGAATGTGACTGGAAAAGTACGAAACGGTTTTTATGGCAGGGCCGGGTGGAGATGGGGGAGTTTCGGGTTGGGGAAAATGTTTACCAAAAACTGATTTTTCCTTGGGTAATCAGTGGTAATAGGTGGATGGTCCAGGGTTTTGAGATCGAAGGAGTGAATGGTCGAGCGAGTTTGCATCTCGTTTTTGATGGAAAAGCTGAATTGAAAGGAAGCTATCGAAGTGACATCGATTTAGGTTGGTTGGTGCCTTGGTTGGGGGATGGGGCAAAGCCCTTTATGAAAAGCCTGGAGCTTAGATCGAATCCGAAAATCTCAGCGCAGATCACGGGTGCGGCGATGAAGATGAATCTAATTCGAGTGGAGGGGAGAATCGAGGTGCAGAACCTTGCTTATAAGAGTGTTGAGATGGAGGAGTTGGCGGGAAATGTGCTTTTGGCCGGGGGTCAATTGACGGTCAAGGATCTGCGGGTCAAAGCGGCAGGTGGGGAGGGGACGGGTGAATTTATCTATGGATTTGAACCCGAAAAGGTGAGGTTCTTGGGAGCTCGATCCACTCTTCCTGTTCAGGAATTTTCAAAGGTTTTTGGAGTCAAGTTTGAAAAAACCATGAAGCCGTATCATTTTCGAGGTCGCCCCACGATCGTTTTGGAGGGGGAGGTGGATTTAGAGGAGAAAGGGGGGTCGAATCTGCGGGCTACGCTTTTGGCGCCGGAGGGGATGAACTATGTTGTAGCGGGAAAGGAGCTGCAATTCACTGAAATGGATATGGTGGTGGAGGTGGTGGGTAGGAAAGTGATTGTGAGAACTGAAAAGAACCGGCCTGCAAAAGTATTGGGAGGAAAGGTGGAGGTACGAGTGGAAGTGGATGGGAAAGAAAAAAAGCAGACGACCGATATTCAGAAAATTAGTGGTGTAGATTTTGCGAAGTTGGTGAAAACCTATTTTGATTTTGAGGGATATGATGGAAAGTTTAGTGGGAAAGTTACGTTGAATGGTCCTACGGCGAATTGGAAAGAGTGGAGTGGAGCGGGGCGACTGCTCGTGGATGAAGGAGTTTTGCCGGGAATGGGGGCGTTTGCGTCGGCCATGAATGCGCCAGCGGAGTGGGTGGGATTAACGGATCAGAATGCCGATATGGATTTTGAGTTAGCCAAGGGAAGATTGGATGTGAAGAAGCTGAATATCGAATCGACGCTTGTTGTAACAACGGGGCAGGGTGTGTACGACATTTCCGAGGATCGGCTGGAGAACTTTATCATGCGACAAAATCTACGGGGTCCTGCGGGTGTGCCCTTCTTTCTGGTGAGTCAGATGTTTCAGTATGAAGGGAGTGGATCGCTGAAGAATCCCGTTTGGAAACCACGTAACTTTGATGACGAAACAAAATAAACTTCCCAAGAAGAGTGTGAGCCGGTGCGGTCTACATACCTCCACCGCAGGGGGATTGATGGAGATGTTAAAAAGGGCGAAGGCTCTAGGGGAGGACGGGGCTCAGATCTTTGTGAAAAGTAATCGCAGGTGGGAGATGCCCCAACTGGATGAGGAGGAGAGTGCTCTTTTTAAGGAAGAAAAAAAAAGGCAAGACCTGTGGATCTGTTCCCATGCTGGCTATTTAATTAATGTGGCAGGTTGTGGGGAGACGCGGAGGCGATCGATTCGTGCGTTGGCGGAGGAAATTGAGAGAGCGGAGAAATTGTCGTTGGCGACCGTGGTTGTTCATTGCGGAAGTCATGGGGATCGAGAGCCGAGTGAGGCTAGGCGGTTGGCGGTGGAGGGTTTTCAGGAGGCGTTGGAGAGATCCAAGACGGAAAAGGTAAAGTTGGCATTGGAAAACTCGGCGGGGCAAGGGTCGGCCTTAGCCCGAGATTTTGGAGAGTGGGGGGAGTTGGTGCGTGGGATTCCACAGCCAAGGAGGGCGGCATGTTTAGATACGGCCCATGCATTTGCGGCAGGGTATGATTTACGTAATGAGGAGGAAAGGGCACGACTGGGGGAGGACCTGGATAGGGAGGTGGGCAGAAAATATCTAACTGTGATTCATGTGAACGATTCCAAGACGGATTGTGGATCGGGGGTAGATCGGCACGAGCACTTGGGGAGGGGGAAAATTGGCGGGTTGGGATTGCGAGCTTTTGTTCAAGATATGCGTTGGGAGGGAATTCCGAGAATTGGAGAGTTGCCACCTGGGGAGCAGGAGGATCGGGAAAATCTGGCCTTTTTACGGAGTTGTGACCCCGCGACATAAGTTTGTTCAAATGAAGGTAAAGATGGTAAAAAATTCACTATGAAAGCAGCCGATTTAAGGGGAATCCTGACTTATATTCCCAGTTTTCGGGATAAGCTCTTTGTTCTCAGTGTGGACAGTGCGGTATTGGAGGACGAAAGGGCGGCGAGTTTATTTCTGGATATCTCTGTTTTACGGAGCTTGAACATCCGGGTGGTTTTGGTTCATGGGGCTAGTGCGCGGATCAAGAAAATCGCTACAGAAATGAAAGTGAAGGCTTCAAACTTGGATGGTTTGGGTGTCACGGATGAGCCCACCTTGAGAGTTGCGGAGCGGGCAGCAAATTCCTACAGCCACGATATATTGCAAAACTTGGCGGACGCAGATTTGCGGGGTGCGGTGACCAATGCGGTGATTGCTCACCCAGCAGGAATTTTAGGTGGGGTAGATCAGCAATGGACGGGCCGGGTGGAACGGGTGGACACGCGGTTTCTGGAGACCCTGCTGGAGAATGGAATTATACCTGTGATTCCGCCGATGGGGGTGGATGGGGATGGGCGGACGTATCGGGTCAATTCAGATGGGGTGGCGCTGGAGGTGGCGGAAGCGTTGAAAGCGGAGAAGCTGATTTTCCTGACTGGAAGCGGATCCTTGCCGATGAATGGGAAAAAGCCTGCTCAGCTATCGGTTGAGGAGGCGACTGAGTGGTTAAAGAAGAAAAAAGGGGATTTGAGTGGTGAAATTGCATCGAAGTTGGAGCACGGCTTGCGGGCGTGTAAGGAGGGGGTTAGTCGGGCCCACATTTTGGATGGGCTTGCGGATGATGCCTTGCTGGAAGAGCTGTTTTCGAGTGAGGGTGTCGGAACCATGGTATATGCCGATGAGTACACGGAAATTCGGAGGGCTTTAAAGAAGGATGTGAGGTCGATCATGCGGTTGATTGGAAGTTCGGTAGCGGCTGAGGAGTTGGCCAAGCGGACGCGGACGGAGGTGGCGGCGGCGATTGGGGATTACAGTGTATTTGAAATTGATGGGAACATGGTGGGTTGTGTGGCTGTACATCCGCTCGAGGGCAAGGTCGCGGAGATGGGGTGTTTGTTTGTAGCGTCAGGATATGAAAATAGTGGAATTGGCAGAAAGCTAATGCTGTATGCGGAGAACCGAGCGAAGGAGATGGGTATGAAGAAGCTTTTGGCCTTATCGACCCAAGCCTTTAATTACCTACAGAGCAAAGGTGGATTTACGGAAGGGACGATTGAGGTTCTGCCTCCGGAGAGGAAGGCCTCGTACGAGGCGAGCGGGCGAAATTCTAAAATTCTGATTAAAGATCTCAGCTGATATTTGGGGTGCGGAAAAGAGTCAGCATGGCGATGCCTGAAACGATCAGGCCGATTCCAATTCTTTGCATGAAGGAGAGTTGCTGGAGTTCCTGACGAAAGAGTACGCCGACGAGAATCGGCCCAACCACGATGAGGCTATTGGTGAGGCTGGAGGCTCGGGCCAACCCAAGGTGACTGCCTACATATCCGAAGCTTAAGAAAGCGATGGGGGCCAGCAGAAGAGTGCTAATGAGAACGATCGTTTGTTTCTTTTCCCACCAAAGTGTTCCGAGTGTATCCGTGAGAGTTGTGAGAAAGGCGCAAACGATGACAATAACCCAAGGAGAGAGAAGGAGGTTTTTCATCCTGGGGGCCAAGCGAGGGGGCGTCCCCCGAGAAGGTGGAGGTGGAGATGAGGAACGGCTTCTCCCCCATCGGGGCCATTATTGATGACAAGGCGGTAGCCAGTTTTATCGATGCCAGTTTGGCGGGCTACGCGTTGGGCCGCGACGAAAAGGTGGGTAAAGACTGAATGATCCTCGGGGGGCACGGCGCCGTGTCGGGCGTGGTGTTTTTTTGGGATGAGCAGGATGTGTGTGGGGGCTTGGGGGGAGACATCCCGAAACGCGAGAATGTGATCGTCTTCGTACAGGATGTCGGCCTTGGCTTCGCGGTCGACGATCTTTTCGAAGATCGTTTTAGCCATGGGTTTTACCAGATGGTGAGTTCGAGAAGGGAAGGGCTCAGGGTGCGAGCGCGGGCACGAATGAAGTGAACGATTTCATCGCTTAAGCGTTGGCATGAGTTGCGCCAGGAGGCGGAACCAGTGAGGGCGAGAACGCACGAGCGAAGGCCTTCGAGACGAAGGGCCGACGCGAGCGAAGTAACCTTTTCATCTACGAGGGAAGCGAGTTGCTGGAAAAAGAGGATTTCGAAGGGGGCTTGCTGGGCGAGGGTGGCTAGGTTGATCGAGGGGGCGGAGGAGACGAGTTCGAAGTGGCGAGCGATGGCGGGGCAGCCGATCCCTGCGAGGGAGCGACGGAGGATGAGTTCAAGGGTTTCTCTTTCGATCCTAGGCCTTCGAAAGTCATGTTTGAGGTAGTGGATCACGGCGCGGGCGACTTCGGGGGCAAGAGGCCATGCGAGGTGGCCGGCTTGAGCTGCGGCTTTTTCGATGGATAGGATGAGCCAGTTTTCGCTTAGGCGCGCGGGGGAGCCGCCTGGAATGGTTACCAGGGGAAGGGTGGCGGGGATTGATTTTTTAGCGGGCACCTAGGTTTTTGACTTCGCTGACAAAATCGCGAGCGTCGCGGAACTGCCGATAAACGGAGGCAAAGCGGACATAGGCGACATCGTCCATCTTTTTCAGGCAATCCATGATTTTCTCGCCAATGGCAGTCGTGGGGATTTCCCTGCCGTACTTCTGTTCGAGCTCCTCCATGACTTTGTCGACGGTTTTTTCGATTAGTTCGGGGCTGACGGGCCGTTTTTCGCACGCTTTTTGGAAGCCGAGGACGAGTTTGCGGCGGTCAAAGGGTTCGTAGCGGCCGTCGCGTTTGACGGCACGAAGGTCTTCCCGCTCAATCTCTTCGTATGTCGTGAATCGATAGTTACATGAAAGGCACTCCCTACGGCGACGGACAACGGCTCCGTCCTTCCATGGGCGTGAATCGATCACTTTATCTTCTTCAGTATTACATTTTGGGCATTTCATACTACTCCTTGTGTTGGGCCGAAACTACAAGTAGGTGGTATGGGGTCAATTAAATTTTATATGTAAAAACGTTTTTTTATGTGTAAACTCGTAAATTACGAAAAGCATAATATATTCTCTATTAGCTATATAGCTAGATATAGCCAAACTATTGGATAAGAGGATTTAGCAACTCGCCTGAATGGAAAAATCAACCAACTTGATGCGGAACTAGTGGTGGTTGGCGGTATTATCTTGATGGTTCGTTTGATTGTGCCGAATCCCCTCGGTAACGATTAACCAGATGACAATGCCGCCGCAAAGGGCAGATACAGCGAGTAAAAAGATCAATCCCAAGCCTGTGTGTGCTTCGTCCATAGAAAGAGGTTAAAGGAGAAGGAAGTGGTTTGTCATCCTCGGAATCAGGGAACGATGGCTCCAAGATCTCCTTGGGATATGGCTCGAGCCTCTTCAATTGTGATCCAGCGTTCGGTAAATTCAGGTCCCCAAGAGTCGGAGGTGGCAAGTTCGCCTGTTTTGCGGTTCGAACCAATCAGAAGGCAAACGTGGCCATTGTTCAGATTCTTTTTAATCGAGCGAGCGGCTTTTCGTTTTTCGGCAAGGGTTTTAAGCCAAGAATCGGGATCCGAATCGGTCCGTTGCCGTAGTCGGGACGAGAGGTCGCGATCGAGCTTTTCATCGACAACCATGGCCCATGTGAGGGGTATGCCTTTTTCAAAAAAAGTTTCGAGTTTAGGAAGATCGAGGGAGGGGGAAACCGAGGTGATGGATCGTCCATAGCTAGCGGCAAGAGCGCGGGCTGAGTTTTCCATCGCGATTGTAGAGGTGCCCCCACCCACATCTGTGCGTCCGAGGAGAGCAAGAAGATAGAGATCGGCCGGAACCCCGGCGTACAGGAGGACTCGGGTATAAGTTGCGGGAACACAAAATCCTTTCGGCCCTTGGTCCACCATAGGAATGTTTTCAATGATTACGTCTCCGTTGGGGCGGTGGACCACATTGTTTTTCATTCGCTCGCGCATCCCCGAGTCGGAAATCCGACTTGTTTTTCCGCCTTGGTCTGCGCACGAGGATGGAAGGACTCGAAGAACGCAGTACTCTCCAGGTCGTTCGGTCAGAAGAAAAGTTGTTCCTTGATAGTCCCATCGAAGGGGAAACTCCCGAGCTTTGCCAGCCTCTCCAAAGCCTTGGGTTGAGGGTTTTCCAAGTTGGTCTGAAATGTTTCTCTTTAAAATATCGTAATCGGCTTGGATCAGTCGTTTGATTTCGGTGATATCCTTGATCGAGGCAGTCGCAGTCGCGTTGGAGCGGAGGTGGGTGCTTGCTGAGTCGCCTTTATTGGCGAACATAATCGTGAGTTGATCGGGGTGATCTTCACTTGCAATCAGGGAGATGGATTTGGGGCAAGCCCCTAGCAACTCGAGCCCTTGATCAATATAAACTCGATAGCTGGACTGATATTTCGTTTCGGATTCTGCAGGTAGGTTTAGGAGTTTAGCCCACTGTTTCGCAGATGTGTTTTCCCAGCCGGACGGAGGAGTGAGGGGCAGTAAGGATTTAGGTTTTTTTTCGATGGCCTCCTCACTTCGGAGAGGACAGGGAAGCAGGAGAAAGAGAAGAGGCGTGAAAAGGCAAAAGATCCATGCCCGATGAGTCATCCTCCATATTAGTGAGGGTCGGATTAAAAGGGCAAATTTGAAACATGGGGAGATTTGTCACGGGGGTGGATTTGAGGCAAAGTTACTCCGTGACCTCCTTGCAGCAAAAGTTTCTGGATCTGAAGCGAGATCGAAACGCGGTGGTGTTGGCGCATAACTATCAGCCCAAGGAGATTCAAGAGGTAGCGGACTATGTGGGAGATTCGCTGGGCTTGAGTTACGAGGCGCAGAAGGCGAAAGGGGATTGTATTCTGTTTTGCGGGGTTCATTTCATGGCAGAAACGGCCAAGATTGTGAATCCAGAAAAGAAAGTGTTGATGCCCGATTTGGGCGCCGGATGCTCTTTGGCAGATTCATGTCCTGCAGACGAGTTGGAGGCGTACCGGAAGAAAAATCCTGGGCTGTACGTGGTTTCATACGTGAACTGCACGGCGGCGGTAAAGGCGCAGAGTGATGTGATCTGCACCTCGGGAAACGCGGAGAAGATTGTTCGAAGAGTTCCTGAAGATCGGGAGATCCTGTTTTTACCGGACCGTAATCTGGGCGATTGGGTCGTGCAGCGAACGGGACGCAAGATGAGGCTCTGGGATGGGGACTGTTATGTGCACATGGAATTTACTGCTGCGTCGATTGATCGAATTCGCAAAGAGCACCCAGAAGCCCGAGTGGTAGCTCATCCCGAATGCACAAGGGCGGTTCGTGCCTTGGCGGATGAAGTGTGCTCCACAGAGAAAATGGTAGGGTACTGCAGAAATTCGCCTGCTCAGGCCTTTATAGTTGTGACTGAGGAGGGGATGTTGCACCGGTTGCGTCGGGAGATGCCAGATAGGCAATTTATAGCGGGACCGACGGACCGCTGTGCGTGCGGGGAGTGTCGGTACATGAAGATGAATACC
>Ga0214921_10012585_pt1 | contig 10085 bp, 8 predicted proteins | sample LL1505_MetaG_FD_177992 | JGI IMG/M metagenome (GOLD analysis project Ga0214921, IMG submission 177992) | Freshwater microbial communities from Lake Lanier, Atlanta, Georgia, United States - LL-1505 | ecosystem: Environmental > Aquatic > Freshwater > Lake | place: USA: Georgia | collected 2015-05-28
TATGCAGAGCAAATCACGTTTGTGACTGATAGGCCTGGTCATGATCGTCGCTACGCGATTGATGCGAGCAAGATCAAACGAGAATTGGGCTGGACCCCTAAAGAAACCTTTGCCAGCGGTATAAAAAAAACCGTACAGTGGTACTTAGATAACCCGGTATGGATTGAAGGCGTTGTTAGCGGCGCATATCGCGACTGGCTTCAAAAACAATACTGCTGAACAATACCTAGAAATTCGTCTTTGATGAACATTCTCATTTTTGGTAAAGACGGTCAGCTCGGTAGGGCATTTAAGACAATCTTTGGTGCTAAAAACTTAGAAGGGTCTAACTGCATTCAGTATGTCGGTCGCGCTCAATGCGATTTAGGAAGTTCTATCTCAATACATGAGACATTAAGTCACTATAAGCCAGACTTAATGATTAATACAGCAGCTTATACTGCAGTGGATAAAGCCGAATCTGAAATTGATTTGGCATTTACGATTAATGCTAAGGCTGTGGAGATCATGGCACAGTATGCAGTGTCACATGACGCAACTTTATTACATTACTCTACAGACTATGTTTTTGATGGCCAAAAATCAGGTTTTTATACCGAAGATGATTTACGAAACCCACTGAGCATTTACGGTAAAACTAAGGCGGCTGGAGAGGAGGTAATAGAAGTTGCGTTTAAGAATCTCCCAGAAAAATCTCAAGCTCAGTATGCAATTTTCAGAACTAGTTGGGTATATGGCGATGGAGGAAACTTTATTCGGACGATTTTGCGCTTAGCTAAAGAGCGCGATGAGCTGAAGGTTATTTCAGATCAGCACGGCGTGCCAACCAGTGCACAGTGGTTGGCTGGTGTTAGCCTGGATTTAGTGCTGGGTGGGGGTGGACAAATCCGGCGATTTCCTTCTGGCATCTATCATGCCGTACCCAGTGGTCAGACCACTTGGCATGGTTTAGCCAGTTTGGTAATTGAGTCTGCCATTGAAGCAGGGGTTGTTTTAAAGACAAAGCCAGGTGCCATTAAACCGATTTTGACTATGGAATATCCACAGCCTGCCCCAAGACCGATGAACTCTAAAATGGCGACGGATAAGTTGTGCAGGGCCTTAGCAAGCTTACCGTTAGACATTTGTAACTCCTATAATAAGTTTACGGTAAGGCCTGGTTTTCCAGTTTGGGATGTTTTGGTATGCGAGTATATAAGAAGATTGGCTGCAGAAAAGGTGAGGTAGTTACTTGGATGTTTCATTGCGGCCATGCCGCTGTTAAGTGTTAAACAGGGTAGAGAGTAAAGAAACGATAGGTATTAGATGACAGTTAATTCATTAGGGCGTAAAGGCATTATCTTGGCGGGTGGCTCTGGATCCCGTTTGTATCCCGTGACGCAAGTCGTTTCAAAACAGCTCATGCCTGTCTATGACAAGCCCATGGTCTATTACCCCTTAACAACTTTGATGCTAGCGGGTATACGCGATATTTTATTGATTTCTACACCCAACGATACCCCTCGTTTTACTGAATTACTCGGCGATGGTTCGCAGTGGGGATTAAATATTCAGTATTGTGTACAACCTTCGCCTGATGGCCTAGCGCAAGCATTTACCTTGGGTAAACACTTTGTTGGCAATTCACCAAGTGCACTGGTGCTCGGCGACAATATTTTTTATGGTCATGAGTTGGTGGAACAACTCAATAGCGCTAATGAAGCAAGTAGCGGAGCGACAGTGTTTGCCTATCACGTTACTGACCCCGAGCGCTATGGTGTTGTTGAATTTGATAAAGACTATAAAGCCCTCTCCATCGAAGAAAAGCCCTCTAAACCGAGAAGTAACTATGCAGTAACCGGTCTTTATTTTTATGATAATCAGGTCTGCAATATTGCCGCCTCAATTAAGCCCAGCTCAAGAGGTGAGCTAGAAATCACCGATGTGAATCGCGCCTACCTCAATCAAAATACCTTACGAGTTGAAGTTATGGGCCGGGGGTATGCTTGGCTAGATACTGGAACGCACGACTCTTTGCTAGATGCTGCAGGCTTTATTGCAACGCTGCAAAGGCGCCAAGGCCTGATGGTCGCCTGCCCAGAGGAAATTGCGTTTCGGCAAGGATGGATTAGTGCAGAAGGCTTGCAAAAGGTAGCCGATCAACTCAAGAAAAATAGTTATGGCCAATACTTAAATAGAATACTGGTTGAGCTAAATACGAGCGCTCAGCCTATTTCCTTATCTGCAAAAAATTAAGTGATGGTCGCCTCTAAATTACAATTAAGTCTAACCGATATTGCCGATGTTTTAATCATTGAACCAAAAGTCTTTGGTGATCAACGAGGTTGGTTTACCGAGTCCTTTAATGCGAGTGACTTTGCCATTGCAACGGGCTTAAATGTTTATTTTGTGCAAGACAACCATTCCTTTTCGAGGCAATGGACTTTACGGGGGATGCATTATCAGCTAATGCACACTCAGGGTAAATTAGTTAGGGTGACTGCTGGAAGTGTTTATGATGTGGTAGTAGATTTAAGAAAATACTCAAGCACATTTGGTAAATGGATTGGCGAGGAACTCTCTGCTGAAAACCGCAAACAACTTTGGGTGCCCCCTGGCTTTGCGCATGGCTTTTTAGTCTTATCGGAGACGGCTGAGTTTCTGTACAAGACGACCGACTATTACGACCCCAGCAGTGAAGTTTGTCTATCATGGTGTGACCCAGTCGTTGGGATTGAGTGGCCACTGCCGCATGGTCAGGAGGCCTTACTTAATGCCAAAGATGCCGCTGGTCTCGCATGGGATACTGCGCCAAAATTCTAGGCAGCGCTATTTAAGTGCCAAAGCTTTTTAGGCCCATTACAAACAATACGATAATGCTGAAATGACCAGTCAGCATTATTCATTTCAGCCCCTTGAACCGACAGATTTAGCCCCAAAAATTTTGTTGGTGAAATTATCATCCCTTGGGGATGTTTTGCATAACATACCGATCGTCTGGGATTTGCGTAAGCGTTTACCAGAGGCGCAAATCGATTGGATTGTAGAGGAGGCATACGTCCCTTTACTGGAGCCCTTGAAGAGTACAGAGTCTTTTCAGGGAATTGACCGAATTATTCCACTGGCCTTTCGTCGCTGGAGAAAGAATCTATTCTCCATTCGAACTTGGCAAGAATTTTTTGCTATGCGCAGGGCACTACAGTCCGTGACCTACGATATTGTGATTGAAACCCAAGGGCTTTTAAAATCAGCCCTGATATGCGCCTTGGCGAAGAAGACCAATCGTGCGATCGTCAGTGGACTGGGGAATGCAACGGAGCATTCGGGCTATGAGCCGATGGCCAGGATGTTTTATATGCAATCGGTACATGTGCCCGTTCAATGCCATGCAATTGATCGCTCTCGCCAAGTGATGTGCTCGGCACTCGATTGGCCCTTAATCGATCAGCACAGAGAGCTACCATTTTTTTACCCATCCACCTTTGTCGAGCAGTTAGAACCACTACCAATCGAAGGCCTAAGAAAACAGCAAAATGGTGAAACAATTCCTTACGTAGTGTGTTTTCATTCAACGGCACGTGCAGCAAAGCGCTGGCCCAATGAGAACTGGATTGAATTGAGTAAAGCATTGTCTAGCGAGGGCTATCAAGTTCTTTTTCTCTGGGGCAGCCAAAAAGAAATGAAAATTAGTAAGCTTATGGCCAGCCAAGTTCCTGGAGCTGTTGTGCCTAGGGCATTCTCTATTATGGAGGTCTATCGCTTAGTTGCGCATGCCGCCCTCACTATTGGTGTCGATACTGGCTTAACTCATTTAGCGGCTGCACTGGGTATGCCTACGATTGAGATTTACTGCGATTCTCCTAAATGGAAGACGGAAGGATATTGGGGGAGGGATATCGTTAATCTAGGCGATCTCAATAGTATTCCTCCGGTAACTAGCGTATTGCAGACTGCGAAAACAATTTTAAAAGGTGTGCACTTATAAAAAATTAAAATTAGCGTGCATGCGTGTCTTTTCAGAAATCGGCACTAATAAGTTATAGCAGGGTGTAATTTAAAAAAGTAAATATGCCTTAAAGTTTATTTAATTTATCTAAATCAGTTGTATAAGCTCAATTATTGGTAATTATTAAGTCTATCCTTACAATTGATCATATAAAATATAACTTTCACTTTATAAACCCTATATTGCTTCAATACCCTAATTAATGAGTAAGAGTTCAAGCGCCTCCTTGGTAACCCCAGTCATTCTTTGTGGCGGCTCTGGCTCAAGGCTGTGGCCTCTCTCACGCTCGGGTTTTCCAAAGCAATTTTTAGTACTTATAGATGATGATTCAAATCAGAGCTTATTTCAGCAGGCAGTAACGCGGATTAATGCTATTGGTAATACGCAAATAAAAATAGGCCCAAGCATTATTGTGACAAATGAAGAACACCGTTTTTTGGCTTTGGATCAATTACGCGAACTCAAGGGCATTGAGGCCACGCTATTACTTGAGCCAGTAGGCCGCAATACCGCACCGGCACTGACCTTGGCAGCACTTCAGGCCTCAGCTAATCCAAGTAACAATGACAAAAATTGGCTAACGAGCGCTGACCCAATTCTGGTAATTACTCCAGCTGATCAGGCTATTCAACATCAAACTACTTTTGTGAAGGCTCTGCAAGATTGCGTCTCAGTAGTAGCAGGCGACATTAGTAAAATGACCATTGCTGTTTTGGGTGTTACACCAACCGCCCCAGAAACAGGATATGGCTATATTCTTCGCAATGCTGGTCGGGGTAAAAACAATGAATTTTTTGTAGCAAAGTTTGTCGAAAAGCCCGATGCCAAAACTGCACGTGCGTACCTAGAAGATGGCAATTATTTATGGAATAGCGGTATGTTTGTAATGCGCGCAAGCACTTGGCTGACTGCATTGGCACAGTTTCGTCCAGACATGGCCAAAGTAACAGGGATGGCCTGGCAATCTAGGTCTATTGAGCGGTTGGGTGAAACTACTTTTGTGCGACCTGATAAAAGGTACTTTACTAGCACTGCCAGTGAATCGATTGATTATGCGGTGATTGAAAAGTGCGTTACTAGAGACCTTGATCATACTATTGACGAGATGTGTACTGATACGCTCAATGGTGAAGATGGCTTTACTTTAAAAATGGTCGAGCTTGATGCCGGCTGGAGTGATCTTGGTGCCTGGCAGGCTGTTTGGCAAGTTGGTAATAAAGATACAGACGCAAACGTTTGTGCTGGTGATGTTTTTTTGAGTGATGTTCGTAACTCACTCATTCATTCAACTGGCCGTATGGTGGGGGCAGTGGGTGTGCACAATCTCATTGTGGTTGAAACTGCTGACGCTGTTTTGGTGGCCAATCGATCCGAAAGTCAGAATGTAAAGCATATTGTTGCCCAGTTGGATCAAAAGGGCCGTGAAGAAAAAAATTTACATCGTAAAGTCTTGCGCCCTTGGGGCTGGTTTGACAGTATTGATCATGGCGAACGCTTTAAGGTCAAGCGTATCATGGTAAAGCCTGGAGCAAGTTTATCTTTACAAATGCACCACCATCGTGCAGAACATTGGATTGTAGTTAAGGGTATTGCAGAGATCCATAATGGCGAACAAAGATTGGTGCTCAATGAAAATCAAAGCACCTTCATACCTCAGGGTCAAAAACATCGCTTGTCAAATCCAGGTATGGACCCATTAGAAATAATTGAAGTTCAATCGGGATCTTATTTGGGTGAAGATGACATTATCCGATTTGATGACTTTTATGGTCGAGAATAATAAGGTGAATTAATATGCAAAATAGTCAAAAAGTTGCACTGGTAACCGGTATCACTGGTCAAGATGGCTCTTATCTAGCTGAATTTTTACTAGAAAAGGGCTACGTTGTTCATGGTATTAAACGCCGTGCATCCTCATTTAATACCGAGCGTGTCGATCACTTATACCAAGATCCACACATCGATCATCGAAATTTCATTTTGCACTATGGTGATTTGACAGACTCTAGTAATCTCACGCGCATCATTCAACAAACGCAGCCTGATGAAATTTATAATTTAGGAGCTCAATCACACGTTGCCGTCTCCTTTGAGTCTCCTGAGTACACTGCTGATGTGGATGCGCTTGGCCCCTTACGTATTTTAGAGGCCATTCGAATTTTAGGTTTACAAAAAAAGACGCGTTTTTATCAGGCGTCTTCTTCAGAGCTTTATGGTTTGGTGCAAGAAATTCCCCAAAAAGAAACCACTCCGTTTTATCCGCGAAGTCCCTATGCAGTTGCTAAATTATATGCTTACTGGATTACTGTGAACTACCGCGAAGCATATGGAATGTATGCCTGCAATGGAATTTTATTTAATCATGAGTCTAAACGACGTGGGGAAACATTTGTCACACGGAAAATTACTCGGGGACTTGCAAATATTGCTCAAGGCCTTGAGAGTTGTTTATATATGGGAAACATGGACGCACAGCGCGACTGGGGTCATGCGAAAGATTATGTTCATATGCAGTGGCTAATGCTTCAGCAAAATAAACCAGAGGATTTTGTAATTGCCTCGGGTATTCAGATCTCTGTCCGCGAATTTATTATTCGATGTGCAAAACAATTAGGCATTACTATTCAATTTGAAGGTAAGGTCGAGCATGAGAAAGGTATTGCTACTGCCATTGAGGGCAGTATGGCCCCAGCGATCAAAGCTGGGGATATAGTAGTGAGAGTGGATTCGCGTTACTATCGCCCTACCGAAGTAGATACACTGATAGGTGATCCAAGTAAAGCTAAGATAAAGTTGGGTTGGGCTCCAAAAATTACTATTGATGAATTGATCGCCGAGATGATCAGCCATGATTTAGATTATGCTCGGCAGCTTGTACTTCTACAAAAGAATGGATTTAGTACCGTTGTTAGTAGAGAAAAATAATTTCAATTAATTTATTTCAAACAATTTCACCCTTACTATGAATTTTGATTCGAAGATTTATGTTGCCGGCCACCAAGGTATGGTAGGCTCGGCTATTGTTAGAAATCTTATGGCAAGAGGCTACAACAATATTTTGCTCAGAACGCACGATGAGTTAGACCTTACCGATCAGGCAAAAGTCAAAGCTTTCTTTGCAACAGAAAAGCCAGATCAAGTTTACTTAGCCGCAGCTAGGGTTGGTGGAATTTATGCTAACAATACATTTCCTGCTGAATTTATCTATAGTAATCTGATGATTCAAAATAATGTGATTCATCAGGCGTATATTTACGGTGTAAAAAAACTTTTAATTTTAGGCTCTAGTTGTATTTACCCAAAAAATACCCCTCAACCCATACCAGAGAATGCGCTTCTTACAGGTGCACTTGAGGAAACTAATGAGCCCTATGCTATTGCCAAGATTTCCGGTATTAAAATGTGTGAAAGTTATAATAGACAATACGGTGTGACAAGGGGCGTTGATTACCGATCTATTATGCCCACAAATCTCTATGGTCCTGGAGATAACTATCATGGATTACATAGTCATGTTATACCTGCCTTAATAAAACGTTTTCATGAGGCTAAAAAAAAACAGCTCAAAGAGGTTTTTGTGTGGGGAACGGGAGCCCAAAAAAGAGAATTTTTGTATGTTGATGATTTGGCTTCGGCATGCATTTTTATTATGAATTTAGATAAAGAGCTTCACAGTAAATTTGTAAAACCAAGTCAATCCCATATAAATGTTGGTTCTGGTGAAGAGGTCACGATTTCAGATTTGGCATACAAAATTGCAGAAATAGTGCAATACAATGGAGACATAAAATTCGATACCAGCCAACCTGACGGTCCGTCACAAAAAAAAATAGACTCAACAAAAATTACTGAGCTTGGATGGAAGTCAACGGTAAATTTGGAAAATGGTTTAAAGTTGGCCTATAAAGATTATTGTTCTAATTTAAGTTAACTTTCATTCGCTTAATATTTATTAATTACTGTTGTAGGCTATTTAACTTTAATAATTTATTAAATTTATTTTCGTAGTTGAATAAAGCGTTAGTCTTCGCCTTTAAACTTTTGATTTAAGTTTACAGAGTTCTAGAATCCCCGGTATAGGTTGTTATTGTTCATAAGTACCTTGGCAAATAAAAACAATTATAGTTTTCGCGTTGAACTTAGCTAAGCAGGGCGCGCCACTTCGTTGTCAAATATCGCTAAGAGTCAGCTCGCATCATAGTTAGCAGGTTGAAATTTCCTGCAAATCTGCAGTCAACCAACTGGCGCCTTAGATGGCAATAGACTGTCCGAAGAAAAATCATCCAATACAATACTATAAATGAAATTCTTATAAAAAGTAAGGGTAGTGATGATTGCAAATGTAGCTATTTAAATGTAAGTAGGGGTAAAATCTATGCGAGCGATCCTTGTAAGCCGAAGAAAGCTATTTCTAAATGATTATTGCATAACAGAAAACTTCAACTATATAAAAATACTACTAAGCCCTATATTATTCGAAAAACGTTTAATATGATTATTCGAGCAGTCAATAAAAAGTTTAAGTAGTTTAGTCTGCTAAAAAAATAAGTATCATAAGTTGGCTAAAGTATAGTAAATGTTTTTAACATATTTGCTCGGTTTCTGATAAAAAAAATAGTAGTTATGTGCCATTTGAAAAATTTATGCAGTTTGATAGTTAAGACTTGTTGTTTTCAACATCGCAACTGCAAAGGAACAGACGGATAAATCAAAGCTTTGCGATAATCTTTTGGGTTGGGCCGCAGAGTAATGTAAACTATATAAACTCTTGTGCGAATAAATTACATGAGAAACCCCCAAATTAGCTATCACTAGTCTGGTTCAAAAAGCAAAATTTTTTTTGGGTAATAGATATCTAAGCGCATAAAAAACCTAAAATTTTTTATGCTATCAATAGCCGTTTGAGCAAATCGTGACTAAATCAGCGATACATTAAAAATAAAGATACAAACTTTAAAATTAGAGAGGATAAAATGAAGGCTGTTATTTTAGCCGGAGGATTGGGAACTAGGATATCTGAGGAAACGGTAATTAAACCAAAGCCACTTATAGAGATTGGTGGAAAACCTATACTTTGGCATATTATGAAAATATTCTCATCACATGGAGTTAATGATTTTGTCATTTGTTGTGGATATAAGGGGTATTTAATTAAGGAATATTTTGCAAATTATTTTCTTCATATGTCAGACATTACAGTTAATTTAATTGATAATAGCTTAGTAGTCCATCACAAAAAGTCTGAGGATTGGAAAATTACAATGATTGATACTGGAGAATTTACCCAAACAGGTGGAAGAATAAAAAAAATAAAGGATTATGTAGATTCAGATTTTTTTATGACTTATGGTGATGGCGTTGGGTCGGTTGACTTGACTGGGCTATTAACTTACCACAAAGAGCATAAAAAAATTGCAACAATTACTGCTGTTCAGCCACCGGGAAGATTTGGTGCCCTAAGTTTAGATGGTGATAGTGTTGATTCATTTCTTGAGAAACCTCCGGGGGATGGCGGCTGGATAAATGGAGGCTTTTTTGTACTCAATCCAGCAATTTTTGATTTAATTGAGGGTGATGATGTCGTGTGGGAAAAGGCACCACTCGAAAAATTAGCAGCCAATAAACAATTAAAAGTCTTTTTTCATAGGGGGTTTTGGCATCCAGTTGATACATTACGGGATAAAAATCATTTGGAGGATCTTTGGATATCTGGTGATCCACCATGGAAAATATGGAATTAAAGATGGGAAATGCATTAAATCAAAAATTTTGGAAGGATAAAAAGGTATTTATTACAGGTCATACAGGATTTAAAGGGAGCTGGATGACGTTTTGGTTAAATTCTCTAGGTTCAAAAGTTGTGGGCTACTCTTTGAAACCAAATACCGAACCATCTAATTTTGAGTTACTAGAATTGAACAAGAAAATGTGCGATTCAATTTATGGCGACGTTAGGAATTACCTGGGTCTTGAAAAAATCTTAAAGAAGTTTTGTCCTGAAATAGTTATACATATGGCAGCTCAACCATTGGTTCAAGAATCATATATTGACCCAAGAACTACATATGAAGTTAACGTTATGGGTACAGTTAATGTTTTA
>Ga0214921_10012587_pt1 | contig 10083 bp, 16 predicted proteins | sample LL1505_MetaG_FD_177992 | JGI IMG/M metagenome (GOLD analysis project Ga0214921, IMG submission 177992) | Freshwater microbial communities from Lake Lanier, Atlanta, Georgia, United States - LL-1505 | ecosystem: Environmental > Aquatic > Freshwater > Lake | place: USA: Georgia | collected...
TCTGGGTCCATAAGTTCAAGCAACTTCATGTACACCTGAGCCTGCATGAGGTGCCCATAAAATGGACTCTTCAATGTGGACCAGTACTTCTTAAAGTCATTGCCCGAATCAATCCAACCCGCTGGGTCTTCCCAACGAACCGTACCTTCACCAACAGACTTAATTTCAAGCAATAAGTCTTCGCCAAAGCCCTTAAGCCAACCATCAGCATGACCAGAAATCATATGAGCCTCACTGCGTACAGGTACCTCTTCATACACCATATGCTGTGCGCAAGTATCTGGAAGTTCAGACGACAAGGCATACATGGAGCCCCCGCAGTGGTCACAGTACCATTTACCGTAAAGCTTGCCCATACCTCGGAACCAATCCTGCCAGCGAGCATGGATACGATGACCTTCTTCAAACACAATAGCCAAGTCAAGGCTGATAGGGCGAGGAGCAGGTTCTTCACCCTTAAGTAAGTAGTACTGGGCACGATGGCACCAGTCAGGCTTAATCATCTCTGATGGATGAATGACCGTAGTAGAACGACTTCTATCTGCAGGTAGTGTTAAGTAATACCGCTCTAACGAACCTAGTACACGCGTAGGCTTCTTACCTGCGTCAACTAGTTTCTTAAGTGTTCCACTTACTTGAGGGGTTTTCTGGGCCATGTGGGTGCTCCTTCTTTTTGTTGTATTCGTTCCAACCGTACTGTCCAGCATGCTTTTTACAAGTGTAAAACTCATTGTCTAGTAAAGCTCTATCGCATACCTTACACGACCTCTTGTAACTAGGCAACTTGGATACCTTTATCTCTGCTCCACTAGTTGTAGTAGTGACAGAAGGAGGTGGTGAATAAACAGCTACCTCGCACTTATGAGTAGCTGTACGCCACCAAGTTTTGCAATCTGGGCACTTAAAAGGAGTGTAATCAACGTCGCTCATTTGTTATCTCTTTCTACCCATTCTTTAAGGGTCATACCATTTTTTATAGCTTTACGATGTAAAGCGTTTCTTTCTCTACGACTAAGCCCACCCCAGATGCCATATTCCTCATCATTATTGTGTGCATATAGTAGACAGTCTATCCTAACTTTACATGGAGATTTTCCATCTTTACCCAAGCAAACTGCCTTGGATTCATTAGCAATATCTGTATATAAATCTTTATCTCTGGGAGGAAACCACATCTCGGTGTTCATTCCCTTACACTTAGCGTCAGAGCGCCAGTTTTCTACATCTAGTGGGTCTCGCAAGAGCACTCCTGAAGCTTTTGGCGGAGCTCCAGGAAATCATCTTCAGTCAGCATCACATAATTTTCACCATTAACGTGAAAACCAAGGACAGGCATCCTGCCGTCAAGGATTGCTTCCTTAACAATTTTTTCCAGGACCACCGCCTTAACGGATACCTGTTGTTTGCCTGTCCACTTATGCTCTATAAGCAGGTCATCAGAACGGACGTCACCTTTACGGCTCCAAAAAGCACCAGAGGCGGCTACAGCGCCGCCCCCAACTGCCTTAGCAAGTCTATTCTCATGCTTCTTTGATTGAATCTGACCTTCAGACCGCATCATTGACCTCAGCGACATACTTAGAGCCAGCCCGTACTGTTTCCAGTACATCTTTCTCTAAATTTTCCTTAAGGTCAACCTCTTCTCTAATAGATTTTACCACAGCATCAGCACCTTGCCATTTACGGTCACCATAACTGTAGTATGCGCCAGCACGAGTAATAATTTTGTTGATGATACCTAAAGCAACAATTTCCTTAGCAAAGTCATACTCACCAGCCAAAGCATTGGCACAACTATCAAAGTAAAAGTCCACATAAGCTACCTGCTGTGCAGGGGCTGACTTATTTTTAATGGTACGAATCTTGATAGTCTGTCCAACCTTATGCTTCTCTTGCCCAGTTCCTTCTTCAATCCATTCATCACGCTTAACCTCAAGCCGAGTAAAGAATGCGTAGTTCTTAGCCTCTCCACCTGGAGTAGTGCGGGGGTCACCGTACATAACGCCAATCTTCATACGGAACTGATTGATGACAATGCCAATGAAAGGTCGCTCGTCCTCAACTAATGAGCGACGAGAAGCGTGACCCATTTTTCGGAAAAACTTACCTGTAAGCAAAGCTCCACGACCCACGGTCGCCTCATCCATATTCTTCTCATCCTCTGTAGTGGGTACCAAAGCAGGAAGGGAATCAATGACCACACAATCTACAGCTTTACTCTCTACAAGCTGAAGAACGGACTCATAAGCCTCTTCCATAATGTTGGTAGAGATTACATACACGCGAGATGGGTCTACACCACACATCTCTGCGTACTGTGGCACCCATGTTTCAGCCGCTACCCATACAGTAGTGAAGTTAGGGTCGCGTTGTTGGTTAGCGGCTACAGTCTTAAGGGCTACTGCAGTCTTACCGTTAGAAGCCTCACCTACAATTTCATGCCACTGATTTACAGGGAATCCACCGCCAAGAATAACATCAAGCGCAAGTGAACCCGTAGGCATACGCTTCATTACATCATCTTTAATGTTTGACCCTAAGACAATCATATCTGAGCCAAACTTCTTATTAAGACTAGCTACTACTTTTGCTAAATCTGCATCCATTAGTTATCCTCTACATCCCATTTGCCATTAAAATCGCATCTGTCCATTTCCATAAGCCAAGTAATAATTGACTGACGCATTTTGTCTGAACCACGGGCAAAAGCAGCCTCTGTGTCAGCTTTGTACTCTGGTGTGTGATACAGAAGTTCGTACTTGACTCGGTACTCATCTCTTTCTTGAGTTACTCGGTGTAACTGTTCGTCTAGTTCCCAGCATTTACGGTCAAGTAAGGTAAGTCTAGTACCTAACTCAGCTAGCTGTTGTTTTAGTTTCCATGGAGTAAGCATTAAATGTGACCTATAATTCCTTGTGGGTTGAAGTTGTTTGACGTAGTTGATTGACGTGCTGGGATAGCAGGTCCACCACCTGGTTGTGAGATTCCTTTTCCAACGCCTGAGCCAGACTGTACAATAGGGTATCCACAGTCATAACATTTAGCCCTAGCAGCCATACCTGACATACTTCCCTCAGGAACTACACCACCATAGTTTCCACTACCGCAACCAGGACAACGAGAAGCCGCTACGGAGCTTTCAGGTATCCTAGTGGATTCTTGTGGGTTATATGGTGGGGCTGCTGGTTGTGTAGGAGGAAGGGGACTAGGCTGGGTGGGACCAGCGTTCCCGTTTAGTCGTCTTGCGTACCAATCTGAACTCATTACGCCACATCCGTTACAAATGTTCCAGGGTTAACAATTATACCAAGCTGTAATGCGGCAGAGAACGCAGGGATTAAACAAGAGATAGCAATACCTGTAAACATATCTGCAATCTGTGTCTTAGCTTCTTCTTCAGCAAGACCTTCAGGCATCTCAATACCTAAAAGATTTATCTGCTCAGAAAAAGACTCTGCGGTTATTAACCCGCTAATATCAGAGAACATAGCAAGAAAATCTACATAAGGTTCTAAGCTTTTTAGTCGGACTCGGCTTTCACGAATCTCCATCTCTTCACCCTCAGCACTAATTGGAGTAAACCCTAATGCTTCAGCACGTTTGTTAGGGTTTTTAACCCCGCTATCATAAAGATACCAACGCACGAGTGTGCTAGTTGGCACATCGTTTGTTTCAATATAAAACTCAGGTTCCGTAGAACGCTTCCAAAACTTCCAACTCATTGAGAGTCCTTACCTAGAAGAAGGCGGTACAGGTACTCTCCGTCTTCACGCTTACGCTCTACTACGTATCCGCCATGTGAAGCCTTACGGAAGTTTCTAATACATGCGGATACAGAAGTCTCACGACCATCTACTGCAGTAGCTACCTCCGCTAAGGTGTGCCACTGTTGGTCTTTCATAACATCGTAAACATCATCTTGCTGCCTACCCATGTAACGCCATTCTTGTTGTATTTCATTCATTACTTTGCTTCACCCCAACGGTTCACTACTTTGATATCCGCTATCAAAGGTACTGAGAGTAAGTCTATACCCTCCATAGCATCCCTAATTGCCGCCACAGTTTCCTCCACTTTATCTTCAGGAGTTAGTGTCACCAATTCATCGTGCACAGTTAATAGTATACGGGCACCCTCAGGAATACGATTATGTGCCCTAATCATAGCTAACTTAATAATGTCAGCCGCAGAACCTTGGATACGGGTGTTAAAAGCCTGACGCTCGGCACCAGCCCTAGCCATATGGTCGCTAGAAGTTATCTCAGGCAAAAACCTTTTACGACCTAGCAAAGTCTCTACATAAGGGGTAGAAAATTTGCGGGCCTTAGCCAAAATCTTTATGCGGTAAGAAGACACGGCAGAAAATTGGGCACCAAAACGGTCTAGCAAATCCCTAGCTTCCGTGGTGCTACAGCCAATCTGGCTAGCAATCTTTGCAGGACCTACACCATATGCCATAGCAAGAACAAGAGTCTTACCAGCCTTACGGTCTACACCCATAGTGTCACCTACAGTGGTATAGATATCGTTACCCTCAAGATAGTTTTTCATCATAATTGGGTCTTTTGCCATAGATGCAATGACACGCGGTTCAATCTGCGAGTAATCAGCCACCACAAGTCGGTACCCTTCGGGCGCATAAAAAAGATTCCTGATAGCTTTTCCATGAGGAGTATGAGGAGCAGGGACATTTTGTAGATTAGGGTTACGACTGCTAAAGCGGCCAGTCTCAGCCCCGTGCTGTACGAAATCACAATGAATCCTACCGTCAATGAGAAGCGATTCTTTTTGTTCACGTTTTTCTTTCCCTCCTGTAGTGCGTACTACCTCACCACCAAGGTAAGGTACAACATAGGTAGTGCTTAGTTTATTCAAGTCTGAGTATACAAGAAGAGCCGAAACTAATGGGTCACTGTCTCGGAACTCCTCCAAAGCCTCAGCGGCTACGGAGTAATCAGAGTAAGTAAGGGGTTCCCCGTTATCCTTACGCTTTTGTCCTGCTGGAGTAAGCTTACGAGCTTTTAGCCCACGGCCACCATCTTTTTTGCTGGAATACAACAAGAACTGCTTTTCAGTATTTGAGTTAATATTAAAAACTCTGCCAGCAATACTAAAGATATTGGCTCGGGCTTCCTCAATGTCTAACCTTAACTGAGTATCCAAAAGAGTAAGAGCTTCTACATCAACTGGAGCCCCAGTTAGTTTCATATCACAAAGAACAGTAAGTACATCCATCTCCAAGTCCATCACTTGGCTAAAACCACCGTCTTCAATTTTATGTTTCAAAGATTTCCACAAAAGGAATGTGTATTTAGCATCAAGATAAGCGTATTTGGCTACCTCGTCAAAGGAGTACTTCTCTACTTCTTTGCCTACACCTTTGACCATCTCATACCCAAACTCACGCTTCAAGCAGTCGTCCAACCCACATTTATTTTTGTTACGATTATCGCTGAGAAATGATGCAATCATTGTGTCAAAGTATGGGCCAACAGGAACTTCACCACCGTAGTATTTAGCTACAGACGTAAGGTCAAAAATTAAGTTATGCCCTACGGTAAGTATGTTCTTGTTAAACATCAAAGGCTTTAGTGCGGCAAACACCTCTGCGGGATAAAGCTGCTCTGGAGGATTACCGAATACTTTGTTAGCTTTTTTCTTATCCTTTGAATAATCACTGGCACGAGGAGTAAGTCCAGCCTCTACGCGCTTTTCCCCAGCCTCAGTCAAAGGAAAAATGTCTTCAATAAAGTCACCATTGGGATGACCCATCGGGATAACGTCGCACCTACCGTGCGTAGCAAAAGAAATCCAAAGAACTTCATTTACAGGAGTTAATCCACGCTGTGGCCCAACAGTTTCAACGTCAAAAGCAAATGCGTCTTGACGCATATATTCCAGTACCATTTCGTGTAACTGGTCATAAGTAGTAATAATGTTCATAAGGTCCCCTAAAAGCCACTAGCCGCAGGTAAGGGGGTTCCTACGGCTAGTGGCGGTCTATGTGGTACTAGAGAAGGTCGTTAGCAATCTCAGTGAGTTCAGCAACTGAATGCTCACGGATATCTGAACGTACATATGGCTCTACAGCCGAAAGGAAATCATTAACCTCGTCAACGTTAAGGTCGTATTCCTCTACCAAATCTCGTTCCTTGACAGGAATCAAGTTGTAGACAGTAGTCTGCATCTTGCCTGTACGACTAAGGGACCAGAAATGCTTATTCAGCGGACCAAACTTCTCTGAGTTTGCCTGTGCCAAGGTTCGGTACAAACGTGGAGTAGCAGTAAGAATCTGACGGGTAAACCCTGTATCAGCGGAGAAGTTCACAATAGTAAACGAGCGCTTGTCCTCAGCCTTGTGTCCAAGAATGTTACACAATGGACATACAGCACCTAGGCAAACATATGAGCGCTTACCTTCAGTCTTCTGAGACAAGAAATGCATCTTGTAAGTGGCAAAAGGACCACTAGGGTCAAGAAACTTAATAAGTTGAGCACGGTCGCTCTGACGGAACTCAGTCGGATACTGACTTGTTGAAACAGAAAGCTTTTCAGCATCGTCCCAACCAGAACCGATTGATGTAATGGTACTCGTGTCCTGTGCAGGACGGGCATCTAACTCTAGGTCATCATCAAAAGATGAGGTGGCCTGGTACTTGTCTTCTTCAATCTTGTTAACGCTCACGGTTAATAGTTCCTTAATATGATTAGTGTGATTAGTGTATTTAGTTATTAAGACTTAGATTACTCCAAGCCTCTGAGAGTTCTTGTGAAACTCCCTTATGTTCGGACCAATCTATTCTATCTATAGATAGTAGTCCATGATTTCCAAAAATGTCAATTGCTGTCTCAATCATACTACGAGTGTACAATCTCCGACCTCTCCTGATATCTCCGTTTTTGTCTGTTACATCAGGTAGTCTATACATAGATGTTGGTAGTTGTCCATTTGCCATCCATAGACGCAAAGTCACGATAGGGCGACCGAGCGCATTTGCTAGAGCACCTAATGTAAAGAACTCTATATCTTCATTATTTACTTTTTTTATGTAAGGCCGAGAGTCCCAAGTTTTTGGCTCGGGCTTTGGTTTCTCAACTAAAGCTCTCCGCTTACGCTTACTCCCAGGATAGTACACATCTACTTCTGAGAACAAATCGTCAATAAAATCTTCCATGACTATCCTTTAGGCATTACCAATGCCCAAGAAACTTTTGCTGGGAACATACTATCAATATCTTCTTCAGTAATAGTACCTTCATAGTAAGCAGACATGATTTCGTCTTCATCTAAAACAGGTACCATCTTAATGCACTTTTCGTGAATACCTTTAGCCTTAAGAATTTCTTCGGCTACATCAATATCTAAAGACTTAGACACTTTGCGCTGCTGCATGACATTGTTTACGCCAGACACCTCGTCGTTAATAGCTACAACAATATGTCCATTTTCGTTCTCAACACCAAGCTCCGCTACACCTTCACGGATAATTTTTTTAACATCATTTTGAATGTTAGTAAGTTCTTTAATGCGCTCATCAAGCACAACCTTTTGGCGAACGTTTTCAATAATGTCTACGAGTTCCATCTTTGCCCCTTTCGGCTAAGAGATACTCTAGCACACATTACTGACGGTTTCGCGCAGCCTTCAAATATTCATAAAAAGCATCAATTACTAGGCTAGTAACTGTAATGCCATCTTCTTTGGCTTGGGATTGGACAGCCTCCCATAGTTCATCGTCCACACGGACGGTACGAGCTTTAGCTGCTTCAGACATACATATATTGTACCTAAATACACTGACAATTGCAGTATAAGGCAACATAACCAAGCAAAATGTTGCACTGAGATGCAACAATGTAACACTTAGCGTGGTTTTGTTACATTTTAACGCGAACAATATAACAAAGCGGCAACACTACCAATTTCACAGGTTCTACGCTACCAATAGCACAAAACCCCAGTGCTGATATCTGCCGTGTAATTTGGACACGACGCACTGGGGTCTTGGCAAGGCGGTATTGGTACTCCATACGGAGCCACAATACTGCGGCTAGTGAAGGCACGTCCTAGGAAGCCCACACTGGTTACCTAAAGCCAGAGGCAGTAGGTGGTGTAAGTAACCCACTAGGTGCGCATCGTTGAGAGGCTTAGCAGGTTGGTATTAATAGTATAGCACAAAAGAAAAACCGCCCTTGCATGCAGAGGGGCGGTTCTAGACTTATTTAGTGTAGCAGATTTTTAGCTAATGTAAGCCTGTACCTGTGAAGTGTACTCTGGACAAAGGTCTACAACAGCAGCAGCAATAATCATACCGCCAGCTTCTGCTTGGTCTGTGGTATCAAATGTACCATTGGTAGCAAGGTATGTAATGATATCATCAATAGTATTTCCACCATCTAGGGCGTCACAGGTTGAGTGGCCAATATCTAACAAGTTTGAATCAGTAGTACCTTCAATATAGACATTGCCCATATCGTGCAAATCAGTCAAGAATGTATCTTCAGGACTTGTGTATGAGTCTGTGGCTGGTGGAGCCTGCTCAGTTACTGTAACAACTGGTGCTGGGTCTGCCGTCTTATTGTTTGATGCACAACCTGCCAAAACCAAAACAGCAAGGGATGCAATAGCAATCTTTTTGAACACTTAGTTCTCCTATATAGTAGTTGCGTGTAGCCTACCATACATTTAAGCAACGTACCCGCAATGGGATTTGAACCCATACTGTAACGAGTTTAAGTCGTTTGTCTCTGCCGTTGGACTACGCGGGCTCTGCTCCCACTGGTGGACTTGAACCAACAACCTGCCGATTAACAGTCGGCTGCTCTGCCAATTGAGCTAAGTGGGATTAGTGCTGCACCTTGGAATTGAACCAAGCATGCCATAGGCCACGGATTTACAGTCCGCTTCCCCACCTTGGGGAATGTGCAGCAAAAAGTGAGTCAGTTTTTCACATGACTCAGGTGACAGAACTAGGAGAGGTTGCCGAACGCCTAGAGGCTATTGCCTATCCGTAACGTTTCTAGTTCTCATTGTTCTTAGAGCCCTTCCATAGGCGCGGTTGGGTGTCTAAGAAGCTATTCTACTACTAGGTCAGGAAGAGCAGCTAAGGCTTCCTTATGAGTCAGTAGTGCGGCTTCAGTCTGAGCAAGGTACTCATTAGCTGATTCCACACCCTGCTCGCTACCAAGTGCTTCAGCAGTCTTCATATTTAGTTCATGCTGATATCCCTGGAATGCCAGTTGCTGGATGTTATTCTCTAGGATTACTCGCTTCTGGTCATCAGAAAGCAAAGCACTAAAATCCGTTGCCATGTGTTTCTCCTTGTTGTGTGTTAAGTAATAGATATCCTAGCACATTAATACCAGCCTTTACGCTGCCATTCTGACCAAGCATTGCACGGTGTCCCGTAGCGACCTTTGATGTACTTGAGCCCCCATTTAATTTGCGTATAGGGGCTACTACGCCAGTCTGTTCCTACGACAGACATTTTACTTCCAGGGAGAGCTTGGGGTATCCCATGCGCTCCCGAAGGGTTGTGAGCGGAAACGTTCCACCCACTTTCATGGTTCCATAGTGAGACTAAGCAAACGTACTGCTGTCCACACCACCCGTATGTTTTAGCCATGTATTGTCTTGCGACTTGTTTATTGAATTGTGGGGAGGCATACGGTAGCCTGCTGTAAGACCTTGAAGCAACCACACTGCTACAAGGTCTATGTTGTTCATTAGCGTTAGCCTGGTCCTGGGCTGTGGGTAGCGATACAAGCAAGCCTGTAAGAAGCGCCACGGCGGGAACCAGACGTTTGGTTCTGTCTAACATGAACTTCTATTTTAACACGATATTTAAACAGAACTACTAAGTAAGAAAGACCTTAGAGAAGCAAGGGTTAAATCTACCCCACCCTCAACATCAATACCTTCCCCGTCCATAACAGCATTGGCAATTGAAGATTTTTGCTGTAGCGCCGCGTATTGTCTTACTTCAATAGAACCGCTTACAAGTAAATCTTGAACGACGATGGTTTCCCATGTGCTGGATGCGCGTTTAATGCGGCCATTTCTCTGCGTTGCCGCACCCGACG
>Ga0214921_10012588_pt1 | contig 10083 bp, 12 predicted proteins | sample LL1505_MetaG_FD_177992 | JGI IMG/M metagenome (GOLD analysis project Ga0214921, IMG submission 177992) | Freshwater microbial communities from Lake Lanier, Atlanta, Georgia, United States - LL-1505 | ecosystem: Environmental > Aquatic > Freshwater > Lake | place: USA: Georgia | collected...
CCAAAAGTTGTGATGGAATTATTTCGAAAAAAGTTTTTGGAGGGATCTAAATGAAGATTCTTGGCATTTCCGCTTATTATCATGATTCTGCGGCGGCCTTGGTGGCGGATGGAAAAATACTGGCGGCGGCCCAGGAGGAGAGGTTCACCCGCCAGAAGCATGACGAATCGTTTCCAACCCGCGCGGTGAATTTTTGCCTGAAAGAAGCCGGAATCAAGGCAGGTGGCTTGGACTACGTGGCCTTTTATGAAAAGCCGCTGAGGAAATTTGACCGACTTCTTGAGACTTATCTCGCTTTGGCGCCTGTGGGCTTTTCTTCATTTCTTCGGGCCGTACCGGTCTGGTTGAAGGATAAACTATTTTTAGCAAAGAGGATGCGGGATCAACTGCCTGGCTATCAGAAGGCGTTTGTTTATCCAAGCCATCACGAATCCCACGCGGCCAGTGCCTTTTTCCCTTCGCCGTTCCAAGAGGCGGCTATACTCACGATGGATGGAGTAGGGGAGTGGACGACGGCCAGTATCGGGGTGGGGCGGGGTAATCGGATTGAATTGCTCAAGGAACTTCATTTTCCACATTCTCTGGGGCTTCTTTATTCTGCCTTTACCTACTTCTGCGGATTCAAGGTCAATTCTGGCGAATATAAGGTGATGGGGCTAGCGCCCTATGGGGAACCGGTCTATGCGGACCTGATCCGAAAGCACTTAGTGAGGATCTTTGATGACGGCTCGATTTGGATGGATCAGTCCTACTTCAACTATGCAGGGGGTCTGACGATGACATCCAAAAAGTTTGATGGGCTTTTTGGTGGGTCGCCCCGAAACAAGGAGTCTGCGATTGGGAAAAGGGAAATGAATCTGGCCGCCTCGATCCAGGTGATTACTGAGGAGATCATGCTAAAGATGGCACGGCACGCGCATCAATTGACGGGGATGAAGCATCTTTGTCTAGCGGGGGGTGTGGCCCTTAACTGCGTGGGAAACGGAAAGCTTCTTCGGGAAGGGCCCTTTGAGGATATCTGGGTTCAACCTGCATCGGGGGACGCCGGCGGAGCCTTGGGAGCCGCACTCTTTACCTGGCATCAACTCCTCGAAAAGCCGCGCACTGCTAAGGCAGGGGATTCTATGCAGGGATCCTATCTGGGGCCAGAACCGGAGGATCAGTCCACCCGCGCTTTCCTAGAGAAAGAGGGTGCGAAGTTCCGGCATTTTCCCGAGGAGGCCAAACTGTGTGAAGAGGTGGCCGGCCTGATTGCCTCAGAGAAAGTGGTGGGATGGGTAAATGGAAGAATGGAGTTTGGACCGCGAGCTCTGGGGGCCAGAAGCATCTTAGGGGATGCCCGAAGCGAAAAGATGCAGACGCAGATGAATGTGAAGATCAAGTTTCGGGAATCATTCCGTCCCTTTGCGCCTTCTGTACTTGAGGAGAGGGCGGCTGACTGGTTCCAGATTGAACGCAAACACCGCAGTCCTTACATGCTGGTGGTTGCGCCGGTATTGGAGAAACACAGGGAGAATTCCAAAGGAAATGAAAAGATAGGATTGGATCGGGTGAAGGAGAGAAGATCTTGTCTGCCGGCCATCACCCATGTGGATTATTCGGCCCGAATGCAGACGGTGGGACACGGGACTCGATATAGGAAACTTTTGGAAGCCTTTGAGAAAAAAACGGGCTCCCCGGTGATTATCAACACGAGCTTTAATGTTCGGGGTGAGCCGATCGTATGTACGGCTGAGGAGGCCTACCGTTGCTTCCTCAATACCGATATGGATGCTTTGGTGATCGGAAACTTTCTTCTTCTGAAAAAGGAGAATTCCGCAGCCAGCGATGCAGCTCGAGCGGAATATCTCAAAGGATTTGAGTTGGACTGAACTATGATCACAATTCAGTGGAATCCTAAGCGAAAACAGTTGCGGCAATTTGCTGGCATCTGGTTTCCGGCCTTCTGCGCCTTGGTGGGTTGGTCAATTGGACGAAAGACCGGGCACTGGCATGAGGTCGAGGTCGGTTGGGCCATCGCAGGTATCCTTTCCATCGCTGGGTTAGTTTTTCCTCCGCTCATCCGGCCGATATTTGTGGGACTGATTCTATTGACCTATCCGATCGGGTGGGTGGTTTCGCATGTCCTTTTGGGCGCAATCTTTTACGGCATTGTGACGCCGATTGGGCTTTTATTGCGCGCCACTGGTCATGACTCGCTGGATCTTAAGATTCCACAAGGCCCATCGATGTGGAAAAGGTCGGTTGGCAAAACAGATCCGGCTAGTTATCTTCGCCAGAGTTAAAGATGAGCACCCAAAGATCTTCCAAGTTCGAAGAGCGGGCCGCGAAAGCTGGGGATGGATTTTTTAAGGAGTTCTGGATTTTTCTAAAGGAAAATAAAAAGTGGTGGCTTCTACCTATTCTCTTGGCGTTTTTACTGATGGGAGCACTTCTTTTGGCTGGTGGCACGGGGGCGGCGCCATTCATCTACACACTCTTCTGAGACTTTTCGTTAGCTATCTACGCCTCTGTAATCGTGAGCCCATCCAATCGAGCGCATAAGGGATTAGCGATTTTTTTAGGGGTATTGGTTGCGCTGGGACTGGATTTTGGAGTTCGGCAGATTTATGTGAAGATTCGGAAAAAACCACCCGTGGACAAACCTGGGTTAAGAATTTCCGATCCTCTCTTTCATCACGGAATTAAGCCAAGCTCACAGGGAGTGGATATTTTCGGCCCCTACTCTGCTCCGTATTATAGCAATTCGATGGGGTTAAGAGATGCGGAGATCCGCGAAGTCCCCCTCGTCGCGGCCCAACCGAGGATCTTGTTTATTGGGGACTCCTTTACGGAGGCGGGCCCAATCCCATGGGAAAAAACATTTGTGGGAAGGATCGCTGGCGAACTCAAGCCACGAGGGGTTGAGGTTCTGAATGCCGGGGTGGCTTCCTACTGTCCCACGACAGAGAGGGTAAAGCTGAGGCACCTATTGGGAGACCAGGGCCTCAAGGTCGACCGAGTGGTGCTGTGCTTGGACATATCAGACCTAAAGGACGAATTTTATTACGAAGAGGGACCTGATGGAAGAGTTCGGCAGGTTCCCTATGGGCCTTTTCGACAAAAAGCAGAGCAATTGGGAAAAGCGGACGCGATTTGCGATTGGCTGGAGAGTCATGTGGAGAAAAACTTCGTCATTATGGGTGCGATTGTCCGCAACAGCCGGTTGACCTGGCGTCGGCACGCGAGTTCGACCGGCGTGACGGAGTATGATGCGATTCCCGATTGGGCTTATAACTGGCCTGATTACCGCGGCCCTTATGAAGGGCTGGTGGAAAAAGGCCTAGCTCGGACTAAGTCGGAGATGACCCTATTGGCCCAACAGCTCAAGAAGCTGGGAGTGCCTTTGACGTTGGTGGTTTATCCATGGCCTCAGCAGGTGAAGGCAGGAAGTAAGCCATCTCGGGCTGAGACGGAGTGGGCAGCTTGGGCGCATGAAAACGGAGCCCAGTTTGTCAGCCTTTTTCCAGCTTTTGTGAACCAAGAGCCAGCTGATCAAATCATCCAAAAGTATTATTGGAAGAACGATGCTCACTGGAACGAGGAGGGGCACCGATTGGTTGCAGAGGCTCTTTTGCAAACAAAGGGAGGAATTGAGCTTCCCACCAAATCAAAGCTTCAGTGACGGGATGGCGCCAGACGCCGTTTCACGTCCTTGGGCATTTTGAGTCGGGGCCATGGTTGCCGGCACAGTTCTGCAAAACCGGAAGAGGTCATCACCTCATAACATAGAAGCCGGGGCGGAATCGTGGCGCCGGCACATAAGCAACGAAAGCGATAGGCAAGCTTAGCAAACTTGATGGAAAAGGATTTTCGGTTTACGTCGGGAGTGGGGTTTTCCCGCTTTCCGCCAATGTGGCGTGGAGCCAACTGATCCGGATGCCAAACGAAGAGGCCGACGGGCAGGTGAGATGCAGTGAGGCTCCATCCTTTTTTAAACTGGCGTCGAATCCAGACATGATCGCCCGCCATGCGGTATTCAGACGGAAAGGGTTCCCTTTCCCAGATCTGTCGTCGATAAAAAAGGGAACAGGTCTGAACCGGCATTTGGTAATCGGCGTCGCTGGGGCGGGGGATGGTGATCTGGTTGAACAGATATAGAAAGTTCAGATGCTCATCGAGCATGATGGTGGGGCCGAAAACGGCATCAGCACCAGATTGCTTTAGCTTTTCCAGAGCGAGATCTAGGCCCGCTCGGTCGTACTGTTCATCGGCGTTCAGATGACCAAGGATGCGACCGCGTGCGGCAGCCATACCCTTGTTCAGGGCATCGTACATTCCTTTGTCCGGGCCGGGAATTAGTCGGATATCGTCTTGTTGGCGGAGATACTCCATCGTGCCGTCGGTGCTGCCTCCATCCACGATTATATGTTCATAGCTTTGGCCCTGCAGGGCATGCCGGACCGAGCGAACGCATAGCTCGATCCACCGAATCGAGTTAAAAACAGGAGTTACGATCGAGATATCGCAAGCCGACATAAACAGTTATGCGCGCTTTTTCAGAAAAGAGGCCATCGCATGACGATCCCGGGCCTTATAAAAAAACCAGGTGAGGTAGATAAAGTTTAGGGCGGCCCAGAGGCCGATCAGAATTAGGTAGTGTTTGCCACACGGGCCCATTATGGGAAGCAGGCGCCAGAGGGCAAAAACCGCAAGTCCGAGCCATAGGATGATCCAGTGGAGGGTGAAGAAGCTAAAGAAGCGGAGAGGCGCCCATGGGACAAAGCCGCCGATCTTCGGGGCATCGACAGGGTAGAAATAGAGGTCCTCGATTTCGGCCCCCACGAGCATGTCTTTGCCCAAGGTCCTGTTTAAACGGCCCTCGATAAAGCGAGCGTGGATGCGAGCGAAGTCGACAAAGTGGAGATAGAAGCAGGACTGGGTTCCTGCGGTGATGACGAGGAGGGGGACAAGGGCGAGAGACACGGGGCTGTCCCAAAGAAGGCAGCCAATCACGAGAACGAGAAAGAGGTAAAGACCGTGAAAAAACTTTTTGTGATAGACATACTGCATCTCGCGCATCCGTCGAAGCTGTTCCATCCAAAGAGCGATCTTTTCTTCTGTCTTCGCCATCAAGGGATTATGCCCAGCCAGAGAGAAAAGAACAACCTTGTGACTTTCCCTAATGAGAGTTTTGGGAGAAGGTATTCGCATGGAGCCTGCAGAAAATAAACCAGATTCCCGCGTCCCAGGGATAGTTGGGGTAGGGCTTCTGCTGGCCTTGGCCTTAGGATTTGGCCTGGGCCAAAGATTCGGAGCGGGTGGGGTTGAGCCCGAAATGTTGCCACCCCCGTCAGCACCATCCCTTTTTCAGCTTCCATCCAAACTGGTGGTTTACCAGGAGGGGCCTTCGATTCCTGCTTTGTGGCTCGATACCTTTTCGAGTGGATCGGGAAACCCAAAGATAGATTTACGGGTTTTAGAAAGGGGTTCAGACGGATCGTGGCCGTCGGACGGAGATGTGTACTTGATCAAGGCACGGACTTTCCAAGCTTTGAGCCAGATATTTTCTTGGGCTGATCTTACTGAACGGGTGCCTATGGACGGAATCAATCCTGTATTTCAAGGACAAGCTTTCGACCCCACGGGAGTCAAAAGTCGCCCTTGGAGAATTAGCCCCTGGTTTTTTATGAAAAAAGTGGCACCTGGAACTCCGCACAAGGTGGCTTTGGCCGCTCCGGCGCGTTGGGCTGGAGAGCCCCATTCGCTTTTTCCAAGCGATCCAGATCTAATGGGCGCAATTTGGCTTAAGTCGCAGGGCAAACCAATCAATCTGGGAGGGGAGACAACCCAGCAGATGGCACGACAGCAGGTCGAGGCCACATTAAGCGGCAAATTGGCTTCAGAGCAGGAGTGTTGGGACGGATTAAAAAATGGAAGTGTACAATTGAGTTATCTCCCTGCCTGGAGGCTCGTCTTAGATCCACAGGCGGGTGGGGGTCTGATCCGCTGGTCCGCATTGCCTGCGGGTACGGTTGTGGATTTTGAAGTGATGGGGGTAAGAGAGGAGTCATCAAAAAAAGATGTAGCGTTCCGTTTCTTGGAGTTTTTGTTAGCAGGGCCTCAGCAGTCAGCTCTTCTTGGGGCAACGGGTTATTTTCCCGTTCGATCGAAGGTAGGGGCGGAGTGGGTGGGATCGGCTCTGATCATGCCCTCGGGACCCTGGTTTGACCGAAGCGAGTTCATCATGTGGCCGTATCCGCGAGCCGCAGTCACTCCTCCACAGCCAACCTCTGAAACAAACGCGGTTGTCCCTGCAAGTGGCGGGGAGCAGAAAAGTGAGTAGACTTCAAATCTGGCGCGATGTGTAAATCGCGCCCTACCTAACTATGAATTTAAAAGACAAGGTTGTACTGATTACAGGAGCAGGGTCGGGATTAGGTAAAGCCTTGGCCGTCGCGGCGGGGCAGGTTGGGGCGAGGGTGATTTGTGCGGGCAGAAGAAAGGAAAAGATTCAGCAAACAGCGGATGAGGTGAACAAGGCCGGAGGCATGGGCACGGCGGTGGAGATGGATGTAACGGATCTAAAATCGGTAGAGAAAGGGGTGAAGATGGCAGAGAAGGTTGGGCCGATCGATATTTTGATCAACAACGCGGGAATCATCACCGGGATGAAGGCGGTGCAGGATCTGCCCGTAGAGGAGTGGGATAAAATTATAGCGACCAATGTGCGGGGGCCGTATCTGCTGATGCGGGCGATTTTGCCTGGCATGCTTCAGCGTGGATTTGGGCGAATTTTGAACATCAGTGCCCCTATCAAGCATTTGCCTAAGGCATCGGCGTACTGTGCCTCGAAATGTGCTCTCGATTCGTTGACGAAGGCAGTGGGTTACGAATTGAAAGGGGTGGATGTGATCATCAACGCAGTGGAACCGCCGTTCCTAGACACGGAGATGCACAAGGGTGGGAAAAAGCCGGAGGAGGTGGTGGCGCAGATTTTAGAGTTGGTGGCGTTGGATGCGGGAAGTCAGAGCGGAAGAATTGTAAAAATAGGCTGATACATCTTGGGTACGTACGGCTCTCCGAGCCGTCCTAGGACGCGTGGGGACACGCGTCCGTACCTAACATGAGAATACAGTGCTTGAATTTACGATCCTAAAAAGCAATGCGCTATGTCCCACGCGTATGACCAAAAAGCTCAATCTGCAGACGGGGGCAGAAGCGGAAGCCTTCTCGTTTGCAGATATCGACAAGCCATGGGGAGCGGGTGGAGAGGGCCTTTACATCGATGCCCTCGGGCATGAGGAGGATCCTGTCGGAGGGAACAGGCGGGAGGCAGGACAGGAGATTCTTAATTTCGACCAGATCGTTTTCGGATGAGACAACGAATTTTAATTGAAACGGATATTTTCGAATCCAGTCGGAAATCAATTCGGGTTGCAGGCGGGTGGCTTCGTGTTTTTTTGCCCAAGCTGGGTCCCGTTCGGGAGAAGGCGTGGAGTTGGAAAGTTTGGGGCTGAGCGATGCTAAATCGCAGGGAATGCCTTTAGGAGTAATAGTGCCGGCGGTTTCGATGGTGATGTGCTTTTTCTGTTTTTTCAGAGCGGTCGCAAGTTCGGGAAGATCGGGGGCAATCATGGGTTCGCCTCCAGTCAGCACTACGTGATCGCAGTTCCACTCTGTGAGCTTCTTTAGAATCTCTTCAACAGACATCTCTGGGCCCTCTGGTTTCCAGGAAGCGTAGGGAGTGTCGCACCAGTCACAGCGCAGGTTGCACCCCGAGGTGCGGATAAAAATGGAGGGAACTCCGGCCAATAGGCCCTCTCCCTGAATCGAGTGGAAGATTTCCGCTATCCGCATGGGATTAGGCTACTGAAACGGGTTTGGGCGGTAGGGGTGGGGTGGTGACGTACGGGGTGGGATCGGGAATGCCTGCAATCAGGAAGGCTTCGCGACGTTCGATACAGGTTCCGCAGGTGCCACAGTGGAGCAGGCCGCCTTTGTAACAGGACCACGTCCGAGCGTAGTCGACCTTTAACTCTATCCCACGCCGTACAATGGCCGTCTTGTCCATGGAGACAAACGGGCGAAGGAGTTCGATGCGGGCGTAGGTTCCTGACTTCATGGCCTGGGCCATAGGACCGAGAAAATCCTCACGACAGTCGGGATAGATGGTGTGATCGCCTGCGTGAGCCGCAATGGCGATTGCATCCGCACCTAAGCTCTCCGCAAAGCCTGTACCCAAAGAGAGGAAGATTCCGTTCCGAAAAGGGACAACAGTTTTTTTCATAGACTCCTCCTCGTAGTGGCCATCGGGAATCTTGCCGCCAGATTTTAGAAGGTCGGATTTAAAGGCGTCTGCCATAAAGTTGAGAGAGACGATGCGATTGGGGATACGGAGTGATCTGCACTGATCAGCCGCGCAGGGGAGTTCACGAGAATTATGTTTGGCGCCATAATCGAAACTTAGAGCGGCAACAACCTTCTCCGTGGCGACCATATGATGCAAAGCGGTGACCGAATCTAGGCCACCGGAAAGAAGGACAACAACCTTCACGGGAAAAATGGATTGTGGGCGAGTTCGTGAGCGACAGTGGTAATTGGGCCGTGGCCTGGAAGAAGAAGGGTCTCTGGTGGCAGGGTAAGAACACCTGCCCGAATCGCCTCAAGGGCAGGTCTGTATCGGGATCGGATGCCGCCAATGGATCCTGCAAAAATAACATCTCCAACAACTGCGATTGGGGTTTCCATTCCCTTAATTTCGTAGACCGTCCCACCTGTTGAGTGACCCGGAACTGTGTGCGCCACGATTGTGAAAGAGCCGATCTTCATCTTTTTGGAGTTTTCGACGGGCTTACATCCTTGGACGGGTTCAGATTCAGGAGCGAATGCCTCGGCTTTGGTTTTCTCAAGAATCCGGTCGAGCTCGAGAATGTGATCCCCATGGGAGTGAGTGAGAAATATGTGGGTGAGTGTGAGCTTATGGCGTTCAAGAGCCGCAAAGAGGGGATCTGCATTTGTGCCGGCGTCGAATGCAACTGCTTTAAGGGTTTTGGGGTCCCATACGAGATAGTGATTTACCGTCATATCGTCGAAAGGAGTAGTGAACTGAAGAACGTGCGGAGGCAAAGCGGCGGCGGGGGCAAACCAGCTTCCATTGGCAAGATCTGCAACGGCTTGAGGACGAAGATTCAGAGTTCTGGCAATTTTCTCAATCGCCATAGGTTCGCGTCTTCCTGCGCGAAGATTGTTGAGATCGGGCACGGATATTTCAGAAAGTTTAATGAGGTCACGATCCGTGATGCCCAGAGCTTTCTGTGCTTTGAGAAGGACGTCGAGATGTGTGTCTTCGAGTTTCATGAAAGAAGAAGAGCTGTTTGGCGTGTTTGTTCGGTTTCAGGGATGGCGGACTCTCGCAAGGAAGAGGGAGGGGGAGGTAGGTCAAACCAAGACCGGCACCCTCTGAGCTTTGCGGAGGAGGGCAACGACCAAATGGGTTGAAGGACAAACGGGCGAACAAGTGCGAAGTGGAGGAGCTTCTGATCTCGTGAATCGAAGTGTTCCCGAATGGTCTTGGGATTGTAGGCGGTGAAAGGGAGAAGCTTTTCGATTTGAGACCAGTCAAGCAGGTCGCCGGATCGAAGAACATCCACGCGGACGGAGATTTCGAAATCGGCTGTAGGGCCTGTTGCATCCTTTTCGTGGTAATGGGTGGGAAGCAGGTAAAAGGATTTGGTTCCAAACCCGCTTTCTGAGGTGGTTTCACGAATCCCTGCTTTTCGAAGGAGAACCGATTGCTGGCCTGTCGCGATGGCCTGACAAACAGATGCGAGTTCTTTGAATCCTTGGATCATGGGCGTCGCACGTGGGAAACGATGAGGGGATAGTTTTTTGCAAGGTAGTAGAGGCCTGAGACTGCAGTGATGAAAGCAGTCACGATAACAGCAACATCCAGTAGGTTGCGGCCTGCGGGCAGTGATGGGTCAATGGCGAGGAGAAGCAGAGCCAGAATCGCGGTAACCATCTGAGTAACTGTTTTGTGCTTTCCAACTTTTTCCGCGGCAAGGACGATGCCCTTTTGGCCGGCGACCAGCCGGATCCCTG
>Ga0214921_10012589_pt1 | contig 10083 bp, 5 predicted proteins | sample LL1505_MetaG_FD_177992 | JGI IMG/M metagenome (GOLD analysis project Ga0214921, IMG submission 177992) | Freshwater microbial communities from Lake Lanier, Atlanta, Georgia, United States - LL-1505 | ecosystem: Environmental > Aquatic > Freshwater > Lake | place: USA: Georgia | collected 2015-05-28
GAGTATCAGTCCTTAAACCCACCACAGTATGGAACTCAAGTTTCCCCACAGCCCCAACCAGCGGCTACCTTGCTCTGACGACCGATGCATCTGCCGTAAATACCAACACATATTATGGCGGTTGGGCTGCCAATGTGAATCTTGGACAGATCACCAGCCTCTACAGCAATGGCGGTTTTGGGCAGACCAACTTGGCAAAAATTAAATTTACGGCAAAGGTTCGGGCACGTGGCATGCCATCTCCTAATGGTGCCGTTGTTATCCTTAAGTTGGCAGCCAGCACCGACAATCCAAACTCTGTCCCATGGGGCTACAAGCGTATCATGTTCGAACCCATCTTCCTTGCAGGCAACGACTGGACCACGATTGGGGGAACTTTGGATGATGCATCCATGTCGACCACCACCGCTCAAGGCACGAGATACAATTTCCCACTCAACGCTTCTTCCTATACTGCTCTAATTGAATTAAGTGGATTCAATCAATTTGGAACGACGAATGGATACCTCGCTTATAACGGCCCTATTGCTATTGCCTCCGGAGGTCGCAAAAATCCAGGCTTTGGTTTTAACAGTGGTATTCGCGTTGAGGTCGATGATGTCCAATTCACGGTGCTCGATGCCGACACCACCGGGTTCATCAGTGCGAACACTCCTTCGCAGCTTCTGAATAACGAAAGTTTCGGCAACGCCGTTGACGCTGGCGCCTTCTGGACCTTTTTTGAGGGAGCCTATGTTTCTACGGACGGATGGGGCGTGGGCAACACGTCCTGCGCAATTATCCCGGGTTGGAGCGGACTTCCCTATGCCGGCTTCATGCAGAACGCCATCAAGTTTAACCAGACAAACGGTGAATTCTTTTCCTTAAGCTTTCAGGCTAAGTTTGAGAAAAACTATAAAGCGACCCAGACCCTCGTTTCATTCATGAACGGCAATGACACGGCAACTTTTTCAACGACCGACTTGACCGACGAGGTCGGTCCTCGTCTCAACCAATGGAGCACCTACAAGGCCACCTTCCGTGCCACGACAAACAACCTCGCCGCCATGAACGGCCAAATGTCGGTAAAAATCCAACCCTTGGGACGTACGGTTGGTGCAAGCGAAGCAAGTGTTTTGATCGATGACATCGTTTTAAAGCAGCAGACAGCCGCTTCTGTCGGACCGCAGATTGCCGTAAAGGTGGCCGGAGCCACCCGCACAAATACAGAGACCGCAAATATGTACTCCCCATTACTTGGACGTACTACAACGTATGCCCTCAAACTTGAAAATCAAGGCGGGCAGGACCTCACCGTCAGTTCCGTATCCCTTTCCGGCACAGGCTTTGCCATCACCGGAAACGGATCGTCAGTGACTCTCGCGCCGGGCGAAAACAAAACCTATTCCCTGACCGCTTCGCCCAGTTCTCTCGGCGCATTAACCGGAACACTGACCATCAACAGCAATGACAAGGAAACAGCCGATCAAGCCTACGTAGTCAATCTAGCCGCCAATGCGGTGAATTTGAGCGATGATTTCAGCGGGTCGGCCACCCTTGATGATTTGGGTTGGAAGCTTTTTAGCTCTCATCCGAACATGTCAACGGCAAGTACGACCTCAGTGATGAACGGCAATCTTGAGATGAATGTTGATTCATCCTCATCCGTTGCCGATTACCCCTGGTATTATGGAGTCGTTAAGACCTTCGCCTCCCCCGGCGCGCTCGATATTTCTGCAAGTTCCATGACCGCCGTTCTGAAAGCCTACGGCAAATTCGACACTGCCGCTAACAACAAGGTTCAAGTTCGCCTCGAATCGCTCAACAACGCGGGAGCTGTCACCGGCAGCATTGCCTTAGGAACAGCTGTTGACGAAACCACAACCGGAGCCGTTCCAGGAACAACCGCCTATTTCACCCCGGATGGCATAACAGACCGATATGCGATCCTTCTTCCGGAGGGAGGTTCCTTCACATCAAGCGGCGGCCCCCTTATCTCAACGGGTCTCAACACAACCTTCGATCCGAACGCTCCGGCCTTCCGAATTGTCCTTCAGATGACTGATTTTGATTTCGATCTCGACTCAGGTAACGTCGTCCAATTCGACGCTCTCAACCTCACTCTCGCAACGAAAGCGTTTGAGCTGACAAATGGAAGCTTCGAGTCGAATTCGACCACTCTTGGCACGGCCACTCCTCCCACAGGCTGGATCCAGTATCCAGTCGAGGGGGTAAGCAAGAATATTGTCGCAACAGGAAACTCAGTTTTTAATGCCCAGAACCCAACCAATACATCGACCTTATTCACCGCCTACGCAGGGATCAATACGATGAAGGTCTACGGGCAGAACTACTATAGTAGCGGTGGCGTCTGGCAGGGCCCAATCCAGACAGGAACGATCTATCAAGAGTTCCTGCCATCCAGTACCGCAGGACTAACTGCGGGAACATCGATTCATGCGCGCGGCATGAGCAAGGTCTTTTCCATCGATCCGCTAACCGGGGGAAGCACCTTTAGCTATGGATTTAAATTCATGACCAGCTCCGATGTTGAAATCAGCCGGACCGTTACCACCCTCACCTCCGCCAACTTTACCTCAGACCAATGGGTCCCACTCACCGTCAACGCCACCATTCCAGCCGGAACGGACAAGGTCCAGCTCATCAGCGAATTCGTCCAAAATGCTTCCACCGACATGGGCGCCGTCTATCTCGATGACCTTTCCGTTGGCTACGGCAGCGTGACGGCTTCCACCACCATCGCCGGACAGACCTACAAATTGATCTGGTCCGACGAATTTGACGGGACAGCCCTCAACTCTGCGAACTGGACGCCGGAAATTATGTCGGCTTACGCCAATAATAATGAGGTCCAGTCCTACACGGATAGTTCGGAAAACCTTAAAGTGGAAAACGGAAGCCTTCTGATCCAAGCCAAGAAAAGCGGGTCCAACTGGACTTCGGGTCGGATCAAATCCCAAGACAAGCGCAGCTTCAAATACGGACTGATCGAATTCCGCGCCAAATTACCATCCGGCGTCGGTCCATGGCCGGCGGCTTGGCTCCTAGGAGCCAATATTAATACCGCAGGTTGGCCCGGTTGCGGAGAGATCGATGTCATGGAATGGAAAGGAACAACCCCCACAGTGGTTGGACATGCGACCCACTCCCCCAGCAGATCGGGAGGCAATCCGCTCCAAACAACTGCTGCCGTGACTAATCCTTCCACTGCCTTCCATACCTACGCAGTCCTTTGGGAAGCTGGGAAGGTCACCTTTAGTGTCGACGGAACAACGACTGGGACTTGGTCCACGCCCGACTCCCCTGTCTTTGAAAAAGAGTTTTTCCTTCTGCTCAATCTAGCGATGGGAGGGAGCTACGTGGGCAACACCATTGATAGCAGCCTGACCTCCGCCCAGTACTATGTGGACTACGTCCGGGTCTTTCAGGCCAATACTCCGACGGTTTCAGCTCCCTCTGCTCCGGCAACTCCCACCTTTAGCTCAGTCGGTTCGACCGCCTTCACAGTCAACTGGGCGGCAGTGAGCGGGGCCACGAGCTACAAGCTCGATGTTTCTTCATCCTCCTCCTTTGCAACCTATGTTAGTCAGGACCTAACGGTCAGCGGAAATTCGCAGGCAGTTACCGGCCTGAATCCTGGCACCACCTACTATGCCCGCGTGCGTGCGGTGAACAGTGGCGGTACCAGTGCTTCCTCTTCTATCGGAAGCCAAGCCACCCTCACCGCCTATCAGCAGTACCTATCTGGACTTGGCATCTCCACATCCACCGCATTCAACGCAGATGCGAACGGAGACGGGATCCCGGAAGGAATCAAATACGCGTTCAACGCCGCCTCCCCTCGCCTGGGGACAAGTGCGGCAACGATCACCCGATCGGGGAGCACTCTCACCTACACCTTCGACATCCGGGATGACGCATCTCTTAGCGTCGTCGTCCAACTCAGCACAAACCTGACCAGTTGGACGAATCAAGCCAGCAGCGTTATCACAACTACGACGGGAGCTGCAACCGGTTACGTCCGCAAGATCGTCACGATCACGACAACCGATCCCAAGACCTTCATCCGACTCCAAGTCACAGGGAATTAATTCCCCTAGGCCCCGGGCGGCCTTTATTTGTTAAAGCCACTTCAGGCCAAGTACGCTAAGGCCATCACACATCCCCCCATGATCAAGCTTTACGCCCTTGCCGTGTTCAATTAGCAACTGCTTCGACCCAATTTTCAGGGCAATGCCTTCTAGGCTTCACCCACGATTATTTAAAGATTTTCGAACCTCCTTAACCCCTTTATCCCTGAATCCCTAATTTCCCCACACCTCCCTACTGCCCGTAAACAACGTGCTTGTTCAGCACTTTCCCTTTTTGGATCGCCTCCGCATGACCGTCAAACATCACAACGTTTACTTTTCCACTATGGCGGTAGCGCATCCAGGCGGAGTTGCCAGAATCTGCATCGGTCGAGGTCGCAATCGCAGCACTCAGATCCATCGATCCACTACGCCCACCGCTCTGGGACACAACAATTGAGGGATTTTCCAGGCAATAGGGAGACCACCCTTTGTTGCCCGGGTCCTGGCACATATCGGCAGCCAGGATCACTTCGCTTTGACGGATAACGCACGTGATATTGGACGCCGTGCCTCCCTTAGGCATCAAACCGCCATGAACGCCATAGGTGATCGCAATGTCTGCGCCTGTTGCCTCGGAAACCGATTTGAGGGCGCCGGGACAGACAAACACGTTGTTCTTTTTCTTGGTGTCGCCCCCCATAAAATTGGCGATTTTAGCCGCCCACATATCGGTCGTACCACTCCCGGCATCCGGGAGCTTGAAATTGTTGTCAGCCGTATAAGCTAGTGTGGCCACCCCGATTTGGTGCAGATTGGATAGGCAAGCCCCTGCCTTGGCCGACTTCAGGCCCGAATTGATCGCCGGAACAGCCAAACCAGCTAAAAGGCCAATAATACTTATAACAACAAGTAGTTCCACAAGCGTAAAGGCGATCGAAACAGCCTGCTTTTGACATTTTTTATTCATAGCAGCACCCTATGGCATTTTTTGACCACATACAAACAAATCATTTGACATTTAAGCAAATTGAATTAGAGTTCAGTAGGTGGCGAATTGCCACTCAAAACAAAAAAAACAAACCACGAAAGGAACCATTGAAATGAAAAAATACATATTAGCAGTTGTAGCAGGATTGATTGCTGTATTCGCAAACATTAATGCTTACGCATTGACAGTTACCGTTGATCGAAACGCAAATTGGTTAGCATGGAACAACGTCTATGACGTTAATCCAAACGGAACTCAAGGCGGTTATGTGTACGGCGAAGGATTCGCAGTTGCTAACCAAAAAACGACTATAAATGGAAACACAGTAACTCTACAACCGAACTTTTTTTACTATAATGCGAGCGATGCCTTCTGGGCAAATGGTGCAATAGGGAATAAGTTTATCGAGGGTAGTTCTTTCATGGAGTATGCACCTGGTAGTCTACTCGGAACTACGAGCCTAACATTTACTGGTAACATAGATTCATACACCTTAGCACCTGGCTATAACGCCATCGCATTTATTAAAGCCATCAATCAATACAATGGATGGAGCATGGACCTATTCCGATCGGCGTCTTTGGCTTCTGGATCAGACTTCTCAATTACTGCAGACATATCAGGCGTCAATGGTTTGATCCTGCAAACTGGCTTCACAGTATATGGGCGTAATGCTAACCCTACTCAGGAAGGTGCCTTGGGTAGTGCCGTTGTTTCTGCGATCCCCGAGCCTTCGGTTGCTTCCCTGCTCGGATTTGGAGTTCTCGGACTTGTCGCGACTCGCTTGCGCCGCCGTAGCTAAGAATCGTTAGCGAATCGTCGGTTTGTTTTTAGACCCGAGGGGCAATTCCTCTCGGGTCTTTTTTTTGCCTTAACACCTTCCCTCGCTGGGCATCCTTACACTTCCGTAACCCCCGAACCCCTTAATCCCTTGAAGGAACCATCGAAACAATCGTCCCTACTAGGTCTAAATCAGCCCCCCCTGCGTTCGAATCACGTTCCTGTACCAGTCGCACGAATCCTTCAGCGTGCGCTTTTGCGTGCAGTAATCAACGTGAACCAGACCAAACCTCTGCTTGTATCCTTCAGCCCACTCGAAATTATCCAATAGGGACCACTGGAAATATCCCTTCACCGGCACCCCATCGTTCACCGCCCGCTTCAACTCCCCCAAATACCTGCCCAAAAAGTCGATCCTCTGCGGGTCGTGCACCTTCCCATCCTTCGACACCCAATCAATATTGCTCAGACCGTTCTCCGTGATGTACAGGGGCAGCTTATACCGTTCATGCAAGAACTTCGGCCCCCAATAAAGGCTTTCTGGGGTCACATTCCAAACAAAAGCGGTCCGCGGGTTCCCATCGGGAAAACGAACAGCTTCCCCCTTCCCCTTCTTCCCCTCCGTAACTGCTGTGCCCTGATAAATGTTCACCCCATAAAAATCCATTGGCTGGGCCATAGTGCGCAGATCTGCCTCGGAATACTTCGGTAGTGCCTTTCCAAACGCCTTCTCCGCCTCTGGAGCCACCCGACCCAGCACCACCGGATCACTCCAAAGGGTGTTACTGAAAACATGGTTGTTGCCGCAGCCATAGGTCCATTTTCTGGCCACTTCGATATCTCCAGGAAAATCCGTCGCTGGATAAAACACCACCCCCACCGGAGCCCAGCCAATCCTGCCCCTCTTGGCACATCCCGCCCGCAGGGCCTGCACAGCCAGCCCATGCGCCAGTTGCACGTTCCGCACAATCTTCAGTTGTTTGGCGATGGGTAACTTGTCCCCGGGCGCATGCTCACCCGTTCCGTGTCCCAGCCCCACAAACACCTGGGGCTCGTTTAGCGTCATCCAGTCTACGATCCGGTCGCCCAACCGTTCCGCCACCTTTAGCGTGAAATCCGAAAACCATTTCGGACTTTCCTCATTCAGCCACCCCCCCTTGTCGTACAGCTTGGTGGGATAATCCCAGTGAAACAGGGTGCAGAAAGGCCGGATTCCGGCCTGCAGTAGCCCGTCTGTGAGACGGTCGTAAAACTCCAATCCCTTCGCGTTCAGTTTCCCCCGGCCGTTGGGGAGGATCCGTGTCCAGGAGATAGAAAAGCGATACGCCTGAAGGCCCAAATCCCGCATGATGGCGATGTCCTCGGGAAAACGGTGATAATGATCGCAGGCCACCTTCCCGGTGTGCCCCTCCCAGACTTTCCCCTTCGTTTCACAAAACCGATCCCATACGGAAGCCCCACGGCCGTCTTCCTGATACGCACCCTCGATCTGATAGGCCGAGGTGGCTGTGCCCCACAGAAAATCTTTTGGAAAAGAGCTCATGGGTCTACTCGACATAAAAGGGAACATTGCCCGTAGTAGCCGCCCCTTTTCCATCCCGCACAACCAAGAAAAGGCGATAAGCCCCCTTCTCTTTGGGTAGAGTCACCGAACACTCCCTTTCTTTCGATCCCTGGACCGCCTGAGGGAAAGAGGCTGGAACGGATTCGGCATCTCCCCCGCCCCGGAGATCCTTGCTCTCGGCCATCACAGTCCATTCATACCGTAAGACATCTCCATCCACATCCTGAACCTTCGCAGCAGCTTTCACTTTTTCCCCGGGCTTTCCTTTTTTTAGGGCGATTGGGAATTCGATCGACTCCAGCTTCGGACAACGATTCGCGGGCCATTTCCCAGACCAACCCCGGACGAGGGCATCGACCGGCGGAAGTTTCTCTCCCGCGGAAAGCAACATCCCGTACCAGGTAGAGGTGGTCTCCTGCTTGTTCCCCCACAGAAAGGCATAACTTCCCAGGCAAAGCCCTTCCTTGTTTTCCATCAGGGTGGAAAGAGTCGCAAAATAGTTGGCGGCTTTCTCGTTCCCGCTTGGTTCGATGGCTGCTCCCCAAGGCGCTTTCGGAGCCTGCCAATGACCGACCGGGCCGTACTCGGTCATGATGAAGGGTTTTGTCCAACCCATCCCTTTCAGAGTCCCTCCGGCTCCCCCTGCCCCGAGGTAGGCGTTGATCCCCAGAATATCGATTGAGGGATAGTATTTCATGATCTCCTTAATTTTTCCTGTGTCGGCTCCGGCAATCACGGTCATCACAGGATGGTTCGGATCCTCCTCTTTGATGATCTTTGCGAGCTCGTTGAGTTCCTTCCAAACACGGACGGCGTTTTCCGTGCCCACATAACTTTCCATTTCGTTTCCAAGCCCCCAAACCAGGACGGAGAGATGATCCTTGTACTTGCGGACAGCAGCCCGGATTTCCTCCCGCTGTTGCTGGATAAACTTACTGTCCTCGTATTTGAAGCCGTGCCGCTCATGCTTGACCCAGATTCCGACGCAGAGTGTGAGTCCCAACTCCTCCGCTCGGTTCAGCAGCGTATGGCCGTCCGGATATTTGGCCTCCAACTGTTCGATCCCCCACGTCCGAATCGAATTGGCGCCGATATCCTTCGCCATCTGAAGCGATCCCGGACCCCCGACTCCCTGAATCAAAAACGGTTTGCCGTCGCGCACCAGTTCCCACGCTCCGCCGGAATTTTTGGCCAGAGAAACCTGGGATGATCCTGCCTCGCTGTTGATTGATAAAATGCTGATTACGAGAAAGATGGAAATCGCCAGCTTGACATGACTCCGATGGAACATCCAATATTTTTGAATGAAACCCGCCTTCGCGTCGATGCTCATTTTGTGTCTTTTTTCGATTCTTTCTTCGACGCGTGCTGAGGATTCAAAACCGCCGGTCACCCCTTCCGAGAATGAGTCCAGTTCGGCCGTTCTGACCTCTCAGGCTTGGGAAGCGCTGGCTGCCAAGGATTATGCCACCGCGAAGGCTAGAATTGCCCGGTGTCGCGAACTGTACGAAGCCAAGGCGAAGGAGATGCAGGAAACCCTTTCGGTCGTTCCCGGCCCGGACACCGCCCGGGAGTTCTGGGCATTAAACGACGTGGGTACCTGCCTCTTTATTCTCGGGAAAGTGGCCGAGGCCGAAGGCAAAAACACCGAAGCGATCGCGGCCTATCAGGAGGTGATCAAAAACTTTCCCATGGCCCAGTGCTGGGACAAGCAGGGTTGGTTTTGGCAGCCTGCAGTCGCCGCCAAGGAGCGACTAACCGCCCTCACCTTTGATTCCGCAAAGTAAAACTCTTGTTTTGAAATCGATCCCGAGTCCCGCTTCTGTCCTCCGGATCCTCGGATGCGCCGGGCTTTTTCTCTTGGCCGCATGTTCCCCGAAAGAAGATCCACGGATGTCGGGACGATTGGTGCTGGAATACTGGGAAAAGTGGACCGGATTCGAACGGGATGCGATGGCCCGGGTGGTCGACGATTTTAATAACTCGCAGGCCAGGATTTTCGTCCGATTCCTCAGCGTCAGCCGGATCGACCAAAAGATGATGCTGGCGACGGCCGGAGGCGTGCCCCCCGATGTCGTGGGGCTCTGGGCGATCAATCTTCCTTCCTACGCAGAAAATAATGCCCTGATGCCGATGGATCGATTGGTCCGGGACGCCGGTATCCACGAGGAGGATTACCTTCCCGTCTTTTGGAAGTTGTGCCGGTACAGAAATTTCCTGTGGGCGCTCCCCTCGACTCCGTCGGTAACGGCCCTGCATTGGAACAAGAAGATGTTCCGGGAGGCAGGTCTTGATCCGGAAAAACCCCCGCGAACGATCGCGGAACTGGAGTCCTTTAACGAAAAGCTGACCCGGAAAAATGCGGATGGATCACTCGCCCAGATCGGACACATGCCGCAAGAGCCAGGATGGTGGATGCACGACTTCCCCTCGTGGTTTGGCGGAGCCAGTTGGGATGGAGGAACCCAACTCCTCCTCGATGCACCCCCCAACCGCCATTTTTTTGGTTGGCTGGAAAGCTATCCCAAACGTTTTGGCGGCCCTGCCATGTTCCAGTTACGCGGGGCCTTTGGGAACTTCGCATCCCCGGACAATCCCTTCTTCAACGGCAAGGTGGCGATGATCATGCAGGGGGTTTGGATGAACAATTTCATCAAAAACTATGCTCCGGCCGGTTT
>Ga0214921_10012590_pt1 | contig 10082 bp, 12 predicted proteins | sample LL1505_MetaG_FD_177992 | JGI IMG/M metagenome (GOLD analysis project Ga0214921, IMG submission 177992) | Freshwater microbial communities from Lake Lanier, Atlanta, Georgia, United States - LL-1505 | ecosystem: Environmental > Aquatic > Freshwater > Lake | place: USA: Georgia | collected...
GGCAGGAATCCAGCATTGGGGAGGGGTATCCACGTAGCGACGGCTGACTTCATTGCGAGCAAAGCCAATCGTATGACGAAACCACTCACGCGCCACAAAAATGGGCATCTTCAGGCGGAAGCGCACTTGGGGATGGAAGAACGGGCTCACGTGGTCGTGCTTGGCCAGGTAGTGGATGAGCTTCTTGTCGCCCTCGGTCAGCGAGGTGGATACCTTGTCAAAGGAAACGCGTGCGGCATTCACGACAGTCAAATCGTCACCGAAGGTCTCGAGGAGTTCCACGAAGCCGATGCCGTCGGCCATATATATCTGAGACATCTATTCAAATAAACAATGAGCCGTTTAGACTGTATAGTGAAATCGCACCCCCGCTGCCTTGGTGGCCTTCCATGTATGTTCCATATTTGCGTGTCCGCGATGAATCTTGAATCGCTCCCCGCTATTTGTTAGAATGACCAAGCCCTCCTGGTTCGCCCCCCCTGTTTTAGATACGCATCGTTCGGCGTCTACGCGCGACACGGGTAAGATAGAGGCGTTTTCCACCCTGGATGCTTTTTATTTCTTCAAATGGAATACCCCTATCCTTGATGGGAAGCAAATAGGTTAGACTCATAAGATTATTAAAATAATTCAATATAAATGGATAAATCCATGGTGTAATCCACTTACAAAATTGTGAGATTCCAATTTCTTTATGAATCCCTTTAAAGAACTCGAGCCATGTAGACGAATCGTTATACATCTGTTCTAGAACCTCGTCTGTTAGGGGTTCCATCGCATGAATAGTAGATGACATGTCTTTCCATGGAATCTTCTTGGCAGAATCATATCGCTCTTTGATTCGTTCCATTTCACCTTCGGATTGCGGAGAAAGATATGCATCAAAACTCTTTTCGTACCATGTCTTGCCAGAATACAAATAGCTCATGACCGCCAGGTTGACATCCACGCCATGGTCGCATGCTTTAGTGCTTATATCATTGAAACTAAGTGTCTTAAGAGTTGGATAGTTATGATGCAGATATTGAATGAATACTTTAATAAATGGATTCGTATCTCTATGTTGAAAATCATCAGAGCATACGCTGTCATATCGTGCCTTGATAAGATATCCCATCGGTTTAATGATTCCATTGTCCTTTATTAATTCCACATGCATGCACCATCGTTGCTTACCTCCTAGATAGAGATTGATTGATTTATCTGTTTCATAAGTAACTAACTGATATATTTTTGATTCTGTTCGAATCTCTGAATTTTTCCGTATGGTTCCAACTGCATCTTCTGGATAGTCACCATTCTTCTTTCCTTTTCTTCGAAGTGACATTCTATTCTGTATTCCTATTTTCTGACTTAAATTGTATCAGCTGGTATCATGTATGCCCCGCTCCACCCTATTTGAAGTGTGTGTACCGATTAATGAAGAACGCATTGTCCTACCAGGAACGACCTTTCAAATGAAATACACCCAATCCAAAAATAATGAGTTAACAGAGGCTGAGGTAACCGTTATAGTACAAACTGCCACATGCGAAATACAAAGAAGTTGTGGGTGCGAGGATGAAGAATATCTTGATAGGTATAATCTGACATGCGTGTTGCGGCCGATTCATCCTATTTTCATCGCGGTTCCTGGTGCATGCTATTCACGGCCCATTTCGATTCATGCAGAGGGTATTCATGTACAGGGTAGTCTCACCGTCATGCTGGAACCACACTTTGCCTAAACATAGCCCGCGTCATAATCGTAGATGAAATCACGAACTTATCACCGATGCAAGGGTCCGCTGGTATCCACTAGAGAAAGGGCTCCGCTTGTCGCACCCGTTATCATGGCACAACCGATTTCGGAACGCCGCGAGAGTATCCATCCAATGCCTCCTCTAGAATACATCCCGCGAATCAAAAAAGAGCCCTCCATTGTAAAGCCGCAACAAAAAACCTCAGGATACTGTTATTGATACTCATTAGAATGCAGCGTATTACAACGATGTATACCAACTGGAACCTGATGGGTGTTGCCGCCAGCCCGTGGTTGCCTGAACCTGTCACGGACATCATTCGCGCATCGTCGCTCTTGATTCTGGTGGTGATGGCGACACTCTGGGTCAAAGAAGACATGATACGAATCTATGGAGAAGTTGTGGATACGTTCCTACCAATTGCACACCTACGATGTCTACCAAAGGTCGCGCTTTGCACTTTACCAAAGGTCGCGCCTTGCGCTTTACCGCGTGTCGTAAAAATAGAAATCGCCTTCCTCTTTGACATCATTCTGCACGTGGGACCGGTTCTCCTTCTCGGCCTCCCGACTAACGGCCTCTCGTTTATATATGCGGCCGCCCTTCTGGGAATCTGGTATGCATGGGCGAGAAATAAGATTGGCTGGATTTATGCACCGAGTATTGAAGGACCCAAGGCAGACCGCGGTGTAGCCGTTGCATTGCTTTCGGCATTACTTTTCGCGGTGTTTTCTGCCCTGCTTTGAGCGTTGCTTTGAGAGCTTGCGTTTTCCTTACCCGCTGCGCTTTGAACCATCCGCAGAAGATTGGAAGGAAGTGGCGGAAGACCCATGCGGATACGCTTGGCCTCGGACAAGGGACGGACAGTAGCAAAGGATAGCATCTACAAAGTGTGTATTCCCAACAGCGTCTGCCCGATTTCAATTTTTATTGCGGCTTACATCAGTGATGTTCGTTATTGGACTGACCATTATCATCCTCATCGGATTCTACATTCTATTTCTACCGAAATGCAATCAGGCACCACGTATCATATGGACATATTGGGAGGAACCAGACCATTTGGACCCCTATAAGCGCATGACAGACGAGGCAAAAGCCAACATCGCAAGGTGGCGCGCCTTGAACCCAGCATACAAGATTGTGATTCTGACGAAAAAGACATACCAGGGATATGTGACGATTCCTAATGACCTGCGGGAGAATCCAACATTTGTCCCTGACTATTTCCCATCGTTATTGAAACTCTGGACACTGGCGGAGCATGGAGGTGTGTGGCTGGACCCGACGGTACGCCTAGAGAAGCCGTTGGATTGGCTGTTTCCAAAGTACGCCGAATTTGCAGGTATCAAAAACCATGAGATATCCACGCGCCTTCTTGCAGCAAATAAGGGGTCAAGATTCATGGAGGCCTGGAAAAAAGAGTTCTCCGAGGCGGTGCGATTCCCGAACATGGAGAAATACATGGCAGAGAGGGCGAAGGTGTTAACCCATCCTCCACAAGAGCCGATTCAGGTAGCGGTTCAAATCGTGTTACAATATGAGCGGTATCCGACGGATTCGTTGATTCTGCACTCTAGGGATTCTTCTCTCAAGTATGTTATCACCTGATAGCCTTTGGAATTCTTATTCCCCATCTTAGTGCCCTTTGACAAGACCGTTTACGGTCTCAACGTCGTCTCGGCTCTAAGGGTTGCAAACGGTCTTTTTAGTGCCCTTTGACAAGACCGTTTACGGTCTCAACGTCGTCTCGGCTCTGCCTTTAGTGCCCTTTGGGCACGTCGTCTCGGCTCTGCCGAGACTTTTTCCATTTCGTATACATATGTGTCCACTGAATAAAGTACGACGATGCCAGCCATTCTTTCGCTAACGCATCCAGTTCCTTTTCTGCAGGAGTGAGCGAGGCATAGAACTCCTCATAATCGTCAGGCAGCGGGGCCGGTTTGGGAGGAGCGTACTGTTTCATGGTGCCTTCTTTAAACAGCGATATAATCATCAAATTTTATTGGTCTTCTTGGACTTCGTCTTCTTCTTGGACTTCGTCTTCTTCTTGAACTTCGTCCTCGTCCTCGTCTTTGACGCGTCTAGGCGCAGTGTGCCCCTTATTGTATTCCCGCGTAAGAGCTGTTTTGAGCTTACTCGGAACTTCCACAGCACCCCAGACGCTCTCGCCGAGCTCCATTAACTGGTCTCGTGATACCCCCACCGCATCCATTCTCCCAATTACGCCCTGCACCACTGCCTTATCACTCTTATCACCTAAAAGCGGTGAAAGAAGAATCCGCTGCATATATTCTGCCTCGTCTAACCGCACGGAAGCCGCCGATAACCCGCGCGCCCGCCCCACATCTTCCATCCACCGCCGATGTTTGCCTCGCTTGGAGTTCTGCCCCAGAAGCCGAGGGAAGATTTGGAACGGGCAGGGCCCCGTGACCTTGCGGCTCACCGCGACCGTAGAATGAACCACGTGCGGCAGCAACGACCAATCCTGCGCTTTCCATTGACGCGTCGATACCATGTCCCCAAACGAAACCTGTTCCGAGCCGGCCACTGCCTCGTCCAGAGTCCGAGACGCGGCCAAATACGCTTCCTGTACCATCAAGGGAACCATTCCATAATCCACGTAAACGAAATCGTCCGCCTCGTGAAGCGTGGCGCGTTTGTTGGACATCAGTTTCTGGGTGGCGGAGAAGAGGTCCAATCTCAACGAAGCATCCTTGTTAGAATCAGAAGCCGCTCGCTGAAACTGGAGCGCGTGAAGTACGGAACGGATATCGTTGCCGCTGGTCTCGCACATGCGCTCCACATCCGCCTTTGACACGGTGATACCCTCTTTCTGGCATACTGTTAACAAAGCCGTCGCGATGGTGCTTTTCACGGGCCGACTGAACTTCACGGCGACACAAACTTTCTGAAGAGGCGCGAGCTTGGGAGCCATCTGGTTGCCGATGCAGATGATGGGGGCATTGGCTTTCCGAATCAAGTCCGCGAGTTCTCCAACACCTCCGCGGTCCTGCGCCGTGAATCCGTCAATTTCGTCCATAATAATGAGCTCCTTACGAAGCCGCTTCATGCCGAGGGCAAAGAGTCCCCTTAGCTTCGCGACGGAACGTGTATCGGATGCGTTGTATTCCACGACGGTATAGCCTTGGGCCTTCGCCACCAGATGCGCGGTGGTCGTTTTTCCGATTCCAGGCGGCCCTGTAATCAGCGCCGCTTTGACGGATGGATAGGAGGTGAGCCACTGGGTCAGCTGGGTAATGGAGTCCTTGTGACCGATAACCTGTGATAACGCCGTGGGCGCGTACTTGTCTGCCCAGAGTGTCTGTTTCGCCCAGAGTTCCTGTTTCACTGACTCCTTTGCCTCTTCCTCAAAACAAATGATAGGGATTCCACGGCGAATCGCTTCCTGGTACAGTGCGGATTCATGGATGGGTCGTCCGTCGTTGCATTTCGTGCCGGCAAAAAGGGTGGAGCCGGATAGAAGCGTTGCATGGAATTGCACCGTGGGATACAGTTGACGAACCTCGTCTTTTGTTACGTTTCCTGTGCATACACCGTGCACACCGTGCACACCGTGCACACCGTGTATACCGTGCATGTTTCACACCCTATCTAGTACCGCTGGAATAATCAATTTTTTAGAACTTAAACTGATTCTATACAGTGGTAGTAGAGATGAGCGATTCGGAGCAGAAAAAAGAAATTTCGTGGAGCGACGTGGACGAGTCGCCGGTCATTCCGACGGGTGTGCCGAAGGAGGAGCCACCGATGGTGGACCTGAGTGCATCGGTTTCCAAGCTGGCGTCAGCCAGCGACACGGCAGAGCCATCCAAGCTGGCGTCAGCCGGCGACACCGCGTCAGCGGACAACACGGCGAAACCAGTCATTAAGGCCGACAACACGGCTTCTAAGCCGTCCGATGTATCGCCGACCGAGCCACAGGATAACCCCTCTAGCCCTTCGGTGCCACAGGAAGAGAAGGAACTAAATCAAGAGATAATCGATAAGCTCTTGAATAAGTTGATGGAGTTTGATGATATGCCGCCACTTGTAGACGACGATGACATGCCTGCGTTGGTATACGATTCGTGCCCGCGATGTGATGCTGCGCTCCGTGCTCTGTTGACTACCCCTGTCCGTCGTCATCCGGTCATTAACATAGAATCAGATTCATCAGAAGACTCTACAGAAGAGTCCACAGAATCCTCGGACTCGGATTCAGACTATGTCCCCTCTGAATCTGATTCTTCACCCGAGTCGGACCCGCCGACCCCGCGCACCATTGCTGACCGCCAGGTGAATGTCCCCTCTGCGATTCAGTACATCACGTTTATTCTTGCGGTTCTTTATCTTGTGAAGTTCCTGTTCTTTATGAATGAGAACCGTATTCGCTACCGGCCTTGTACGTAATACGAAGCGTCGGCTTCTGGTGAGGTCTTCAAAATACATTCTTCAGCAAATACCGAGCGCAAACGAAGAGTACGCCTCCCCACACGGTGTCCGCCACCGCAAACTTCCAATCATACCGCTCAAACACCGCATAATTGGTAAATTCATAGACTCCATAGATGCAAACGCCGCGCATAAATGCCTCGCGATACGACGCGGTTTCCAGTAAGAGATACGCCAAAAACAAGTACACCACTGCTGCGCTGACGAAGCGGAAAGCAACAGGTTCGCCCTGGATGCGCTCAATCATGGCGCGCCCGAAAATTCCCGCCGAGCCAAGCCAGAATAGGTCCACAAAGAACAGCACCGCCGCAGTTTTAAGATAGACAGACGAGTTCATTCTATGAGCCCTTCTTTTTATTTGGCGCGTTGGAATCACCCCGTGAATCATCCCCACCGATTCCAGAGATGGAGACCATCAGACTCGATGCGTTCCACGCAAACCTTCACGGCAGTCGCATCCTTTGTCAGGGCCCCTTTCCGAAACAGAAGTCCCCACCGATTCTAGAGAGCATCCAAAACCTCCGCGAACCGTTCAAGAAGCGTCTTCTCCTGACTAACACAGCATTCGGCGTGAGCAAGTATTTGTCCCTGGATTATGACACAGTGTTTCACATGAAGGAAACGGTGGACTGGACGCTCCTTCTGACGTATGCCACATATGCGCCGAAGCCGCTGCTCATCATCTCGGAGGACATCATCATCCCAGACGGCCTCTGGCCGAAGCTGAGCCGCCAGACCACGTTTGTGAACATCACGAGCTCGCTCGTATTCAACGCGCGACCGTATGACACCGTATTTTTCGCGCCGATGGAGGACGCGTCTCATTCGTATGCAGACTATGTACATAAACTTATCCAGAGTCTGTATCGTGGGTCGTATTCCGTAAAGGAACACAAGGAGATTGTGCAGGAGCTGCGAGTGGCGGGTGCCGCGCTGGCGTGGTCCAAGGTAGACGAGGAATCGCAGAATGGGAGCCTGTGCTGGTATGACCCTGTTTCACCGCATGGGGAGCGCCTGGCGCCGAACCAAATCGCGGACGTGCTGCAGGTTATTTCCGAGCAGATGCGTTAACGTCAATCGTTATACCATACTGCTTCAGGTCGTCTTCCCATTTTTTTTCTTTCTTCTGTTCAAACATAGTCTTCAATTGCTGAATGGATACCTGAATGCGCGTCATCATGTCTTTATTCATGTTGCCATCGCGATAGGCCATGTAAGAAATACGATAAAATACGTATCGGTAAAGTCGTGTTTCATATGTATTCATATCAAAGGTTGTATTGGGTAACTTATTTCCTTCTTTAATATACATCAAAAACGCAATGATACGCGTAAGATGATAGGTATTACGAAGGATAGAGTCTAGCCGTTTAGATGGATTAGGTTCTGTTTTCATTACCTTTATCATACGAATCAATTTCAGGGAATAAATTACCCACTGTTTCATGGCGTTCATATTGCGAATATCCATATATTTGAAGGAATAATATTTGGTATCAAGTGTCGGTATAATCACAATCGTTTTTGATATGCGGTCTTCTACATAGGATAATGTAAAATCAACCAATTTCAGACCCATAGGATGTTCCGTCCATATATATTGTTCAAGATTCGTGCCAAATTGGTCAAAGAATTCAAGTGATTTCTCTTCATCTTGTGCCACTTTGCTTTCTTCCTTTTCATCATCAGGAATAGAGATGCCGCGCAATGCATTCACCATTTTCATCTGGCTCGCACGAGAGGCGCGGCGTGTGATATTCTTCCACTTCTGATTGACCTCTTTTGCTGCCTGAAGACGCGAATTGGATAGGGTGGTAAACAGCTGTTTGATTTCAACAATTCGCTGTTGATTCGCAGCGGTCTCACTCGGCTCAGCGACCAGTCTCTCTACCGCCTCGCGGAGTACTCTCTCTTCATTTGAATTCGAAGTCTTCCAAAAGGGTTGTATGGAAAATGGAAAATTGGAAGTTAACTTTGTACGTTGGTTCGCAATGGTATTCACAATGGGTTTTGCCCTTTCTATATTGATTGTCCCACCCTTCAGTGATTTCAGAAACCGACGATTGATATTCTGCGATGCATCCACTTTTTGCTGGGCGGTTTCACGAAGCGAAATGATGCGATGAAATTCGGCCAGAAGGTCGCCGCCGCGCGTTCGGAGAGTCTGATGAGACCTCCGTTTGCTCCGTTTTTTACGTGTCCTTCCCATCCTATTCATAGCAATGATTTAACGGTGTTTGCGAGTCCGCTTGCGAAGTACACGCTTACTACGAAGTGTACGAAGTGTACGAAGTGTACGAAGTGAGCGGCGACCGCCCTGTGTTGGGGATGAGGCTGCGGATGAGGCTGAGGCGGCTGCGGCTGTTAGCGCGTTATTTGCTTTTACCACGGCCGTGTTCGCATTCGCTGCCGCCGCGGCCGCGGCGGCATTGGCGCGTTCTAATTCCTTTAGTCCCGCGTCTGCCAATGCTTTGAGACTGGCATTTGCATTCACTTTCGCCGCATTCATGCTGGCATTGATTTGTTCCTTAGTAGTACCCTGCAATTGACCGACCGTATTGGCAAGCTTGCTCTTCGTGCCCTCTGCCGTCTGATTCGCAAGGATTTGAGCATGGGCATTGGCCTTTCTCGCAGCGGCTTCCACCTGCTTTTTTAGGTCCTCTTTCGCCCGTTTTGCATCCTTGATAGCCGTGTCTGCATCCGCCAATGTCTTATTCGCCGCCTGCATGTCTGCATCCAATGTGGTAACCTCTGCTGTTATCGCATCAGCAGCTGTCTGCGCCTGTTGTGCCGTTCCTGTTGCTGCAGCAATCTTCGCCTGTAAATCCTTCTCTATCTGGTCCCGCTTAGCAGCGGCCTGTTCATCGGCAACCCGCTTGGCCTCTGCTGCGGCTGCTTCGGCCGCCTGTTTCGCTGCTTCGGCGGCAGCCTTGGAGGTTTCTTCCTGTTTTGCGGCAGCATTCGCCTCTGCAGAAGCTGTCTTCTTTGCAGCATCTAACTCTGCACCTAAACGAGCCGCGTCGGCCTCCGCGTCCTGCTTGTCCTTCTGCAATGCAGCGAGCTTCGCATCCAGTACCGCCTTTTTTTGCTGCATCGTCTGTACCTCCGCGCTAAGACCAGGAAGGTTCTTTTCCATCTCCTCCAATTTCTTTGCGCTCTCCAACAATCCTTTCATCATCTCAGGAACTGCTTTGGATGCATTTGCACTGGTTTGTGCTTGCGCACCGACAAGCCCACTAATACGCGCTGCAATCGTCTTTACGAACGAATTAAGCGAAGACATCTCTCTATTCTATCCTTTGAGAATTCGGTAGAGGAATTACGAGCGGCGCGCCTTGCGGGTCTTGCTCTTCGACTTCGCCATAGACTTACGCATCAGGGTGAACTTGCCCTTCTTTGGCTTAAATCCGAGGGCAAACAGACGCTTTACAGCGATTTTCCCAAGGGCATGCTTCTTACGCGAAATGATACGGCCGTGGTGCTTCATCAGGTCCTTCTTCGTGAGACCGCCAGGGGTGCGACGCGCCGTTCCGTGAAAAACTTGAGCTTTGGTTCCGCGAGCAAGAATGGCTGACATGGTTCTACTTGTCGGAGAGATTATTTTACCGCGAATAAAAATTGAACACTATCCCACATCTTTCAACATGCAAACATGGAGCTTCTTTCGTATATGGACGCATCAAAGATGCAAGACCCCCTTGACACCTTTGATAATCTCACCCAACTCACCCTTCTCCGCGAGGAAATCCAAGCCATCCTTCAACGTTCCACTCCACCTCCGCCTTCATGGTACACCCAGCGCATTCGCAAGATTTACACCTACGCCGAGCTGAACTGGGCCGGATTCGCCGCCGATTTTGAGGGGAAAAACACCGAACTCTACCG
>Ga0214921_10012592_pt1 | contig 10081 bp, 2 predicted proteins | sample LL1505_MetaG_FD_177992 | JGI IMG/M metagenome (GOLD analysis project Ga0214921, IMG submission 177992) | Freshwater microbial communities from Lake Lanier, Atlanta, Georgia, United States - LL-1505 | ecosystem: Environmental > Aquatic > Freshwater > Lake | place: USA: Georgia | collected 2015-05-28
CGCATTAGAAACTTGATAATTTAAGGGGACCCACCATGTCTTCCGCACACACTGATGACATGTTTAGCGTTGCACCTGCAACTGCTTCTGCCGCCGCTTCTACAGCCGCCGCCTCCACTTCTGCCGCCGCTTCTACAGCCGCCGCCATTGAAACAACTCTTACACGTACTGAAAGAATGACAGCACGCAATGAACGCATCACACTTGTGTTCAAACTGCTCGAAATTCTGAATAGTATGATTAAATCCAAAGATTCTGATTTTTTTCAGCTCCATGGAATCACGCCCGTGAAAAAGACCAGAGCAGAAAAAAAAGAAGACAAGCTCACCAAAAAGCTTTTGTCATTCGCGATCCATTTCACACAAATCTTTGGCAATTCTCTTCCATTCATCCCACATGAGAAACCTTACAAAATGGTGAAGAAAAATATTCGTGAATGGAACAAACTTGTCAATTGGTGGAATATTTCTTGCGCGAATTTCCGTCGCCACACATCCGCATTAACTGTGCTGGATGAGTTCATTCGTGACAATCCTCTTCCTGCTTACGATTCGTCCAACGGATTCCAGTCTGAGCAAGAAGTTGATGAACATTTACAGAGTCTCATCACTCCAGTCGTCGGAAAGGTCAAGAGTCCACTCGATGGTCAGCTGATTGAACCAGCGAATGAGAATGCCATCGGTTTGTGGGTGTCTACACATCGGACAATTTTTGCAGCACTTGCCTCTGAGTTTAGACTTCAGTTGATGGATATGCTCGAATATCTCATTCAATCTTCGACTGTCGTTTTTTCACATGCCACCAGTACCAGTCAAACCTATGATATCTATCGGTTTGGTAGTTCACGACGTACACGACCTCGTGAATTTGATTCTCATGGCGCTTCCGGACGCTTTCTTTCTCGTGCTCTAGGACCTGGAACTTTTTTTGGCTGTTCATTACTTCTTGAGCACAACGATCTTAAAATTCCGTCTTCTGCCGAGGAAATCTGTGAGCGCATTGAGGATTTACCCAATGGTTCAGAATGCCTTGCACAATACACGAATCTCTGCAATATTCGTATCAGAACACTTTTGCTCACACGACGAAATGTTCATGATGTGCACGGAAATTTTATCGTCTGCAATTTTCCTGGGTGTGCTTACGTCGATGGTTTTATGCACAGACCACATTTTTTTGGTGTTGTGAATCCTCTTACACAATGTCCAGCAGGACACGCTTTGTGTCAGCGTTGTCACCAGTTTCATACTGGTATTTGCGAGGATTTTGTTGGAGTGGAACTTCCTCCTACCGTCAAACGTTGCCCCACTTGTCATACAGCCATCGAGAAGACCATTGGTTGCAATCACATGAGATGCACTCAATGCGGACAGAATTTCTGTTGGCTATGCATGATGCGCTTCAATCAGTCTGAACAGTATGTCATACATGATGGTCCTGATGGAAATGTTTGTCCACAATATTCTGACAACATCAACGGCAACGTCAACGGCAACGTCAATGGCTATGTCGACGTCGATGATGACGATGACGATAACGATGACAACCACGCCCACAACGACTACCGCGATCACCGCTATCACTACGTCTATGACCCCTACGACTATTAATGTTCGCGACCCGTATTAGTTGTTTCAATTTACCAGTTTTTAAACTTTTTCTGGATTTTTTTTTTTGAATTTAAAATTTTAAGTAACTCTATAATAACTATTTAAGACTCTGTTTCGTACTATTTATTACTATTTAATACTCTTTCATACTCTTTCATATTCTTTCATACTCTTTCATACTCTTTCATACTCTTTCATACTCTGTTTCATACTATTTAATTCATACTATTTATTTATTTATTTATTTATTTATATAGCTTTGATTATTTTCCATATATTTTTTTATAAATATTTTTTATTTTATTGTGTTAATTTTATTGTGTTAATTTTATTGTGTTAATTTTAATTTTAATTCTAAATATTTATTTTTATATTTTAAATATTTATCCTTATATTTATTATTATATTTATTATTATATTTATTATTATATTTATTATAATATCCACCTAAAATATCTTTCTTAAAAGATTTATAACATCTAATCAATAGATGTATATCAATTAAATAATTAAACATATTTTTTTTTGTTATTATAATATGATTTAAATCACCAAATAAAATATAATCTATTATATCATTATATTGATTTTTTATCATATCGGTTGATAAAATTAGATTAGTTGATGTTATTTTACAATCAAGTAATAATAATTGCACATAAATTTCTTTATATCTTGTATCTAAAATATTAAATATTTTATGAACATCTAAATCTTGTGTAAATCTATTTTTAATATTCAAATAAATCTCAAGACATTTATTTAATTTTTTTAAAAATGTTTCTTGAATTCTTTTAAATGTATTTAAACCATTTACAATAGGATCATTAACATTTTTAATTTCTATTTTTTCAAATAATAAAATTAACATTATAATTTCATGATCATATAATGGCATGAAATAGTTTTTATTAATCATATATATTTTTATAAATGGATTTATAAAATTATGACAATTTAATAAACCAACATTGATATAAATATCATTAGCCAATTTTTTCTCATTATATGATTTTGAAGTGTATATAACTTTATTTAATAATGTTTTGATAATAAAATTAAATTTATTATTAATATAATAATTATCTAATATCATAAATAAATTTAATTCTGCTATATTTATAGGTTTAACATTAATACAATTGGTTATCCATATAATATATCCTATTATTACAGTGGGTATAAAATTAATAGGAGTTGCTATATCGAATAATACTATTTTATTTGAACTATTTATAATTCTATTTCGTCCAGTAATTTTATCTAGAGAAAATATATTAAATATTTTTTTATTATCTTTATTAAAATTTTGTATATTTTTATAAAGAGAAAATAGATTTAACTGTTTTTTAGTATCAGAGTCAATATATAAGTTACGCTTATAAATTGGATGATCCTTAGTATGATCTTTAGATTCATTATCTACTAATTCAAATCCCAATTTTATTTCATTCAAATTGTCATAATTATTTATTTTAGTTTGTACATTAATTGTTGTTTGAATTTGTATTTCAGTAGTTATATCTACTGATACATTAGTTGTAATAATTGGTTCTAATGGTTCTGTACTTTCTATTAATTTTATTCTACTTTGTATATAATAAGGTAATAACTTAGTAGAACTAATCATAAAATCATGAATTTCATTATTTATTAATTGTTCCAGAGATTTTTTATAATTTTCTTTTGTAATTATATGTTTATAATTTTTAATTATATATGTATTATTATCAAATACATTCAAGTATTTTCCACATATATCAGATGTTTTATTTCCTTTTATAAAATATTTTTTAGAAAGATCTTCATGATATAATCTAACAATCCCTAACCAATATTCTCTTGCAAATAAATTATAAGATGATCTTAAAAATATTATTTCATTATCATCTAATATTTTAGATAAAAATGCATTATTTATGTCAGATACTTTATATCGTTCTTTTATAATTTTTATATCTATTTCTGTTAATAAAATATCACATATCTGCCCACGACCTATTTGTCTTAATCTATACATACCTTGAGCAATATCTCTAAATCTTGTATTTTCCGACATTGTAACCAACCCTCTAGCATCAATATGAATTTTAAAATCCTGTCCTATTATATGTTTATTATCAAAAAAGTAAAATCGTTTATCTAATGGAATCTTATGATTATCGTAATAATCTTCAATATAATTATCTTTATATATAATCTTTTTAATATGATTTGAATCAATAAATACAATTCCTTCAAATAGATGTTTTAATTTATTAAATAAAATTTGTATGATATCTTCTATATTATCTCTTATATATGCGGATGTATCAATCAGTACACTATATTTATTTTGTCTTTCATTTTCATCTATAATAATTCTAATAATATCATTTATATTTTTATTTTGAATAACTTTATAGCTAGAAATATTATCAGTTCTTGAAATATTTTTTTTAATAAAATCTTTATTAGGATCATTTATTTCTGATTTAAAACCATCGCTTAATTCCTCAGGTATATGCATATATGGTGTTCCAGAAAATCCAGTTCTTGTTTTGGTAAATTTAGATAATAATAAATCATATGTTGAAATATTATATGATAATTCATAATTTTTTATTTTTTCATATATAATACTTTTAGTATATTCTCTAATATTTTTTTTATTACAAATTTTTATTATAATATTTTTAATATCATCATCAGATAATGTTTTATTAATTATTGATTCTAAATTATTTATATTTTTAGATCCATTTGATAATAATTTATTAAATTCTTCAATAACAATAAATGAATTATTTAAATAATCTTGTTTCTCATTTTGATATTTATCATAAATATTCTGTTTAAGAAATCTATAAATATCATTAACTCTAAATTTATATTCTTCTTTTTTACTATAATATGAAGAAATTGTGAACATTATAATTTGATATATATTACTGAATTCTGAACCATATACCGGTGTATCTACTGCTAAATATGGTATAGCAATAAAATTGTCATTATCATCTATTTTTCTGGATAATCCAAAATTTACATTCTTAATTGATTTAAATACAATTTTAGAATTTATATAAATATTATATAAATATTCTGATATTTGCATTTCAGAATCTGATAAATCACCCGAATCTAAATTAAATATATTTTTAATAATTCTATCATCAATAATTTTATCATCATAATATATCTTATTTATTATTGATTTAAAAAAATCAATATATAAATTATCATTTTTAAATACAAATGAATCTTCATTTTCTATAAAAAGTGTATCGTGTAATCTTTTATCTGAATCATATATTAAATCCATAAATTGTAGTGTTAAATATATTATATTAGTTATTTTATCTGAATTTATATTACATTGATTTATATTCATTTGATTATTTAATGGATTAGATACATCATCTATTTCATCAAAAATTAATATATCTGACTGAAATGATATATAATTATCTAATATTACATTTGATAATTTATAATTTTTTAAAAAATTATCAGATGTAATATTAATTCTATTAAAATTTATTTTATCTATTTCATTTTGTTTATATATAGATTTTTTATTTGTAAAAAAATTCAAGCTAAAACATATTGGAGAAATATATTGAGACATTATAAAATATGATGATCTTACAAGAGATTCAGGCATTACATGAATTATTCTATTTTCATAATTATTTTCATAATATCTGAGTAAATCTAAAGTTAACAAAGGTGCAATAACACTAGTTTTACCTGAACCCATAAGAAATGAAAATATTTCTTTCTCATTAAATATAGAAGAAAATATTTTATTTTTTAATTCATATTGTTCTTGCCGAATAAAATATCCAAATAAAAATTCAAATGTATTTGTAGATCTATATAAAATATTTTTAATATTTTTCCAAATCGGTTCTGTGTGTTTATTTTGTTCATTTTGTTTTATTGAACATAACGTAATTAATGGTATTATTTTTTTAAAATTATCAGATTTATCATATAATAATGCATTTAATATATCAGGAAATTTTAAATTATTATATATTTCATTCAAATATACATTTAAATTATCTTCTGGTATATCATATGTATTAATATTTATTGTAAATATATCATCAATAAATTTTGAATCAAAATTTATTTTATAATTTGTTACATCTCCGAATATTGTTTCAGAATTAATATCATTTTTTTTTAGCATTTTATAAGTACTTAACATGAGGCGAGTATTCATAATAGATTTTTTATCATTTAATGGATATAATTTAAAATAATATCTGTTTTCATTAAAATTGACATTAGAATAAATATCAGGTAGTACATTATTAATTATAAAAAATAAATTTTGATTGTTGATTAATAGAATATTTGATCTTATTTCTGAATTATCTATATATAAATCTTTAATATATACATTTAATTTAATAAGATAATATAATAAATATATACTCTTCGCATGAAATGCTTGTTGTATTTGATATAATTTTCCTTTTAAATATTCTAATTCATTTATTGATGTATTTAAATATGCAAAAGCACCAAAAAATAAATTATATATATTATAATAACAATTATTACCAATCGAATTTAAAAAATATAAAAATGTATTTTCTGATGGTAAATTATTTATTAATCCATTTTTATTTATTTTTATTTTATTTAATCCTTTTTGAGATACATATAATATATAATCTTCCATATCTATTTTACAATACATATTTGGTGTGTCTAATAAATAATATCTTAGATGTTGTTGTATATTTATAAGATGATAATCGATATCCAAATAATGAATATTATTTTTTAAATCATGTATAATAAAATTTTTAATTTTAATATCTTTATCAATTAATTCATATTCTAACAAAAATATATATGATATATCTTCTACTAACAATAATATTGTATTTTCTTCTGAAATATTTGAAAGTATTAATTCTAAATTATTATAAAATAAATAATCTTTCATAAAATCAAATATTTTATCATATATTATTCGAAATATTTTATATTCATTATTTTCCATTGTTTCATATATTTTTTTTAGTGGTATCACACGAAAATATTTTTGTATATCATATATATTTGATATATATATATCATTTTTAGTTTCATCTATTATAATTTTGAAATTTGGTGATATATATTTTTTAATTTGTGATTCAGATATATAATCTTTATATTCAATATTAATTATTTGTGCATCAATTAATGAATATCCAGTTAATATTTTTTTAACTTTATCTGGATAATTATTAAATTTATAAGTAATAATTGGTTCATCTATTACATTATATTTAATATTTGATAGTTCGTAATTATTATTTTTTGAATATTTAAGTTCTCTAATTATATTTGTATCATTTTCATTTAAAAATATATTTAAATTAAATTTTTCATATATTAATGATATATGACTTATATTCGTACGTTGATTTATATTATAATATATATTGTTATATAATACTGTTTGTGTATTAATATTATAATCAATAATAATTATATCATAATAATCAATATATTTATTATTTTTATCTGGATTAATTAATATTTGTATATCCAATATTATTTTTTTACTAAAATGTTCTTTATAAATTTCACTAAAATTCAGTAAAGAAAAATCAATATCTGGTAAATCATATTTATTAATTATTAATCTATGTGTAAGTTTATCAATTATGTAAATAATAAAATCATAAATTTCATATGTATCAATAATTTTATCATTTAAATTTATTTTTTTTTCTCCGCGTGATAATGATACCATAATATTTTTTATAATACAATATAAAAATTTATAAATTAATTCAAAAGATTTAATATTAATTATGTCATCATATATAATATTTTCTAAACAAGCAAAATAAATATTATTATTATTATCAACTATTATATTTGAAATAAATTCATCTTTACCAATTATTTCAATATAAAATATTATGTAAAATAATATATGTGTATCAGATATATTCATTTTAATATATCTTTGCAAATATATAATATTATATATATTACTAAATAATCTTTTATATTTATTATACATCGTATCTGCAGATATAAAATTATTTATACTGTATGAATATAATTTGTTAATGTATTGTGGATCATTATTATAATGTGAATAACCTATATAAGGAACAAATATATTTTCTGTCAAATTAATATGATTATTAAATATATTTAATATATTAATATCAGTAATATGTGAATTTTTAACACTATAATTTGTTATTAAATTAAATGATGCAACTTTATCATAATTATCATTATCATCATTATTATCATCGTAATGATGACTATATATATTCATATTTAAATGTAGACCTCTACATAAAATTATAAATATACCAAACGATATATTATCAAATTCATGTTTTGTTGTACTTAATGTTATATCACTTGTTTTTCCGCTATCATTATTTTTATATTCTGTTTTATCATATATTTTAGGTTGTAACATATTTTCAACATATCCAAAACGTAAATATGGATAATAATTATTATAAAATGTACATATTGTTTTATGGATATTATTATTCTCTCTTGTCAAAAATATATTTGATAATATACTTGATATATCATTACTCAATAAATAATTATCTGATTCATTATTAAAATTAAAATGATTATTTATTTTAATATATATACTAAAAATGAATAATAAATTTAATGTGATTGAAATATTATTTTTTGTAGTTTCTGTATTTGTAGAATATCTACTTAAAAATGGATATATTCCAGAATATTCTCTAATCATTTTTGTTTTAAATTTTTTAAATGAATCAGATATTTTTAATTCCTTTGTTTTATTTTCTTCTAAAAATTTTATAAATTTATTAAAAATATTAAAATATAATATATTTTGATATTTTATAAATATATGATAATATATTATATTTGTATTTATAAATTCATATTGTATATTATATATACGTTCTATCAGTATAGTTGTTTTATATATCATTTCAATCATAATTGATACAATTTCACACCATTCATCATAATTATCAGCCATCATATTTAATTCATTTAATTTATCTAATAATTTATCTTTTATTAACATAATTTCTGTAATTATTTCATTCTGATTTTGTATTTCTGATTTTATAACATTTTTTTTTGATTCTGTTTTGTGATTATTTATTGTTAATGATCTTTTAATTAGTTTATTACGATTTATTATTATTTTATTATCTAATGATTCATATAATTCTAATATATTTAAATTTATTTTTTCTCTATTTTTATTATATTCATAAATATTTTCATTTGTTAATATTTCAAATAATTTATTATTTATTGTTTGTACTTCTAATAATAAACTACATTCAATCTCATTATTAGTTATCTTATCATCTAAATAATCATTCAGTAGTTTTAATTTTAAATAATTTTTAATATATTCATAAAATTTATTTATTTCTTGATCACTTTGTGTATTTTTTAATTCATCGTGAATTATACAATATAATGTTAGTAAATATGAATAAAATGTACAATTATGTGAATTTTGCGAAGATGAATATAAAAATGAATATTCTTTTTCGGTTGTATGTATACTTTCTAATTCTAATATTAATCTTCCAATATTTAATTCTGATGTAAAAGAACATTGTAAAATATATTTGATAATTGAATAAAAATGATTCATTGATACAATTGTAAAAGTATCATCTACTAATAAACTAAATAATGTTTGTATAGATATTTCAGATACATTATGAATAATCATAATTGATGGTACATATTCAATATTATTTATAATTTTATTTATATTTTCATGATTCTCTACACCGAATCCAGCATTTAAAATATAAAAATCATAAATTTTAGTTGTATTTTCTGTTTTAATATATTTTAATAAAAATGCAATTTGATGTGAAAAAATGCTATGTGTAAATAAATTATATTTACCAAATATTTTTTTAAAATCCCAAAAATTTATAAATGTATGAGTATTAATTACATCAAAAAAAACTGTAAATATATCTGTAAAATTAATAGATTTTGGTAATATATTAATTGTTTCTAAATAATGATCTTTTTTAGATTTTATATATTCTTTATATATATTATAAGTATCTTGTGAACTATTACCTTGTTTATCAACACGAGAATCAAATAAAAATAATCTGTATATTTCGTTAAGATATTTTTTCTTATCAGTATGCATAACTGAACTTTTACTAACAGATTTATCTTTTAATAAGTCAGAAAGATTTGGTAATTTATATGAAGTAAAATTTGCCATATATATATATTTATATATATATATATATATAATTATTTTACTACAAACAATTATGATAAAATACAAAAATAATATAAATGCATCAATATATATATATATCTATATCTATATCTATATTTATATCTATATTTATATTTAATAGAATAGAATAAAAATTGAAATATGTAAATCATTGATAATCCTTATATATTCTACACATGATCGGTCAGTTTTGTCAACTGATTAATGAACGAATAGCATT
>Ga0214921_10012593_pt1 | contig 10081 bp, 8 predicted proteins | sample LL1505_MetaG_FD_177992 | JGI IMG/M metagenome (GOLD analysis project Ga0214921, IMG submission 177992) | Freshwater microbial communities from Lake Lanier, Atlanta, Georgia, United States - LL-1505 | ecosystem: Environmental > Aquatic > Freshwater > Lake | place: USA: Georgia | collected 2015-05-28
AATTCACATGCAAAAAAACTACTTGCAGAAACACTAGAGGAGGCATTAAATGCTCAAGTAGCAACACCAGGATTGGATGTATCAATTGATCCAGTAAAATGGAACGAGTCGTATGATAAAGTATTAGAACAACATTATACATTTCTAACATCATTCACTCAAGAAAATATCAAAGAAAAAATCGAAAAACTGAAAAGATCTGAGAGTAAATATGAGAGAGAGTCAAGTTATGTTCAAGTAGATTGTAGAAAATATGCTGATGGAAAAGAGTTAGATATGATGGTATTAAATGGATTTAAATTTATGATTAATCGTTTTTATGGAAACAATGATCTAATTACAAGAGTTAAAAAGTATTATAGAACGATGGGATACAATATTGGATTTGCAAGTAGAGAAGAAAATGGTGTAAATAAATATACTCATATGAAAATTTATTTTAAAAGGAGATAAAAATAACAAAATAATAAAATAATTTAATAAATAAATTATTTTATTTTACATCTATGGAACCATATCAGCTTTAATAATAGGATAACTAATATAATTTTCTAAAATAAAATCTTCATATTTATAATCTTCAATATTGTCATAATTATTTTTAATAGATAAATTACAAAATTTAAGTGGTCTTCTTCTAATCTGTTCTAATGCTTGTTCTTTATGTTGTTCATATAAATGAATATCACCAAAACTAATAACAACATCTTTAGGCACATAATTTATTTTCGTTTTATTTGTTAAATAATTACATATTATACACAATAATAATGATGTTGAGGCTATATTAAACGGACAACCTAATAATACATCACACGACCTTTGATACATATGAATACTTACCATACGATTGTTATCTTTATCCTCTTCTACATAAAATTGTAAGATGAGTGAATGACAAGGATATAATACACCTTGATCTACTTGTAGAGGATTAAATGTAGTCATTAATAATCTTCTTGATGATGTATTATTTTCAAGTTCATTTAATAAATTATTTAATTGATCTATTTTATCATTGAAATGGCGCCATTGATAACCATACATAGGACCCATCTCTCCCTCTTCATATTTTAAAAATCCATTTGCATCTAAAAATTGTCTACTTGTATTACCTTTCCAAATATTAACACCATTAGACTCTAATTCTTTAGAATTAGTGCGTCCTTTAATAAAAAACAATAATTCATGAACAATACCTTTGAAAAACATTTTTTTGGTCGTAAGTAGTGGAAAACCATCTAATAAATTAAATCTGATCTGATCACCAAAATAAGAATATGTTGGTCCATTACGAGTAATTCTTTTATTAGCAACAAGTGTTTTATATAAAAGATTAAGATATTGTGTCTCATTTTCTTCTTTTGAAATATTATAATTTTTTGTATTGAATTTATTAATATATCTCTTATAAATAACATTGTAATACTTGTTCGTTTTGTGATCCAATATATTTATACATTCCGTTTGTTCTATTAAATCAAAATGTTCTAATGGTCTATAACAAATCGGATTGATATATTTACAATCATCTTGAACTTGACAATGATATATATTATCTGTAATATTTTCAAATAATTCATAAATTTGTTTCCCACCAATAACCCAAAAATTGTATTTTAATCTTTCTAATGTATAACTATTTATAATTGCATCATATGATTTAAATAATCTGATATTTACAGTGTCTTCAATATTATGATTTTTACTTAATACCCATATAATTCTGTTATTCTTTGTCAAAATATTCGGATTAAATGATGTAAAAGTATTAAATCCAACAATTAAAACTGATGGCTTTTCTAAATGTCCACTCGTTAAATCTTTAAAATATTTCATATCCTCATCGAATTTATATAATAAATTACATGTTGTAGTTGCGATTGTATCTGTTAAATTACTATTAAAAATAATATTCATGATATATAACTATAATTATATAATGAATATTTAAATAAAAAAAATTGGTTTTTAATTCATATCTAGAATGATTTTCATTTTATGACAATTAATAGTTTTAGATGCATTAATTGACAATTCGTGTCGTTTTCTCTCTGTTGTAGTTGGACTGTCACTATTAATCAAAGAATTATTTAGATCATAAGTACTGGAACTATTACTGTTACTTGTACTTGATTTATTTTTGATAGTTTCATTCATATCAGTATTAATATCAATAAAATTTTGTTCTATAAAATCAAGAACTTTGTTTGTAATTGCCCATCTGAAAAAAATTAGCTGTCCTATTGTTGTAATTAAACATTTATCTTGTGTATAATAAAATGGAATTCTGCGTTTTCTACAAAATGGATCAAATAATTTTTTCTTATACCCTTTTAGCTGTGATTTATAATCAAGATATACATTAAAGTAAGACGGAATATTATTTTTTTGTTGTATCATATATACAATATTTTTTTTCTTTGAATAATTAGTTACAAACCAGTCAATAACACGAATAGATAAAACAGATTGTCCTGATAATATTGGTAAAATACGATTAATTTCATTTGATGGTTCGATCCTATGGACTGAACCATAGTAGCCATATAATGAATTTAATATATGTTCATTTTGATTGGCTATATTTGCTGTGTCATTTACTAATGATTTATCCATTGATATACTATATTTATATGCTCTTTAAATTGTGTAATACAAACATTAAAAAATTCATTATTTGTTAAAAATTTTCAAACTATTATATTTAATCTAATTGTTAAAATTTTTAACTATATTATTAGTATATTTATATGGTCTTAAAAAATATTGAAATTTTAATATTTTGAGTATTAAATTATTTAAAAGTATATTTATATTATTATAGTATATCATGTCATCTTCCCAGACCTCTAAGAAAACCGTCACTAAACAAGCCAAAGTCGCCCCTGTTGTTAATACTCCAGCACCTGTTGTTAGTGAAGCTACTACTGTAGCTCAAGATGTTAGTTCATCTACTGTTGCAGTAGATGTTAAACCTCAACCTAAGAAACGAGGAACTAAGACTACTACTGTTCAAGCAACTCCAGCACCTGAACCAGTTGCTACTCCAGCACCTGAACCAGTTGTTGCTACTCCTGAACCAGTTGTTGTATCAGCTGTTGTTGAAGAAGTATCATCTGTTCCAGCTGTTGAAGTTGAAGAACAATCTGAAGATAGTTTTGAAACTTTTGATGATGTTCAAAAAGCAATCAATGATGTTGATAAAGAAATTGTCTCTCTTAACCGAAGACGCAATCAACTCAATAAGATCGCTCAAAAGAAATATGTTCAACTCTCAAGACAACATAAGAAACGATCCAAGGGAGATGGAAAAGCATCTAAACGAGCTGTAAGTGGTTTTAATAAACCTGCTCATGTTCCAGCAGCATTTTGTGCTTATCTCGGACTTAGTCCATCAGAACAACTCCCCCGAACTAATATTACTGCTCGATTATATCAATCAATCAAGGATAACAATCTCCTAAATCCAGCTGATAAGCGAGAAATTCTTGCTACTCCAGCTCTGCGAACTCTTCTTATGATGAATGAAGGTGAAAACCTCGTGTTTCAAAACTTTCAACACTATGTAAGTCGTGTTTATAAAGCAGAAGCTGCTCGTCTATCTGCAGCAGTGTCTGATGGTTCTGCTTCCGATAGTGGAAGTGCAAGTGCTTCCCATTAAATAAACAAATAAATAATTAATTTTTCTTTTATAACAAAAAAATACAATTAAATATATCATTGTATTTTTTTTATATTGTAATATATATATATATATGAGTAATATATTTAAATTAAATGGTACAAATAAAAATCTTATTTTTATTTTACTTTGTCTTTTTTTATTTCGATCCATTATAAATGGTACACCCTTACAAATTATCCAAAATGGTGGTGGATTTTTGGGTTTTAACAGTATACTCGTCATAATCTATTTCGTTTGTTTAATTATTTTGGCTATTATCGCAATCACTTTTCATTTTCAGGCATCTGGCTCTAATGATGAAAATAAAAAAAAAAGAGCAAATAGTGCATTATTTTTCTTCCAATTATGGATCGCTCTGCATAGTATTGTTTCATTAATTCTGCAAATAAAAACATATTTTATTCCTAAAGTCAAAAAAATTGGTTCATCAATCGAATCTAAAATTGATTCAGCTAGTGATTCTGTTGGATCCACAATTAAAAATACTGGATCCAAAATTAAAGATACTGGCTCTTCTGTTGCGTCAAGAATTAAAGATACTGGCTCATCTGTTGCGTCAAGAATTAAAGATACGGGATCTTCTGTTGTGTCAAAAATTAAAGATACGGGATCTTCTGTTGTGTCAAAAATTAAAGATACATCAAGTTCTTTGAGTGAAAGTTTAAGAAAAAAATTTTAAATTTTTAAATGATACAATGATAATTTTAGATCATAATATTCGTCTAATAATATTTTTAATAAATAATTATATTCATTTATATTGTTTAGAGATGCTATCAATAGTTCGTTTAATTTTTTTGCCGATTTATTTTCAAATATTCCAACTGTATTACACAATAAAAAATATTTAATTAAAATATATGAAAATGCATTAGTTTTCTGTTCTATTTTATTGTCTTTTTTTAAAATGTCTAAATTCTTTATTTTATAATAATTGAATAATTTAGTACACATTATCGCACTATTAATTTGTTCCCGTTCAATCATATGATAAAATAATTTAAATTTATCATTTATTACACGATGTTGTGTCATATAATATGATGCTAAATAATAATCCCAACATAATATTGCCATATATTCTGTATATGCTTCATTAATCAATATCGGATACGAATTACCAACATTCAAGTTTAAATCACTCTTAAATACCCTCTCACAACTCTTTTTATTACAATCCCTCACATTGTCAAAATCATATTTTAAACTATGTATCAATTCATGAAATAATACTTTGAATAATTCATCTAATCTAAATAATACTATGTGATTTATACCAACCCAACTTATTCCTGTATTGATATTAAATGGTCTCATACTATCGTCTTTCATCTTTCTAGTCCATTCTAACCAAGGATATTTTTCATATTCATCCTCTCTATGTTTATATGTAAATGTTTTATTAAAAGGACATAATATTATATCCAATCTTAATACATCTATTTTTTTATTATCTAATTTAATCATCCATCTTAATATATTATATATATGATATATTATTTTATTTAGTTGTTCTGATGATGTTATTTTTGAACTATATGCTATATTTATTTTAAATTTATCATCCTCTGATTTTAATTTAATATATCTATCACATTCATTTTCAAAAAACTGTAATATTGTATATGATAAAAAATTAAGATTATATGCCTCTAAACTGTCTATCCATTCTTTCGGATAATATTGTTTCATTTTTTCTACATCAATTCTTAAATTATTTAATTCAAATTGATTGGCAAATGCATCAAGATCATATTTGTCTTTGAATAATTTTTCATGAGATATATTATTTGGACCAATTACTCTATTGTATTCTTTACTTTCAAATTTATTTTTATGATCTTCAAATAATAACTCCTTCATATCTAATCTATCATATAGTTTTCTGACATCAGTCTCTCTGATTTTATGCTTGATATATTTTTCATGTTTTTTTATATCTCTATTTGATTTTATAATACTCATTATAAAATCATGTATAAAATAAATCTATATTTATTTTAATTGTCAAAATACTTCTTTAATCTCTCATTGAAATTATCTTTCTTTATTAATACTAAATATATTATCAAATTACCTCTGATTTCTGAATTGTCACTGTTTAATAGTCCAAGTCCTCCTAATGTTACTATTATCTTCTGTCCATCAAATTTACTCTGGGCATATATTGACTTATTTGATTTAATTTTATTAAAACCATTTATCATCGTTAAATTTATATTGTCATTCATGAAATAATCAAATGTTTTGTTAAATCCATTAAATAATTCATATAGTGTCAAAGGTAGTGAAACTAATATATCATTCTGATTTACCCTCTTGAAATATAAATGTTTCTTGCATTTTATGTCTATTATTAATTTGCCGATTTTTATATTGTTGTTCTCATCATAATACTCATCTCCTTGTGAATCTATTATTACCTGATCATTGATTAAACCTATCGCATATTTAAATGATCTATATGTTAATATATTGTTTTCTATTATCTGTCTTACTACATTGATCTCTTTAATCTTACCCATATATACCTCATCTAATGTCGTCTTTATCTCACCATATATATTCATTTCTGTTGTATTTGATGTATTTGATGTATATCTGTTCTTATCTGAATATTCACTCCCATCTATTGAATTTATTAATTGATAACTTTTCTCTGGTATTATCTCATCTGGTCCAAAAAATATAGATAAATTCACATCTTCTAAATTAACATTGTTTAATTTATTCTCATTCCCATTATTCTCGCATAATAATGTATGCATGAAATTATTTATATAATCTAAATCTATCTTGTTCTTTAATCTTTGTTCTATCCTCTCTTTCAAATTATTATAATCATGACAATCTGATGATTTTTCGCTTGAAACTCCTTTAAAACCAACATCTGAAAGATTATCTAATGATTTGATCTCATTATACATAAAAATATCATTGTCACATATAATGTTGATGAGCTTGTTAATGTTCTCTGGGTTAATAATCGATTTAACAAAATTACAAATAACTTTTAATAAGTTTTCATGTTGAAAATTATTTAATGTGTCATATTTTTCTCTACTATCTTTATTTGATAATATCTCATATGCTATTTTTATATGATTGAATTTCTCATTCGACTCTGGTGATTTGTTTTTATCTGGATGCCATTTTAATACCAATTTTCTAAAAGATTTTTTTATTTCTTCAAATGATACATTTCTATCGACTTCTAATACTTTGTATAAATCATTGGTGTAATCCATATTATTATCTACAATATATACTTATTTATTACATATAACGCAAACATAAATAATTATGTTTATATTTTTTTTTTATTTTAATATAGATTATATGAACCATCGAAATAATAATAAAGTATCCTCAATCATGCAATATAAATTAGCAAAAAATATACAAGTAAATACTAATCCTAATAATAATAATAATAATAATAATAATAATAATAATAATAATAATAAAAATTCCACTAATATTCAAATTCCTACTATTGATAAAGATAAATATAATCCAGATGTAATGAAACGATTTAATGATGTTAATAAGACCACAAATATTAAACCAGAATTTGTTAATAGTTATTATAAAAGTGTTACAAATCAACCAATAAAAAAAACGATTAGCTCTGTTAATGAACTAAAATTAGAGACGGATAAACCTGATTTAAATAAAACGAAGTCAAGTTATGAAGACTCATTGAGAGAAAGAATGGCTGAACAAGCAAGTGTTAATAAATCAATTAATGAATACAATAAAAAAAATAATATTAAAGATGTAGTCAATGATGAACCAGTTATTTTAACAAGAACTATTTTACATAAAAACATTAGTTCAAATCTTAATCCTAAACCAAATAGCAATCCTTCTAATCAAAATATAGAAGCATTAAATCCAATACTGAATAAAGATATGCATATAGATCTAAAAAATAATTTTTTATTACATTCAGCGAGAGAGAATAATAAAATAAAAAATGAGAAGAATATAGTTAATAAAATTATGGAAGATATTGAATCAATTATAAATTCATAATTAAACGATTATGTGTGTTATATAATTATAAATCTAAAAATAATATATTATTAATGATAATGAAGAGTATTATTAAAAAAATTGATAGACTAAAAACAAATAAACAATATAATACATATACAGTTTGTTATGAAAATATAGATCATATTATTAATAGAACAAATTTTGATAAACATCTATATAAATTTATTTATAAATGTTATAAATATAATATAAAATTGTATCATTTAGCAAATAATAGTCTGTTTTGTTTTTTGAATAAAGAAAATATCATCTCTCAAATAACACAATTAAAAAATAAATACATATTGGAACATGTAAAGAATTTAACTAGTTTAATCAATAAAAATGAATATATATCTACAGATGAATATGTTTCATTAAATAACAACAGTCTAAATATCAATAAAAAAATAATGTCATCATTAGACAATTTGATCGAATTAACAGATATTGTTTATAAATATAATTTATTAGAATTAGAACCAAAAATTGTTTATGATAATATTGATGCAAATATTGAATATAATAATCTTGTCAGTTTGAGTGATTTATTTGATAAATCTGAATATTCAAATAATGGTGTCATCATCATAGATCAATATAGTTCTTAAAATAAATATTTTATATTTTTTATATGTAATAAGTCTATAGGATTACATATTAAAAAATGAGTTAATATTATAATATTATTATTGATTTGTATAATATTATAATGATTGTAATTGGTATAGATTTAGGAACTAGTAATTCGACTCTTAGTTATTTTGATAAAAAAAATAATTATAAAATTATTAGGGATAATGGGTCTCATAATATTGCATCTATAATTACATTTACGAAACATGGTAATATTTTTGGTAATAAAGCTAAAAGCATTAAAGATAACAATGTTTTTATTTCAAATATTAAACGATTAATTGGATATAAATATAGTGATCTTGATGAAGCATATTATTCTCAAATTACTCTAGGTAATGGATATTCTATTATCAATAATGATAATAATATTGGAATTTTAATAGACGATAATATTTATTCACCTGATGAAATTATGATCTATTTTTTAAATTATCTTAAAACACTTATCAATAATGATATAGATTTACTTGGTGAGCCATATAAGGTCATAGTTACTGTACCGGCTTATTTTAACATTCAACAAAAAGAAGCCATCAATACATGTATTAAATCTGTTGGACTTGATCTTATTAAATTATTATCTGAACCTGTTAGTGCATCTATCGCCTATGGCAATTTTATTAACTATAATAATGATGATAATATTCTTATTTTTGATTTAGGTGGAGGTACTCTTGATTTATCTATTATTAATATTTGTATGGAAGATGGCGAACGATCCTATGAAGTTAAAGCTACTTATGGAAATAATAAATTTGGTGGTTCTGATCTTACTTATATTTTAATTGATTTTATTAAAACTAAATATCAAGATTACGATCTGTCTAATAATAATTTATTTGAATATATTGATAATCTTAAAATTAAAATGTGTTCTGGATTAGTTCAAGAAACTATATTTATTGATACACAAGAAATAACAATTAATGATGATGAATGGACCTTTTTAGTTGATATGTGGTTGACCGATATTGAAACATCTTTAGAATCCGTTTTAAATATCGCTAATCTTAATACTTCTGATATATCTCATATTTTATTAGTGGGTGGTTCCTCTAAAATAATCCAAATATCAGAAAAATTATCAGCATATTTTTCAAACAAAGAAATCATACAATATCATATGAATGATATCGCTCTACAAGATATTGCTGTGTCTTATGGTTCCGCTCTTCACGGTCAAATTCTATTCTCTACTAAAGATCTCATTTTGATCGATGTTTGTCCTTTTACAATCGGTATTGAGACCATTAACAATATTATGGTACCTATTATTGAAAGAAACTCTCAAATACCAGTTAGTCGTACTAAACAATTTACAACTGAAGATGATTATACAACTGAAGTAAAAATTAAAATTTATCAAGGTGAAAGCAAATTAACTACCAATAATGTTTTTATTGGTGAATTTACTCTTTCCAATATACAAAAAGCTGTAAAAGGTGTTCCAGTTATTAATGTTAATATCTCTATCAACTCTAATGGTCTATTATGTGTTACTGCTGCTGACCGTAAAAATTTTACCAGAAATGAACTTATCATAGTCGCCGATAATTATAAACTTACTGACAATCAAATTGAATATATTAAAACTAATTTAGAAAAAAATAGAGAAAGCGAATATATCCTCTTCAATCTTATCGAAAAATATACACAATTCATTGTTGATTTCGATCGATTTGTCTATAATCTTATTATTAATCCTGTCAGCAA
>Ga0214921_10012594_pt1 | contig 10079 bp, 2 predicted proteins | sample LL1505_MetaG_FD_177992 | JGI IMG/M metagenome (GOLD analysis project Ga0214921, IMG submission 177992) | Freshwater microbial communities from Lake Lanier, Atlanta, Georgia, United States - LL-1505 | ecosystem: Environmental > Aquatic > Freshwater > Lake | place: USA: Georgia | collected 2015-05-28
CACTGGGCCGCTACTCATATCCAACATCACGCCAATTCGGACGAAGAGGAAGATCCCCATAGCCCCCTCAAAAGTCTCTGGCACGCCCACGCGGGATGGATCCTCGACAATTTCAAGCCCGACATCCAACGCTACGCTCCGGCTCTTTTGAAAGACCCCATCATTGTCGCCATCAACGACACGTGGTGGCTTTGGGTCTTCACAGGTCTTCTCATTCCCACCGCCATTGGCGGACTGACCGCTGGTTTTTTCGGACAATCGATCCTCCTCGGTGCGTTTGGGGGGTTGGTCTGGGGCGGATTTGTTCGCCTTTTTGTGAACCAGCACATCACTTGGTCGGTCAACTCGATCTGCCACACCTTTGGAAAGCGCTCGTTTGAAACCACCGATGCCAGCCGGAACAACTGGTTGTTCGGTCTGCTCGCCATGGGCGAAGGCTGGCACAACAATCACCACGCCTTTCCACGCTCCGCCCGCCACGGGATGCACTGGACCCAACCCGATTCCTCTGCCTGGCTGATCTGGATTTTTGAAAAACTTGGCCTCGTGAAGGATGTCGTCCTGATCTCCCCCAATCGGATCAAAGCCCGCATGGCCTCCCAGCCCGATCCCGAACCCGAATCGATCATTCTCCCCGTCCCCGCCGAACAGCGGGATTAATACAAACCCTCGCCTCTCTTGACCTTTAGGTGTGCAACGCGCCTTACGGCGCAGTTACCCTCAACCGCATAAACTTTTTCGTCTCCCCTGGTGCATTTGTCACCGTGGCTGTCACCTCCTCATAAGTTCCCCGATCCACTACTTGTTGCACGATCACCCCATTAGTATCCCAGTTGGTTGCGGTGAGATTTCCGACGTGTTCCACCGTGCCTTGCACACCATCCAGCCCCTTGTAACGACGATAAGTCATGGAAAGCGTGCCTCCTGAGTTCGAAAAGGTTATGGCAGGACCAATCAGCGGTGAACCATTACTAATTCCCATGTAATACTCCATCAGGTTGGATAGTCCGTTCCCATCGGGATCGGCCCCTGGTGCGGGATTGGAGAATGGAACTCCTGTCACGGTGAGTTGGCCCTCTCGGTAGGTGACGCTGTAATTGGATAAAGTAAACGTCCCGCCTGTGGCAGCGCTCGGAATAATGGAATAGACACCCATCGCATCGTTGGCAGCCGTTCCAGTAGCCGCTGCGAGTGTGACTGACCCGATCGTTTCGCCAGCCACAAGCCCCGTGGACGAAAATCCATTTTGCCCTGAACCAAGAGAAAGCGCTGTACCGAAAGGCTTACTGCGATTGCTGGCTGTGATGGTAAGGGCTTTTGCCGATACTTCGCTGGCGGGAATCGCCAAGGAGGCGCCCGCCGCACCGGTGCTGTTACAAACCACATTGCCAGCGTAATTGCCCACCGGGCTGCCAGCGGCCAGACGCAAATAGACCGTAGTGTTGGAAACCGTCCCGCCAGAACCAACGATGATCGAACCCCCCCCACTGGCGAAGTTGTTGGTATTGGTGGCGGCGAGCTGAAAACCGACCGGGGGCACAACGGTGATGCCCGCAGCCAAATTCGACCCGGATAGCGTGAAGCTCGTCGGGTTGGTCGAGGGCGTGCCGTAAACCGTATTGACGACGGACAAGGAGCCGGTTGCAGAAATAGAAGGCGCCGCCGCCGGCGCAGTCACAGTTCCATTGACTAAGAGGGCGTTAGAACCGTTGAGCATATACCAGTTGCCGCTAGTCCCTGAGGGATTGATGCGGAAACTGATGATTTGGCCGGACGGCACGCTCTGGAGAGAGGCCACATTGGTAAGAGCGATGCTGTAAGAGCTTCCACTTCCGCTCATGTTCGTGGTGCTGATCGTACCAACGTTGGTGTAAGCGTTGCCGTTGACGGATACATCGACCAAGGCGGTGGCAGGTCCGGTGGGGGATCTGCGAGTAAAACCGGTAATGTTAGTGACCGAGATGAAATATCCGGTGTTGGCTCGGAATGCAAAAATCCAAGCTGTGTTGTCAGAGGCATTGGTGCTCCACCCACCGCTGCCACCGATTGCATCAGCTACGCCGTTGCCGGAGGCAGTGATGTTGGTTCCGCGGGTAAGTTGCTTGGTCATGCTCAGATTGGTATTAACCGTGGTGGCATTGTTGGTGGCCAGAGCCCACACATTGGTCGTGCTCACACCCGTGGTGTTCCAACCAGCTAATACCCCGTTAAACGTACTGCCCTCCCCCCCGCCAGAGGGTAGGATAGAAATTGTCAGGTTGGTGCTACCCACTCCTACGGAATTCGAAGCCGAGATGGTGACCGTCGTAGTTCCTGCCGCGGTTGGCGTTCCGTCGATGACCCCTGTAGCGCTATTCACACTAAGATTTGCCGGCAACCCGGTCGCTCCAAAGGAACTCGGGCTATTATTGGCGGTGATGGTGTAAGTAAACGACTGCCCAACCGTTCCGCTTTGCGTATTCGGACTGGTAATTACCGGAGCCACGGCACTGCCTGAGCTCGAATTGCGCGGATTCGAAGATGCCGCGGCAAAATCACTGTTGTTGTTTTGGGTGTCCGTGGCTCCTGCACCCGCCCGGAAAATGGCGGTCGTCGTCGAGGGGGCTGGCGCAGCCCCCGCCCCTTCGAAAGCGCCAGCTGAAGTCCCATAGCCGACAAGATCCTCAAGTCCCGTTTGTCCAATCGGGGTGTTGCCCGTAAAGGCAGTCGCAATGCTGCGTAAGGCCACCTTGCCCTTCGTGGCCGAGATATTGATCGAGCCCGTCCCGTCAGGGGTCGGCAACGTTGAGCCAGCGGTGCCAGAACTCGACAACTGTAAGAGATAATAGCGCCCGGGGGCCAAGGATCCGCTAAGGGGAATCGTGGTCCAAGACGTTCCGCTGGCGGAGGCGTATTGCACCGTCCAGTTACTGAGGCTCTGGGTCGAGCCGCTTCTATTGTAGAGCTCAACATAGTCATTTCGGCGACTCGCTCCCGAGCTTCCGCCTGCCCCGTACACTTGACTGATCAGCACGGGCGACTGGAGGATGGTGAAGGTGACCACGCTGGTTCCGGTGCCAAAGGTGTTCACCACGCTGATCGGGCCGTCGTGGCGGCGGCAGGAACTATCGCGGTGATCTGCGTGGTCGAATCGATGCTGAAGGAGGCCGCCGCAAGACCATTGAAGCGAACGGCGGAAACTCCGGCAAAATTGGAACCAGAGATCACCACAACGGAATCCGGCGCACCGCTGGCAGGCGAAAAGCTGGAGATAACCGGTATTCCATCTCCCGAAAGAACCCCGACGGTGACCGGAGACGAAGTCGTGGCCAAGGACTCACTGTCTGTCGCTTTGGCGGTTAGCGCGTAGGAACCCGCCAAGGATGGCGTCCAATTTACGGTGTAAGGAGGCGAGGTGTCGGTGTCGATAAGGGTGGAGCCTTCAAAGAACTCCACTTTACTGATAACGCCAGCCTTGCCATCGGCGGCCAAATCGCTGGCTGTGGCCGAAAGATTGACCGACTGCCTCGCGAGCACAGCGCTTCCATCAAGGGGAGAGTCCAGGGTGACGGTGGGTGGTTGATTCACCCCTAAAGCAGTCCACTGGCCTGTGGTGATGGCAATCCGCCAACCCTGCGGCATGCTTCCGGTATCACTAGCAGCCTTATCGGAGACATAAAGCGACCAGGTGCCATTCGCAGAGTCACCGTTGAATTCCGACAGAGCGGAGGCATAGGGGCCCACGGGGGCTCCAGTTGGCATGGTCGAGACACTCCCGCTTGGCTGGTAAGTCCCCGAGACAACCGAGGTGCCCATCGGACCAGAGCCTGCGTCATCGAAAGTCAGAGGAACATTGACAGCATCGGTTCCTCCCCCAACCCCGCCCAGAAGCGCGACTTTTTTTCCGTTGGGTGCCACCAACACCATATTCACATCGCCGGGATAAGTATGGGAGAAGGCCGGAATCGTGACGGTGACTTTGGATATGGTGCCGGTTCTTCCGGATACGTTCATGGTCGAGGGATAAGGAGTCGCGGAGTTGGTGTCCCGAATGGTGATGACGGCAGCGTTGGTGTTGGTAGCCACCACCGAGGAAAAGGTGCCCAGAAAGAAATTGAAAGAGACCGTGCCAAGATTGTTCGTTCCATCCTGCAACGCCAGCACGGCGGTGATGACCGAACCGGGATCTCCGCTGCCAATAAAATCGAAGTTTTTAGTTACGATTGCGCTATTGCCTGCCAGAGCACCATAAACCACGGGATTGGTCGTGATGGGAGTGACGCCGTTGGTTTGGAGCAAGGTGGCGGTAAGATTGGTCGTGCCCAGATTGCCGACGTTTTTTAAGCCCAAGGAGAACGTCACCCGTTCCTGTGGGTCGACGGCGTTGTTAATGGAGTCAGGCTCTTCGGCAACCAAAGTCGACCCCGCCCCGACCACCGCGGCGGCTTGGCTCTCGCCAAAATTATAGGCCACCAAGGCAAAATCCTGGTCAATCGTCGTGCCGTAGTTGGGCACCCCATCGGAATTAATATTCGTGCCTGCCACGGTAATGGAGATGCTTCCGGTAGTGCCCGCCGGAAGAAAAACGCTCTCCACGTTGTTGCGCACATCGGCCGTGCCGCCGGTGGTGGAATTGGCCCCGCTGAAGACATTGCCGCGATAGGTCACTCCGTTGACTACCACGGTCAGATCGAGATTGTTTTTGTAGGCGTTGCCGGTGGTGGAACCAGGCGCATCGGTCCAGGCCACCGTAATTCGTACCGGCTTACTGCTGCTTGAGATGGTTCCGGTCCAGGTGCGGGTCTGGCCCGAGGCCGTGAAAATATCCGCCGTCAGCTGGTCTCGAAAAAAACGCGGCGTGGTATCAAAGGAGGTGTCCAGATTCACCATGCCCATTCCCTGGTTGTTGGAGTACAGCGTGTCATTAGCCGAAACGCCGGTCATATAACGCGAGGCATTCATCAGGTAGGCCTTGATCATCGCGGGGCTGGCGGGATTGCTGGCGGTCGCCCACCCCCTGTTGATGAACCACTGGTAAACCAGCGCCGCCGCTCCGGCCACCGCGGGGGTGGAATGACTGGTGCCGGAGGATGCGGTGTAAAATTGCTGACCGGCGGATGGAAAATAGATGCTGTTCACGCCGCCACTCACCCCAGAGCCGTCAAAGACGGCAAGTTTGGTGCCGGTCCCGCTCATGGTTTTGACAGCCTGAGGCACGCCCCCAGTGATGTGGGTTCCAGGGGCCATGATGTCGGGCTTCTTGCGCTGATCGGCACAGGGTCCACGACTGGAAAAATCGATGACATCGTTGGCGCTATTCGCACCGGTGTCAGAAACCCCGCTACTGTCCGAACCGCCGAACGGATGGACGTTTTCGGCGGCACCCGCGGTGATCACGTTTTTGGCCGTGCCAGGGGAACCCACGGTGGAGACGCCTGACCCGGCGTTGCCGGCGGCAAAGACAAAGGTCATTTGCTGGTTGCCGGCGGTGGCCACGGCGGAGCCGGAGGGCTGCGCGTCCCGCACCAAACGATCGTAGTTCTGTGCATCCGCATCGTAAGCTCCGGCGGTGTCGGCACCCCAGGAGTTGCCGCTCACCCTGGCCCCGTCACGGTAGGCCCGGGCGGCGAGATTGTCATAATTTGGACTGGTAAAATTGCTGACGTCGAAAATGATCGAACCACCGACCTTAACGAAAGGAACCACTCCCACGCCGTATTTGTATCCGTTGGCGTCCAGGTGCGGACTGTTCGTCAGATTGACCTGACCGGCGATGATATGGGCATTAAGATTTCCGTGCCCGTCCTGCGCCGAAGTCACGCTGCCGGTGTTGGCGGTTCCCTCGAGGCGCGTGTACACCACCCGGGAGGAACTGTTGGTGATCGTTCCGTCCTTGTAGAGGGCAAAGTGATTGACGTTGGTGGAACCGTTGTCGATCGGGGAATCCGTGACGTCGACCACCAGCCCCGAGGCATCAAACTGGGCCTGGGTGAAGCCGCGGTTGGCCAACCAGGTGAGATAGCCTGGCCCGGTCGGCGCCCCGTTGGTCAGCTGTCCCGTCATGATGATGCACTGACGCTCATCCCGCTTTTCAGGGGTCTGGTAAGGGCCGATGGAGATGATGTCGTGTTGCTCCGCCAAACTGGCGATTTGGGCCGGAGGAAGTTTCGCCACAATGTTGTAATAGTTGCCGGATGGCCCCTGCTTGATCGGCGAGGCCAGCTGCAGCTGCTCAATTTTTTTCAATGTCTCGGCGTTGGCCTTGGGATTTAGCACCATTTGGATCGAAAAAAGCTCCGGCTCCGGCCGGCTTGCCGGGCCGTTGCTGCCATCGGCTGCCAACGCATTAGGCTGGATCTTGTCCTGCGACCGGTAGGTTCCCTCCCAGCGGACGTAACTCTTGTCCGCCATTTTCTTTTGCATCGCGCTCAGGACCTTCCAGTCCCCGTACACCAGGTAGGCATTTTCCGGAATATAATCGACGATTTCCACACCCAGACGTTTCAGCTCTTTCATCCAGCCCGCCTGCACCGGCCCGTTCCACTGGATCAACTGAAGCTGCTTTCCCGAAAAGTAAGCCAAAGGCTGTCGCCGGGCCTTTGTCCCCGGCAGATCCGTGTCAATCGGTCCAGCGTTCAGATAAATGACATTCGGCAGGGGTGATCCATCCGCCTTGACGAAGGAAGGTCGCGTGTTGGGAGTTGTTGACCCGGGCAAGGAGGTGTTACCGGAATTTTGCGGAACATCTTTTTTTGATTCTTGTAAGTTAGGGGCCTCACCTTTGGGCTTTGTTTCAGTTGCGACCAAAACTTTTTTACTCTGGCCTGACGGATTCCCGTCCCGTCGAAAGAACAGGACAAATCCAACCAAAAGAACGATTCCGCCCATAAGGGCTAAGGCTCTTATAATAAAGTATTTTTGTTTATTATTTTTCGTAAATAGACCCCTAACACAAAAGCTACTGATGGAACCAATTTTTACTAGTTCCCAGGCATATCCCTATGGTGACAATTTAGTGACACATCCAAGCTGTATAAATATTTGCCCTTTAGTATATTACATCACAATCAACTTGCCTGATGGTCAAACCAGAACTCCAGCGACGGGTTTTTACGGTTGCGTCACCTTGAGAATCAAAAACTTCTTGCTCTCTCCCTGAGCTTTTCGAACAGTTGCGGTTCTTTCTTCGTAACTTCCGTGATCAACGGGGGGGGCTTCCGTTACCCCAGCAGAACTCCAATTATTTCCGGAAAGATCGTTACTCCATTCGACCACTCCGCTCACCCCGCTAATTTCTTTGCTTTTTCGATAAGTGAAAGACACAAAGTCTTCATTTGGATTTGTCTGAAATGCGACAAGACTCGCCCCATCTCGTGTGTTCGGATCCAGTCCCATAAAATATTCCATCAGGTTCTTAACCCCATCCCCGTCTGAATCCTGATCCACATTCTGCTCCGAAAGGTTGTAGCTAACTAACCACTCGAGATAAGTCGGGGAGGAAATCAGAAAGTTCAATGAGATAGTACCTGGCCCCACCGAGTTGCTTGCAGCCACGGTCGAGGCAAATGGACCAAGCGAAGTGGGCGTTCCTGAAATCAAACCGCTTAGAGAACAGGTCAGGCCCGGAGGCAGCCCTTCTGCAGTGAATGAAGTCGGGTTGTCGGATGCAGTCACCTGATACTGAAACGGCACCCTCAGTTTCGCTGTTAAAACTGTAATAGAGTTGATCACGGGGGCACGAGAATCATTTAATATCGTGACTGAAATCGGTGCCGATGTTGTCTGTGCCCCTTCATTGTCCGTGGCTTTCGCCGTGATGACATACGTCCCGCTTCCGGAAGGAGTCCATGAAACCGAGTAAGGAGCAGTAGTACCCTCCGCGAACTTGGTGCCACCGGCGAAAAATTCCACCTTACTGACAACACCCGCCCCCCCCCCATAGACTAAGTCGCTTGCAGTTGCCGAAATCGGGATGCTTGAGTCCTTCGGAAAAGAAGCTCCGTTACCTGGGGAAGTCACGGAGACCGTAGGGGGCGGATTGATCGTCCCTCCTTCACTCCCCGTGATAATCAAAGAATAGACCTGATTGTCTCCAGAGCTTAAAGTATCCACCGTTACTAAAGCCGTGTATGTCCCTATAGTCGGGGATTCCAAATAAACCTGCTCCACATTGTCCACGTTGTTCCTACCTCGAGTTGCGGGTAAAGACATCGAGGCTGGGGTCCAGGTCCCGACAAAAGGCATCACATAGGGCAAATTTGTAGTTCCGTTGGGTGAAATGATTTTTAAATCTAGGTTATGCTTAAGATTCGGAGTTCGGCTGTCCGTCCTCCATGCTGACGAGCCTGCAGGATCGGTCCAAACCAAAGTTGCACGAATCGGACTCACCCCATCCCAAATAAACGTGCAATTATTCGTATAAGTTTTAACATTGTTCGTTGTGCGGGACAGAGTCCCCTCAATGAGCTTGGGCCGATTCGTATCCGCCTTATGGGTCAGAATCACGTCTGCCGCCGCCTTCACATTAATCAAGCCCCAGCCATACTGATAATCAGGTCCTGCATTTCCCAAATCATCCGCCGTGTGGATCATCAATGCCTTTAGGGTGCTCGCCCGCATGTGTTGCCCGGAAAACTCTCGGGCATAGAGTTGTTCAAGCAAGGCCGCGGATCCCGTAGCGGATGGGGTAGCCTGACTGGTACCCGAATAGGAGGTGTAGGATGAGTCACCACTTGAGCTACACGAGTAAACATCCAATCCGTTCGCCACAACATCCGGCTTGATCCGACCATCATCGCACGGACCCCAACTGGAGAAATAGGTCATCGAGGCGTTAGTGAGAGACCTTTGTCCGCCCGAAACCGCATCTTGAACTGCACCAATGGTCATGATGTTTTTGGCCAACGCAGTATACGTAATGCTTTGATAGCCACCCAAGCTAGTCAGAGCGGGCTCGCCATTGGGACCAGCCGTCCGACTATTACCCGCCGCCCAAAAAATCAGGTAATACGGCATACCGACTGCCAGTCCATCTTTGTCGGCTGCTTCAGTTTTATACACGCCCATGTCATTGGTTGTGGAATCGTAACCGTACGAGTGATTCGAAAGCAGAATCTTAGAACTTTCGGTCGCTGAAGCCGCTCCGGCGAGACCCATCTCTTCATAATCAGAACTCCAATTGTATGAATCAATGGTTACCTTGGGCGCAATTCCTTTCGCATTTGTGTCAATCCCTGCCGCACCAACCGTTCCCGCCACATGGGTAGCGTGCATACTGTCCGGTATGCTATTGGTGTCCATAATAGTAACGCGACCGACAAGCTCCTGATGGGTAGTTCTTACCCCTGCCTCATCCCATATTCCCACCCGGATTCCCGTTCCATCCAAATTATAAGGTGCTGGATTCACTAAATTAGCTCGACTGGAAATCGCTGCGTTCACATTCAGAGTTTTCCGATAAATCGGCTCGTTCCCTCGAAAGTCATAGAGCTCGGACACATTTTGGTCCGGACCATCGATTCTTAGTGGAATATTCAATTCCTTGGCCTTGGCCAAAACGGCAATACGTTGCCGCTCCTCCAGCATCCTCATTTCCGCCACGGCTTGGGCACGAACGCCGGGAATACTGAAATCTTTCCCCTCAAGAATTTTCTGAATCGTCCGGCCTGCCGCAACGTTTTCCCGAAGAGTGGAGATAATCGGCTTTCCCTCATCCAAAACAACCATTTCCTGTGTTGTTTTTGATCCTGTTTTTGCATTCGCGGATTCCTCTGTGCCTTTTTCAGAAGAATTTCCGGCATACTCTTTTACAGTTGCCCAGTTCTTTGATTTTTCTTCCTGAGCCGACGAAGAATCATTTCTCGAAGAATTTTGCGTTGGACTTACATCAATCCCATGATTTCCCGAAGCTGAGATTTCATCGCCATGATCCGCTGTTTTTTTATCCGCATGCGCCAAGCCATCTTTTTCCCCTGGAGCACTCGAAAAATAAAGTAAGAGGATCCCCACGGCCAAGAGGGCCGTAAAAACGACCTCAAGCACTAGTTTTAAGTGCCTATTCATCATAGGCTTGAATTTTTTAGCGATCTCATAAAATCTTC
>Ga0214921_10012595_pt1 | contig 10079 bp, 12 predicted proteins | sample LL1505_MetaG_FD_177992 | JGI IMG/M metagenome (GOLD analysis project Ga0214921, IMG submission 177992) | Freshwater microbial communities from Lake Lanier, Atlanta, Georgia, United States - LL-1505 | ecosystem: Environmental > Aquatic > Freshwater > Lake | place: USA: Georgia | collected...
ACCCCCGAGTTGGACGACAGTATCGGAACTGGGTAGCTCAACGTAATCGTGACCGGGGAGTTCATCGGGGCGGGAAGCACCGATGGGGATGTCTCGCAATTAAGCCGAGAGGTATCCACCATGGCGTTCATGGCATTCCGAGCCGCCTGACACACGTCGAGCTGGGAACTCGCAGAGCCCAGCACGGCGACCCGAGCAGCCACCGCCGAGGCGCCCCGAAGATTGGTGAGAACTCCATAGATGTATCCGAACTGCATCATCGATACGATGAGCATGAGTAACATCGGGGTAATGACTGCGGCCTCGACGAAGGCGGCTCCAGATTCAGAGGAACGGTGTGAGGTCTTCATAGCACGGCTTCCTTTGCCAACCGGTCACAGGTCTGTCTAGGCACCAGCTACCGGTGTTAACGCTTCGGAGAGGGGGCAGCAAAGGGTGTGCCACGAGATATGGGGTGAGATATGCTTGTTCAAACAGAGGTTTATAGTGGCGCGAAATTGAGGTCTTAGGGAGACATGGTGTAAGAGCAGGCTCGGGAGCACTAAGGCAAACTTTTCCCCCAACTCTTCAATCGGTGCGTAGCCCGAGGCACGTTTTGAAAAATAATCGAATTTTCGAAAGATAGATTAAAGTTCTCCTCGAATCCCGAAGGCACAAAAAAGCCGGCCCCGTGCAGTAGGCACAAAAAAGCCGGCTCCGTGCAGTAGGCACAAAAAAGCCGGCCCCGTGCAGTAGGCACAAAAAAGCCGGCCCCGTGCAGTAGGCACAAAAAAGCCGGCACTGAGGCCGGCTTTCTTGTTTCTAAGGGCTCTATCGACCAACTAGTCTTGGATCGACGTGAAGGCCATAAGACCAAGGCTCTGAGCGCGCTTGATAGCCTTCGACACCTTTCGCTGATTGTAAGCGGTGAGTCCGGTCAAACGACGAGAGAGGATACGACCACGCTCGCTGACGAACTTCGAAAGCATCGCCACATCCTTGTAGTCGATCGATTTGCGAGGATCCTCTGTGAAGGGATCAAGCTTACGACGACGCTTGAAGAGCTGCATACGTTGGATTGATGGAAGTGGCTCAAACTTACGACCACCCTCGCTCGATCCACCCTCTGATGATGCTGGGCCAGCGTTCTTACCGCGGTCCTCGCACACCTTCATTGGACGACCGTTCACAGCGCGGTTGTTGAGGGTCTCGATAGCTGTTCGAGCGTCTTCTTCGCGCTCCATCTCAACGAACGCGAAACCTTTTGAACGCTTGGTTTCACGGTCTGAGGCAACAACTACGCTAACGGTAGCTCCGACCTCTTCGAAGAGCTGCGAGAGTTGCTCGCTGGTCACTTCGAAATCGAGGTTGCTAATGAAAAGCTTCTTTTTGGTAACAGGGGAATTCATGCATACTCCTAGAACTCTTAGAGGGTGAGAAGGTAATATTAGGGGTGATAAAAGTCAAACAAAGCACCGCGACAGACGCGACTAATTAGAACGTCGTTGTAACTTAAAGTTACTTAAAAATACTATTGACGCCCAATCTCAACCAGAGTACAACGTTTTCCCAGGAATCGTGAGCGAGCGCAACTAGTTGCAGCCTTCCGGATAAGAGGTCCGAAAAGGCAGTAATCGGGTTATCCCGATGCCGGCTATACGACTGGGAGGCCTACTTAATGTTCGGCATTCAAGTTCGAAGACGCACTAGTGCTTCAAAGCTCGTTCTTTTCGTTCCTACTTTCTTAAAGAATAATTCCTTATCGAGTAATTCTTTTTCCATCCCTCTCATTCCCTAAGAAGCGTAGATCACTGGAGATTTGAGTAGCCTATGAGCAATTCTGCTAACAAGTTTTTGCCCGAAGACGATACCGAAGCATCCTCCCCGGTAAAGCCTGAAAGAAATCTTCTGGCAGCGGTTTTAGCGCGAGCAATCTGTGACGCTTTCGGCACCGCTCACTGCGAGCGGCATGTAGTTCGAAGCGCTCGTCAGTGGTTGTTCGGAAAGATTACCCCTAAGAGGCCCTTTAGCTTCGCGTGGGTAGCCCTTCACCTCGATCTGGATCCGATATCGCTGCAAGAGAGCCTTCGTCAATACGAAGGAAATCCAGAGGCGATTCAGGAGCGTTTGAGCTTGCTTCGCTAAGAGCATCGCCTTCGTGATGAAATGGAACCAAGCAGTGCCTTTGAAAGCATTGCTTGGTTTTTTATTTCTTTAAGGCGGGGTAAAAGAACCTCTATGAACAGTGCAACATCATCTCGCGTACTCTCTCAGGTGACGCTCGTTATCCTCGCGGTGGTTGGTGTGTGCGTGTATGCGCTTTTCTTTCAAGCGTATGAAATCAATAATTGGCGTGGTTTTTGGTTTAGCCTGGCACACGTAGCTATCGTCGCCGTTGGCGCGTGGTTAGCTCTTCGTAAAGCGAGCTGAGCGCTTCTCTTTCACGGCCGCCACTCCCTCTGCAAATTCATCGCTTGCGTAGTTTACACTCTGGCATGCTGCCTCACGCTCCAGTGCTTGCTTGAGAAGCGCGGGATCTCCCCGCATCGTTTCGAGCAACTGCGCGGTCGCCCCCGGTCCGCAACTCAGGATCTCCGTCGCGATGCCGTGAGCCGCCTTCATGACCTCAGCGGCGTCACATACCTTCGAAACGACACCGATTCGTAGAGCCTCATGCGCGTCGATAACCCGACCCGTCAAGAGTAATTCGGTCGCGACGCTCACACCAACGATTCGTGGCACGAAATAGGTAGCTCCCATTCCAGGGTGGAGGCCGAGCTTGAGAAAGGTGAACCCGAGCTTTGTGATGTCGGAAGCCACCCGAAAGTCGCACGCACACGCAACGCACAAGCCAGCTCCGACGGCGGCTCCACTCATGGCAGCGATTAACGGCACGTTAAGCTCTCTCATGCACAGAAACGAGTTGTAGAAGCTCAGCATCCCAAGACGATTTTCCTCAGGTGTTCGGCTGCGCTTCGCCTCAAGCATTGCGAGGTGTCCACCAGCTGAAAAGGCTTTGCCGGCGCCCGTAAGAATAACCGCTCTAAGCCCCTTAGTTGTTTTGAGTGATTGTATCGCCGCGGCGAACTCGTGAGCCATCTCATCGCTCATTGCGTTTAGGTTTGCCGCATCGTTAAGGGTTAGGGTCGCGATCCCATTAGAATCGATGGTTTGTAAAACTAACGCCACGTTTTTCTCCTCGTGCTGTCTGTAAGAAGGGGCTTCCCTATGATGCTGCGAAAGTGAGCATGTCGCAACGAAAAGGTGGAGATCCGTGAGGCAAGCGCACGAAATGGTGACAGGTGTCAGCGCTCGAACGGTCGCTGTGTGATCCTAGTAGTGAGTTTCCTTGCGGCGACTTATGACAAAACACGAGCCTGGATTAAGGGGGACCTCAGAACGCTCGATTCGAACGGGCTGCGGTGTCTCAAGAACAAAAGGCGCTACCTCAACCGTAGCGCGAGAACGAACGACTCTCTTCACTGATGCTGTCGATCCAAACTCCAAATGAGACTCGACCGCGTCATGAAACGGAGCATTCGTCGTCGACGTCTTTCCGGGTGATGCTAAGGGATCGAGCGGCATTTGAACCTTAACGGAGGCGCTCGGTGTATCCTTGCTCACATTCGCGGAGAACCAGGACGATGGAAGGTCAACCCGACCGGTCGCGAGGGTGCTCGCGATAACCTTGGCGTCCTCTCCACCTGAAGCTTGAAAGAGTCCATCCGCTTTTGCAGAGACGACATACCGTACTCCGGTGATTGTGAGCTTCAAATCGTCCAAGGTTCGTGCATTGGAGTAAGCTCGTGGGCACGCGACAACGAACTGTAAGCTGCAATCTTTCACCGGTGGAACGAGGAACAAAACGCTTCCGCTACCCTTGGCTTCAAACCACACTGGTGAGCTTGAGTCGTAAGGGTAGGCGACGCGGAGGCCGTGTGCTTGACTCTCATAGCGGGGATTCGATGAGCGAAGGGTGACATTGTCGAGTCCGAACTCGACTGAATAGCTCACGGGTGGAGTACTCTCATGTCCAGCACCCTCTTTTCCAAATGAGATAATCGGCACGATTTCGGTCTCAACGAGCGCGAGCGCGAGTTTCACCTGATCGGGAGATGCCTCGGGCTGGGTGAAGACCGGCTTGCAGAAGCCGCCCGTTAGCGCTGATCTGTTTTGTTTCTTTGGGGTAAGCTTGACGAATTCGGTGAGGGTCTTCGAGCGATCCGCGTCGAGCGCTTCGCCCTCAATCGCTGGGCTTGTCGTGAATGGCGTAACGACCTGCTCGGGTTGCGCATAACAGACCCCTGCTGAGAACAGGGAGGCGATGACGACAGAGATAGCGCAGACGTTTCGCATAGTAGCTCCGTTTAAGTTATTCCTTAACGCGCTCTCGGAGCGCCTCAAGCTGTTCAGGAGTTCCGATATCGGTCCAATCGGCCCCGGTTACGTTCTCTCCATACACTCGACCGCTCGCTCGCGCCGCGGAAAGGTAGGAGGAGATGATGGAGAACGCGCCCTCGTCCGCCATGTGTGAGAATATCTCATGGGAAGCCACGCTGATGCCACAGAAGCTCAAGAGGCTCGATCCTTTTGGAGCGGGAACCGACTCCTGCGTCCACCCGACGAGCTGTCGCCTCGCGTCGAAGTAGAGCCCGCGCTTGGAAGGGCGATCCATGACCGCGAGCGTGCCGATCGCCTTGGTGAAGCGATGCCGCTCCACGAGGTGAGAGAGATCGATCTCACTAAAGATGTCCGCGTTGTGAATGATGAAGGCCTCCTCCCCAGCGAAGAAGGGAGCTACCTTTCGAAGGCCGCCGCCGGTGTCGAGTAGGGTAGGCTCGTGCGAGATCAGTACCTCAAGTCCGAAGTACCTCTTCGATGCGACGAATTCGGTGACCTGCTCCGCGTGGTGGTGGGTGTTGATAGCAACTGCCGAAACACCGGCCTCTTTAAGTCGATCGACCACATGCTCAAGCATGGTCTTGCCGCCGACCTCCATCAAACATTTAGGTGTGGCGCGAGTCAGCTGTTTGAGGCGTGAGCCAATACCCGCGGCGAAAAGCATCGCCTTCATGGTGTTACCAAATTCATTACCTTTGTTATGGGTAACCTAAAGCATTGGGTGCGGTAGGGACAGAGAGAATGATCGCTTGGCTGTGCAAACAAGGCCTTTCTAGCAGGGCTATCCCGTGATGAAGCCCTTTTGAACCAGATTATAGTGAATGACTCGCGGAGTAACGCGCGGCGCGAGGGTCGCGTTCAGGTGCAGCGCGAGCTTCTCAGTGAAAAATACCGATCGATGTTGGCCGCCGGTGCAGCCAAAGCTTACGTTCATAAAGGTGAACCCACGATCGAGAAAGTTTTGAACCGCCGCATCAACAAGGCCGAAGGAATGCTGGCGAAACGTCGAGATCTCAGCCGCGGCCTCAAGGTAGGTCGCTACGTCCGTGTCGAGGCCGGTTTTAGCTTTGAAGCGCTCCTCTCGTCCCGGATTCGGAAGGGAGCGGCAATCGAACACAAACCCACCCCCGTGTCGTTCACCCTCAAGGGAGAAGAGGTTCGGGGGGAGGGGAGCCTTGAAGGAGAAGCTCGTGATCTCAACGATGAGAGGTGATGTCGTGGTTTGATTCATACCGATGGTCTGGCCCTTTCTTAGGCACTCTTAAGCAAAGCCTCAGTGCACGCAAGTAGTCGATCGAGTTTGATAGCGAGGTGCGGAGAGCTTAGCTGATTGTGAAGGGTTGAGAGTGCCCCTGGAATGCTTTGCGCGAAGTACTCCTTCTGAGCCCCAAGACCTTGTCGTCCGTACACGCCGAGAACCTGAAGCATCCGACTGATAATGAAGGCCGTATAGTACCGGAAGAAGTCCTCGCGGTCGCATTCGACGTACTTCGAGACGGCGTCCAGATAGGCATCGACTAACGACTGTCGATTCGTCTCCGGAATCCGAGCGCTCGACTGATAGAGCAGGGAGATGACGTCGTACTGGAGTGGGCCTTTGAGCCCCGACTGAAAGTCGATAAAGACGGGTTCGTCTCGTACGAGCATGATGTTGCGGGATTGAAAATCACGGTAGAGAAAGAATCCCCCGGTTGCTTTGCCGAGGTAGGCGATGAGTGTTGTGAAGTCCCCCTCAAGATCGTCGGTGTTGAACTCGGGATGTAATCGTCGCACTAATTCGGTGGCGAACGAGTTCATGTCGTTCCGCAACGTACGAGAGAAGAAGGTGTCGGAGCCGAGACATATCGAGAAATCGAGCGTCTTTGCAGCTTCTATCTGGAAGCGTGGAAGGAATGAAAGAACCCGCCGATAGATCGCCTCAGCGGTGGCGGGGAACTGCTCTCCGGTTCGTGCGCGCTCCGCTATCAGGAGATCCAGCAACGTAACCTCCCCAAGGTCATCCTCCAGATACACCCCTTGCTCTGGCCGGTAGGCGTGAATGGTGGGGACCGGGAGGCCCTTAGCCTTGAAGTGACGGGCCAGGCCCACAAAGGCATCGTTCTCCTGCCGAGAGGGGTTCACAACGCCCACGAGGGTTGTCGACCCTGAACGTAATCGGTAGATCCGGCGCTCGGAGGCGTGCGGCCGTAATGGGGCGATAGATACCGGAGAAGAACCTGTAACCTCTTGGAAACACGTAGCAAGGAGGCTTTCGTCAGGCGGATGAACCATAGATCTCAAGTGTAAGGGGCGGACGCGAGGATTACAAGACAACTGTAGTGAGCCCTTATGTTGGGGATCATCATCCTAACGTTCTGAACCAACGGGGAGCCTCCATGACTAGGGAGTTATCGAATCCAGAAAAAGCTGCTTTGACCCTCTTGGGCCTCGGCAAAGAGGTCGCCGCGCAAGTCATGCAGCACCTGAGTGAGCACGAGGTCAAGAAGATCAGTCGTGCCTTTCTTGCTGTCTCTGAGGTAGATCGCGAAACACAATTTCATACCTCGGTCGATTTCCTCCGAATGCTCAAAGCGGGCGAGCGGATGGTGGTCGATGGTCGCGAATTCGCGAAGAGCGTGATCTCGTCGGCCTTTGGCGAGAATCAAAGCGAATCTCTCCTTGAATACATCGCGGGCGCGAAGAAGCAGCCGATCGGCTCAATTATCGCCGATGTGCCGGAGAAGTTGCTCTATCAGTTCATCACCTCCGAGCATCCTCAAACGATCGCGTTCCTCATGACTATGATGAACCCTGATCAATCAGCGATCGTGCTTCGACAGATGCAGCCAGAGATGCAGACCGATATTCTCATTCGAATCTCCAACCTCACGAACGTGAGCGCGGCGGTTGTGGATGAGGTTCGAGAGGTGCTTCGTGGCCAGATCCGCGGTGGCGAGCTCCAAGAGGAGGAGATCGGAGGGCCGAAGTCCGCAGCCGATATCCTCAACTTCATCGATCGAAACAGCGAGGAGCGAATTATTACCGAGATCGAGGAGACCTTCCCAGATATCGCAGAGCGAATTCGCGCCCTCATGTTTACCTTCGAGGATATCAAGAAGATCGACGACAAGGGTGTTCAAACGGTACTCAAAGACGTTCCTCGAGAGCAATTAGTGCTTGCGCTTAAGACGGCGAGCCCAGAGTTGAAAGATCTCATCTTCCGCAACGTATCTCAACGCGCGGCCGAGATGATCAAGGAGGACCTCGATGCGCTTGGTCCAGTTAAACTGAAGGATGTTGAGAAGGCACAACAAAGCATCGTCGACCTCGTTCGCCGACTTGAGGCTGAGGGTAAGATCTTCATCAGCAGCGGTGGAGAGCAGCTCGTCTAACGTTCTGCGTGCTACCCGTTAGTGGTAGTAAATTTTTTTGCTATCCGTCTCTGTAATATCGATGTCATCGCTATTCTGAACCTTAAAGGCGCGAATATCGACGGAGTTATGGAGCTCCTCGGCGAGCTTTGAGACATGACGCTTGAATGACATGAACTTCCACGCGATATAACACGCCGCGACACCAAGCAGCACAAAAAATGTGCCTATCGCTGCCAAGAAGAACTTAGGTGCAAGAAATACGATAGCTCCGAGAAGGATCAGGCCAATACCCGGCATAAAAGGGATCCCGCGCGGGCTGACCGTGATCACCTTAACCCCTGAAAGGTGTTTCCATTGATTCGTGTTGCGTTGCATAGATGTACTTTACTCCACCTCCCCTTAGTTAACCACGGTGCGAGGGGTTTACGAGCGAAATTTTTAAGCAAAACGCTTGAGGGGGAGTATCTGAATCATCGCAGGCGCTTACAGCTGGAGTATAATGGTCAGGATGAGAGGTGGGAGTATCCACATCGGCTCCCCCGATGTATCCTTCCCTCGTGGCTAAACCATCCGAACCGCACCATACCGGTACTACCGGACAGATCCTTGATGTTACCCGGCGGCATGTCTCGTTACTCACGACTGAGGGGATTATATCCGGCACCATCGCCTCGCGCGCCCTTGATGTGGTGACCGGAGACAGAGTGGCGTATGAAAAGCGCGCCGGCAAGGTATTTGTAACCGATGTGGTTCCCTCTGCTCGAACGTTGTCCCGTTCGTATCGGGGCGCGCTGAAGCGGATGGGTGCGAACATCGATCTTCTTCTCGTTATCACAGCGGTTGGCCCAACGTTGAACCCGGTAACGATCGACCGCATGTTGATAGCCGCGAAGGTCCAGAACATCCCGGCGGTGCTTATCGTTAACAAGTGGGATCTCGAACATGGAGAGAGCGCTGATCTCCTTGAGGTCTATCGTACGATCGGAATAACCGTTGTGCACTGCAGTGCTAAATTTGGGCAGGATTTCGCCAACGCGCAGAGCCTCATTCATGCTACTGATGTGAGTGTGGTGGCGCTCTGTGGGGTTTCTGGTGTTGGAAAGAGCACGATCTTGAATCGACTCGTTCCTGGAGCCGCCGCGCGGACAGGCGAGGTGAGCGAGAGAACAGGGCAGGGACGACAGACCACCTCACAACCGCGGGGGTTCCTCTATAACGGCCCGGATTCCTGTCGACGTATAATTATTGACTTTCCAGGTGTCGGTTTTTTTGGTCTCTCCCACCTCGAAAAGGAAAAAGTGGCGGCCGCATTTGATGAGTTCGTCAAATACGGACAGCAGTGCCGGTTCTTAAACTGTCGTCATCTACAAGAACCAAGTTGCGCCGTACGTGACGCCGTTGAACGAGGAGATATAGCTCCGTGGAGGTACAACTCGTACCTTAAAATTCTGGATGAGATTGAGGAAGCGAGAGAATACTAGCTCTTGTCACGAACGGGACGTGGATTGATGACATGGTAGCGGGGCAACAGGTGAGTATGGAGGACGGAGGGGCAAAAACGCTGTCGTGGAGTGATATCCTCTCCGCGGAGAAACAGCAGCCCTATCTTAAAGAGGTTCTGGCGTTCGTTGAGGGAGAGCGAGCCGCCGGAAAGACGATATATCCTCCCAACGCTGATGTCTTTAACGCTCTCGCGTTTACCCCGTTCTCGGCCGTCAAAGTGGTCATTATTGGACAAGATCCGTATCACGGCCCGAATCAGGCGCACGGATTGTGTTTCTCAGTGAAGCCCCCAACTCCCCCACCGCCATCGCTGGTGAACATCTTCCTCGAGTTGAAGAACGATCTCGGTATTGAGCGTCCCAATCATGGAGACCTCGAATCGTGGGCCCGACAAGGGGTTTTGCTTCTCAATGCGGTCTTGACGGTTGAGGATGGCAAACCGGGATCGCATGCGAATAAAGGATGGGAGAGATTTACCTCAAAGGTCATTGAGGAGTTAAATACCCACAAAGAGCACCTCGTGTTTCTTTTGTGGGGTGCGTACGCGCAGAAAAAAGCTGAGTGCGTCGATCGCTCGAAGCATCTCGTGCTCACCGCGCCCCATCCATCGCCCCTCTCGGCGCATCGCGGATTTCTCGGATGTAAGCACTTCTCGCAAGCGAACGCCTACCTGGGGCGGCATCATATTCAGCCGATTGAGTGGGCGTTGCCGAAGCGACCTTAGAAATCCGGAGGGACCGTGTCCTCACGGGCCGGGTATGCACGAACGTTTCATCGCAAGTTCCGGCCCGTCGGGAGACGGGCCCTCCGGTTCATCGCATTCCATGAATCATCATCATCGTC
>Ga0214921_10012596_pt1 | contig 10079 bp, 3 predicted proteins | sample LL1505_MetaG_FD_177992 | JGI IMG/M metagenome (GOLD analysis project Ga0214921, IMG submission 177992) | Freshwater microbial communities from Lake Lanier, Atlanta, Georgia, United States - LL-1505 | ecosystem: Environmental > Aquatic > Freshwater > Lake | place: USA: Georgia | collected 2015-05-28
TGTACTGAACCGGTGTGATGAACTTACCAGCCTCGAACGTGAACGCGAAATCGACCAATTACTAAGCAACAACAACATCCCGAAGAATTTGGAACTCAAACTGGGGGCCGCGGTGATGTGTAACGCAAATCTGGATTTGGACAAGGGAATTTGTAACGGGTCTCAGGGGGTCATCATCGACATGTTGGGGGTGTACCCCCACCAACAACCCAAAGTCAAATTCGCAAACGGGGTGGTGTTTGTCATGCCCGTCCATTTCATTCAGTCGGAAGAATACCCCACCCTGGCGGTGGGACAAATCCCCCTGATTTTGTCGTGGGCCCTCACCATCCACAAAATACAGGGTGCAACGTTGTCCATGGCGCAGATCGACATTGGACCGACCGTTTTCGAATATGGACAGACATATGTAGCGCTTTCCCGGGTTCAGAGCTTGGACGGACTGTATTTGTCGAATTTCGAGCCCGGACGGATCCGCGCCAACCCCAAAGTACGCGATTTTTACCAGACTCGGTTCGGTTCTCCCCCGGTCTCCACCGCAACCTCATAAGCAAATATATGTATAGAATATACCACAGCACCCTCGTCCAGCCCCGCTCCCACACCACCCCACCCCACCCCCCGATAACATAAAAATGGTAGGGTCTAGCATTTTACCGGTGGCATTTTACAAGGATAAGATGTATTTTTTATTTGGAAAAGAGACTCCGTTGGAAACGTCCGCGCCGGGATGGTCCGATTTTGGCGGCGGCACCGAGGCGGGCGAATCCATTTTCGAAGCCGCCTTGCGGGAAGGCGGCGAAGAACTCACAGGATTTCTGGGCGATGCCGACACCCTACGCCGCCATATTCAAACCCACGGTGGTGCGTATCCCATCAACTACAAGGATCAGTACCACGTCCACGTGATTCTCATTCCGTACGACGAGAACCTGCCCAAATATTACAACCAAAATCACCGGTTTTTGTGGGACCGCATGGACCACACCTTGCTCCAAAAAACCAAATTATTCGAAAAAATAGAAATAGGTTGGTTCTCCCCCGTCCAGGCCCGAAAATCCCGCCCCCAGTTCCGCCCCTTTTACCAAAACATCCTGGACACGGTGATCGACGCTGTACCCCACATCCGCGCTTTTTTCTCACGCACCCCGGCCCGTAAAAACCGAACCAGCAAAAAATTGTCAAAAAAATAAATTCATATAATATAACTCCGACCCCACCCCACCTGGCCTCCAGATCGGAATACCCATAACATATAATCGCACATCAACCGAACCATGTCTTGGAAAAAATACGGCGGCACCAAAAATCTGGAAAATTTCAACAACATCACCGTAAACAACATTGTGTCTGACACCTTCACCGTGCGCGAAGCGATTCTCAATTTGCTGAGAATCGACGGTGATTTGATCGTCAACGGTTACGTCGGCATTCAGAAAGACTTGACGATAAGCGGCAACGTCTACGTAAACTCGGTATTTGGCGCAAATTTAGTTACATTTAATGTGGTCAAAACCCAGGAAGCATATGTCTCGGGCAATATTTTTGTGGATGGAAACATTTATCTGGATCCCCGTCGCGACACGTTCATATACGGTACAAACGGACGGGTGGGTATCCACACCAACACCCCAATCGCCACGTTGGATGTGTCGGGATCCTACAACGAAACGCTGAATGTTTCGACCACCCAGTCCATCAACAAAAACGTGCTGGCCCGCAACAACGCAAACCAGGGAATCGTACTGTTGTCCGACCCAAATGGAGATTACATTGAATTCTTCTGTGAAACACCGGTACCCGCTTCCAACAACAATGTGGTGCTGAACGACATCAATTACGTGGCCGACGCGAGTCTGAGCTACCTACGGGGCGGAACCCTGGAATTGAACACGAAAAATGACGTGAAAATCAGCACGAACTTGGTGGTAAACAAACGCAACGCCAGCCGCCATGTTCTCAACGAGGCCGCCGTCATTTACGATATTTCCGCCGGTACGTATTTTTATAACGCGTACCAACAGTCGGGCGTGACGACGGGGAGTGCGATGAGTCTGGTGGCCAACGACCCGTCGTCCAACACCTTTTTGAACCTTGTGACACCGGCCACCCAGGGGGGCGCATTTGGGGGCGGGGCTTTCCCGGGCGACCTGACCCGCAGCATGGCAATTGTGGGTACCCTGGATACGTCGGGCAACCGCACCCCCCACCAAATTGTGGTGTCGGGTACGAGCACGGTAAGGGCCAAAGCGACGGCGGGATTCAACACGTTTGCGCCCCCGCTCGACCACTATGCCGTGGACATCAACGGACCCCTGAAAATCACCAACGGCGAAATCAGCACCACTGCGCAACCGGGAATACAGGTATTCCAGTTGGGTTACTCCAAAAATCGCAGTTATCCGAATAATTTGGTTACGGTTGGATCGCCCTACCTGAACCCCGACCGTCTGAACAGTTATTTCACGTGGAATTCGGTGAACGGGGGGCAAACCTGGTCCCAACCCCCGATTGGGAGCGCCATCAGCCCGGGAGAAACCGCCTTGGTAATTAATTTATACAGTTCGAGCGCTTACAACAACAATTTCTGGGTCGTGGCGGGGGACGCCAAAACCATGCTGTATTCGTTGAACGGAGGCACGGTGTGGGGAACCTTCGGAGGCATTGTCATGTACGATCTGGGGAACAATCCCATCACCGCCCCCATTTACTCGGCGGCGGTCGTCGACAATACCGGCTCGCCGCAACGTTTTTTCGGAGCATACAACAACTATTTCTTCTATTTTGATGCGACCATAAGTACATTCACCCCCAACACCTACACAATCCCCGGTTACGCGCTAGTCACGGTAAAAACCAACCTGCCGGCCTCGCCCACGGTGGCGTGTGATCTTTCCGGAGGTTATTTCTACATTGTGGGAGGAAACACCATCAAGGTGTACAACATTGCCACCCTTTCTCCCAGTGCGAGTGCCACCTACACATACACGACGTCGGTGGTGGGTGCGGCCTACACCGCCGTCAATGTTTATTCGGCGTCGTACGCCGTCGCTGTGGGGACCAACGTGATTTCGTACACCATCAACGGAGGTGTTTCGTGGACAGACATTGGTATCAGCGGCATCACCCTGAACGCGGTGTATATATACGACCCGGTCAACGCCATCGCCGTGGGCAACGCGGGGTCCATCTACTACACCAACAACCGCAGTTACACGTGGCAACCGGTCCCCTATTCACTGTTGAACACGTCGGGCATCGCTGCGCGCATAACAAATCCGCTCACCAATTTGACTTCTGTTTACATGCCGGACATCAACACGATTGTTGTCTCATGCGTGTTGACAAACTATGTGGTGGCATCCACGGCGGGCACCAGCAAACTGTTTTACCTGTACCTGCCCAATTTGTTCAATCTCACGAACAACACCAATACTGTTCTCGATATTTGCGGAAACATGGCATTGACGGGAAGCATGGTATTGACGGGGCAAATCAACCAATTCTAAGCCGCCGCGCCCACCCCGGACCCACACCCCGGCCAAAGGGCGGGGTATTTCACACACATAATTGTAATAGTATAATATATCAATATAAGATACTATTTTACACTCATATTATAAATGTATAGCGCATGGTTACAATCGCTGCCCTATTCAAATACATTGAAACAAACCTATGTAAATAATTTTGTGGACATATCCGGTAACCTCATTGTACGGAACGGAGGCATCAATATCACCAATGGCAACCTGATTATCAACGGAAACATTGCCACCACGGGCAATGTGTTCATCGGAGGCACCACTCCCGCCGTTTCCAACACCACCGGGACATTGATTGTCGCCGGGGGCACGGCGATTCAAGGAAACACCTACCTCGGCGGTAATTTAGTGGTGTCTCAACAGACCACCCAGATAGGTAACCTGTGGATCAGCAACGCCCAGTCCTCGGTTTCTCCGGCAACGGGCGCCCTCACGGTACAGGGCGGCGTCGGAATCAAAGGCGACACGAACCTGGCCGGTAGTTTGACGGTGGGACAAAACACCAATTTGAACGGCAGCGCGCTGAACATTTCCCAGAATACCACCACGTACTTCAACAACCCCACCGACGCCAACAATCCGACCAACGGAGCCGTCGTCATCCAGGGCGGAGCGAGCATCAAAGGCAATCTGTTTGTTCAAACCGGTACGGTGATGGGGAATTTGTATGTACAGGGCAACCTGATTTTAACGAACAATGTGATTATTGCTTCCGACGAAACGATTTCGGGAATCACCCGTTTCACCAACGGCACCGACGCTTACGCTTTCGACACCGGAAGTGTACAGGTCCAAGGAGGCATGGCCATCAACAAAACCTTGTGGGTCAACACCGTGAATACGGTCGGCACTACGACACAGTTTGGTAATGTGTTCATCGCCAATCAGTTACCCACCAATTCCACCAGCAGCGGGGCGTTGGTGGTTCAAGGAGGAACGGCCATTCAGGGCAACACGTACATCGGTGGGAATGTGGTCATCAGCACCACCCAACCCGCCAGCAACACGAGCGGGGGCGCGCTCTACGTACAAGGAGGCACGGCCATCCAGGGTAACACTTATGTGGGGGGCAATCTGTGGATAGGCAACCCGGCCACCCTGAACGGCAATGTGACCATCACGAGCACGGTGGCCGCGCAAAACCTCACGGGGGGCGCGCTCTTCGTGCTGGGGGGCACGGCGGTCCTGGGCAACAGCTACGTGGGGGGCAACCTGTGGGTGGGCAACCCCGTTACCCTCAAGGGCAATGTCACCGTCACGAGCACCGTAGCCACGCAAGACCTCACGGGGGGCGCCCTCTTCGTGCTGGGGGGAACGGCGGTCCTGGGCAACAGCTACGTGGGGGGCAACCTGTGGGTGGGCAACCCCGCTACCCTGAAGGGCAATGTGACCATCACAAACACGGTAGCTGCGCAAGACCTCACGGGAGGCGCGCTCTTCGTGCTGGGGGGCACGGCGGTCCTGGGTAACAGCTACGTGGGGGGCAACCTGTGGGTGGGCAACCCCGCTACCCTGAAGGGCAATGTCACGGTCACCAGTACCGTAGCTGCGCAAGACCTCACGGGGGGCGCGCTCTATGTACAAGGAGGCACGGCGGTCCTGGGCAACAGCTACGTGGGGGGCAACCTGTGGGTGGGCAACCCGGCCACCCTGAACGGCAACGTCACGATCACGAGCACGGTGGCCGCGCAAGACCTCACGGGAGGTGCCCTCTTCGTGCTGGGAGGCACGGCGGTCCTGGGCAACACTTATGTGGGGGGCAACCTGTGGGTGGGCAACCCTGCCACCCTGAAGGGCAATGTCACGATCACCAGCACCATAGCCGCGCAAGACCTCACGGGGGGAGCGCTCTATGTACAAGGAGGCACGGCGGTCCTGGGCAACACTTATGTGGGAGGCAACCTGTGGGTGGGCAACCCCGCCACCCTGAACGGCAACGTCACGATCACCAGCACAGTGCCTTCCACCAATTTGGGCACGGGCGCTCTCTATGTACAGGGAGGTACGGCCGTTCAGGGCAACGTGTATGTGGGAGGCAATTTGGTCGTCTATAAAAACGTGACAATGAATACGAGCAACCTCACCGGAGTTGGTAGCATCACGAGCGCGGGCCCGGTCAATTTCAACAGCAGCGCCGTGTCTGTGAACCGCACTGCCCCCTCGTTGACATTGGCGGTCGGACAACCGACAACATCGGGAACCACCATTGCGTACTCGTCGGACGGGGTCACCTGGACCCCCTGGATCACCACGGCCAGCGGCCCCTTTGCCGCGGCCGTAAATGCGGTAGTGTGGAACGGTTCCATATGGGTCGCCGTGGGCTACGGGGGGGCGGGGGGATACACCATCGCCTACACGACCCCGGTGGTGGGCTCACAGGCCGCCCCTTCCCCGGCCAACACCACGTGGGTGGGGGTAACCAACAGCAGTGCCATTTTCACCGCAATCAGTGTGGGAGGAACGGGCGTCGCATGGAACGGGTCCCTGTGGTTGGCCACCGGGCTCTATTATACCGGAGGAAACACCATGGCCTATTCGTACGACGGGGTCACGTGGGCACCCTTGATCACCACCCCCTTCCCCCTGGTGAGCAACTCCGGAGGCACCTTCATCGCATGGAACGGTACCACGTGGGTCGCCACGGGTTACGGCACGGTAACCTTGGCATATTCTTCAAACGGAACGGCGTGGACCGGGCTGAGCAACAACATCTTTTCCGTGACGGGAACCTCGGCCGCGTGGAACGGGTTCATGTGGGTCGCCACCGGCCGGGGCAACAACAGCTTGGCATATTCCTACGACGGTGTCAACTGGGTCGGTTTGGGCACGACGGTATTTACTTCCCAGGGTGTGTCTGTCGCCTGGAATCAGCAAATCTGGGTTGCGGGCGGAAGCGGCGGCAACTTGTTGGCCTACTCGTACGACGGCATCAACTGGACCGGTCTGGGTACCGCGGGGGGTCTCAACATGACCAGTGTAAACGCGGTGACGTGGAATGGCAGTGTGTGGGTCGCCGGGGGGTCGGGGGGTACCGTGACACTGGCGTATTCGGTCAACGGCGTGGTGTGGACACCCAACGGAGCGCCGATCACCAGTACCGTCCTGGGAACCACGTGGAACGGCACGGCGACGGGGGCAATTACCGCCCCCGCACAATCGACGTTGGGGTCGGTGTCGGTCACCCAGACCCTTTACGTCGACGGCAATAACCCCGCCACGTCGGTATCCACGGGAGCAGTGTTGGTACGCGGTGGGGTCGGCATCCAGGGCAACCAATACGTAGCGGGGAATTTGTGGGTGGGGTCCCTCGCGACCCTGAACGGCAACGTCACGATCACGAGCACGGTCCCCGCCCAAAATCCCGGCACGGGCGCTCTCCTGGTTCAGGGGGGCGCAGGTATCCAGGGCAACACCTACGTGGGCGGCAACTTGTGGGTGGGGTACCCCGCCACCCTGAACGGCAACGTCACGATCACCAACACGTTACCAGCAACAACCCCGGGTACGGGCGCACTGATTGTCAACGGTGGTACGAGCGTCCAGGGCAACACTTACATTGGCGGAAACGGTTTTGTTTACGGAAATTTATATGTCATCGGCGGAATTTACATGACCGGTAATCTCGTGGGTACGGGTAATTTTAACTTGACCTCGGATTTGTCCTTGAACGGTAACTTATACGTGAACGGTAATTTATACGCAAACAATAATTTCAACTTGAAAGGTAATTTATACGCGACCGGTAATATATACCTGAACGGTAATTTAAATGTGACTACCTCTATTCCAAACACCGGTACCGCCAACACCGGGTCTGTGATTGTGAACGGCGGGGCATACTTTGGCAGCGGTCTCTTTGTAGATAACAAAAACAGCATTGGCCTTCTCACGATAAAACCCACGGCCAATTTTACCAGTACAATCAATGCCAACGGAGGATTGACGATCCCCAATGGACAAACTTTTTCAATCGGCGGGCAATCCTCGACGTCGCTAATTACGGGGAGCCAATTGGCCAACCAAACCATAACCAACACTCAAATTGCCAACACTACCATAACCAACACTCAAATTGCCGACACTACCATCACAGGTGGCAAACTCGTTAACAACACCATCACCAACACTCAAATTGCCGACACTACCATCGCAGGTGGCAAACTCGTTAACAACACCATCACCGCCACGCAATTAGCGACCAACATTTCGTATTCAACTTCTAATAATTACACCTCGAGTACCAGCAACACCGGAACCAGCGCGGCCTTTTATGCGAGTAGCGGCAGCGGTACAGCCCTGTATTCCGCCAGCACCAATAACGCATCCTCCGCGACTGACACGGGCGCCTCGATTTACACCGCCGGTGGAGTGGCCATTGCGAAAACTTTATATGTGGGTGGTACATCCAACGCTGCGACCTTCAATACCACTTCCGATTACCGCATCAAAGAATCGGTAGAAACATTGGACGAAACATACACGGTAGACAAACTCCGCCCCGTGAAATATTACAATACTATTTTAGACAAGGAAGACCTGGGGTTCATCGCCCACGAGATCCAAGAACACTATCCCTTCTTGGTACAAGGCGAAAAAGACGGGGAGAACCACCAGGCCATCAATTATTCGGGAATCATCAGTGTGTTGGTGAACGAAATCCAGGCCCTGAAACGCGAAGTGGCCCGGCTGAAACAAGCAAATAATTTGGTGTAACGAGATACAAACTTCTTTGTGCGAAACCCGAAGAAGTTTGTAAATATATAAACATTGTATAATGAGTCTCCCTCCTACGGGATTTTGTTTAAATTTTCTTAATAATTCGACCAGCAATACAACTGCGTATCTTAGCACGAATGGAAGCACCATTCTACAAACAATTGGTTCCGCAAATCCTCCCATCAATTGGACCATAGAAGCATGGATAAAAGTACCAGCAACGGGATACAACGCGGCCGGCGGAATTGCCGGGTCGAACAATTCGGGATTTTCTATTTATTTAAGCGGTACGAACCCTCCCTATTTACAAGCGGGGATTCCCCAAGGCGCTGTACATGAAACACTTGTACCATTAAACGACAACGCGTGGCATTATGTAGCGGCCACAGTAGATGGTGCTGGTACTGGAACGTATTACATTGATGGTATACAAAAAAATACATTTACTCAAACCGCCAACGGTTCATATACTACACCTTGGTTGATCGGCGGCAGAACGGTGGGCGGTTCTTCTGACAATTTCATTGGGTCCATCGCCGAAGTACGTGTATGGAATTCCGCGTTACCTAACAGTGTAATTTCACAAATATGGAACAAATCAATACCGTGTTCCATCAACCAAAATGGTACGGGGGGATTGATGGAATCATACTCACTAGTGGCTTACTACAGCAATTTCAATCAATACCAAGTATCCAACGGTATACTCAGTTGTTTGGCAACGGGTCCACGCCTGTTCGGCAGTGGTGCTAGTAGTTTGAATAATGTCATTATATCGCCCATCTCGGGTAATTTTTCAGATACCCGGTGTTACATAAACTCGTTGAATTTTTTAAATAACACGGTGGGTTCATACGAATCTTATTTTACAAATACTTCATCCGCGGGAACGGTTTTCGCTATATCTGACACTTCCAGTTGGACCATTGAAGGATGGGTTCAAATACCCGCTTCAGGTTCGAACGGAGGAAACATGGGTTTTGTAGGTTCCAATAATAGCCGGTTTGCGCTAGCATTTCAAAATTATTATTTAATAGTACAAGACAATACTAGAGAAAACACGACACAATTGAACGACGGTATTTGGCACTATATTGCGGTAACCGCTGCCCCCGGCGGCCAACTTAATTATTACATTGATGGAGTACAGAAGACAAGTACCACATATTCCGGGATTTCTACGGCGTCGATTACAAATGAGTGGGTCATAGGTGCCCGAGACACCAATCCGTCCAATTCCCAAAATTTTATTGGTAAAATGACCGAAATACGTGTGTGGGCCCGTGCTTTTACTGCTAGTGAGATTGGCAATCAATGGAAAGGTCAAGTCCTAACCAATTCCTCCGGTTTGATCGCATACTACAGTAATTTTCCGATGAATCAAACCATATCGAACGGAACTAAGCTAGTAAGTATCACTCCGGTTTATACATCGGGCGGGTTACCCGGCGCGACATACCCAGGAACAACCCTAAGCGCTTACATTTCAGGACCAAATAATATTACCATGTTTAATACATCCACCATCCGAAACACTGGATTAACGACAAATTATCAAATAGCCGGATCAGATTTAAACACATATTTTGATGGCACGATTAGTATTGTCCAAAAAACCGGATACAACTTAAATGGTATCAACGACATTGGTAACATTTTTACACCGTCCTCTCTGTTAGGAAGCAACGCCTCTATTGTATTAACTAGTAAATATTACAATAACGGGGTAGACATTGGTACGTATTTCAACAGTACGTGTCCGATCCCCCCTCCTATAAAAAATTATACGTTTGCTACAAGTATATTTGGCGGTGGTCT
>Ga0214921_10012597_pt1 | contig 10077 bp, 8 predicted proteins | sample LL1505_MetaG_FD_177992 | JGI IMG/M metagenome (GOLD analysis project Ga0214921, IMG submission 177992) | Freshwater microbial communities from Lake Lanier, Atlanta, Georgia, United States - LL-1505 | ecosystem: Environmental > Aquatic > Freshwater > Lake | place: USA: Georgia | collected 2015-05-28
GGAGCGGGAGCTTATATTTGTGGCGAGGAGACAGGATTAATCGAATCTTTGGAGGGAAAGAGAGCTTATCCCCGAATCAAGCCTCCCTACTTCCCCGCAGTATTGGGTCTCTATATGAGTCCTACGATCGTCAATAACGTCGAGACCTTATGTAATGTGAAGCACATCGTCGAAATGGGCGGAGATGCATATGCAAAGATTGGGCGGCCGAATAACACGGGAACGCGTTTGCTGTGCGTAAGTGGGGATGTCGTCAAACCCGGATATTACGAGTTTCCCTGTGGGGGCATTACCTTAGGGCAGTTAATCTATGGTGTGTGCGGCGGAATTCGAAATGGCAGAAGGCTAAAAGCAGTTATCCCTGGTGGATCCTCGGCAAAAGTCTTACGGGCTGGAGAGGTGTTCAAAGTCAAAGAGAAGGATGTGCAAGGGAACATGGTCGACCGAGAGGTAAAACTTGAGGATCTACGGATGGATTTCGATAGCTTGGCAGCCGCAGGAAGTATGGCGGGGTCAGGTGGAGTGATTGTGATGGATGATACTCGGGACATGGTGGAGTGCCTGGCAAATATTTCTACCTTCTACGCTCACGAGTCGTGCGGACAGTGTACCCCATGCCGAGAAGGGGTGTTGTGGCTGAAAAAGATTCTGGCGCGGATCGCGGAAGGTCATGGGAGAGATAGCGACCCGGGGCTCTTGAAGGATGTGGCAGACCGGATTGCGGGACGCACCATCTGTGCATTTGGCGAAGCAGCGGCTTGGCCCGTGCAAAGCTTTATCGGTAAGTTCAAGGAAGAGATTCAACTGCGCATTCGTAGGAATGGAGCTGCAGCAAAAAGAGATACAATCTCTTTGACCCATTGAGAAACCTATGAGTTGTTGCTCTACCCATTCAATGAATCCCTGGAATCACGATGTGGCCAAGGACGAGAAAGATCTAATCGATGTTCAGGTTGACGGTGTCTGGATGCAGATGCCTCGCGGATTGAACGTGGTCGAGGTTGCGCACAGGTCTAAGAAGTTTATCCCGCACTACTGTTACCATCCAAAGTTGTCTGTCGTTGGAAACTGCCGGATGTGTCTCTTTGAGATGGGAACACCCAAGATGGGGCTTGATCGTAAACCGATTTTGGGTCCAGACGGAAAGCCTGAGATTGCTTGGATGCCCAGACCCCAAATCGGGTGTGCGACAGGAGTGACTCCTGGAATGGGAATTCGAACGGACTCAGCCCTTGTGAAGGATTGTCGAAACGGGGTGATGGAGTTTCTTCTGATTAATCATCCTTTGGATTGCACAATCTGTGATCAGGCCGGGGAGTGTAAGTTGCAGGAGTACTCGGTGGAGTACGGGACAGGGGAGAGTCGTTTCGTGGAAAACAAGGTAAAGAAGCCTAAAAACGTGGACTTAGGAGAACGGATCGTGCTGGACGACGAACGTTGTATTTTATGTTCTCGCTGTATTCGTTTTTCGAGTGAGGTGGGTAAGGAGGATGTGCTTGGGTTTGTAAATCGAGGAAGTCACAGCACGCTTACGGCTTACCCAGGAAAGAGGTTTGATCATCCCTATTCACTCAACACGGTGGATATCTGTCCCGTGGGAGCTTTGACGAGCAAAGATTTTCGTTTTCAGATGAGAGTCTGGTTTCTTAAAGAGTCCAGGAGTTTGTGCACCAGCTGTGGGACAGGTTGTAATATCACGGTGGGTTCTCGCGAGGGTAAGGTCCATCGATTCACTCCGCGTGAGAATGAGGCAGTCAATTCTCACTGGATGTGTGATTTTGGAAGATTGAACTTTCACTATTTAGATTCGAAGGATCGTTTGACCCGTCCTCTTCTTCAAGCTGCGGGTCAGCAGTTCCCAGGGACTTGGGCGGATGCGATTCAGAGGGCAGCCGAGGGCCTGAAGAAAGTGAAGCCAGAGGAAATGGCTGTGGTTGCATCGGCTCGCCTGACCAATGAAGAGCTTTTTGTACTCAAACGCTTGCTGGCCGAGCTGGGGGTGACGCGAGTGGATGGGGTTCAAAACCTAGGACAGGCTGATTCCTTCCTTCGAAGTGGGGATGGGAATCCGAATGGTCGTGGGGCGGAACTTTTGGGGCTGTCGTCCGGGGGGAGAAAGTTTAGCAGTTGGGGTGAAGAGATTGCTTCGGGCAAAATTCGAGGCCTTTTTGTTTTAGGTGGCGAGAATGTGATCCCAGCGGGAATTTCCGCAAGTGCTTTAGCGAAATTGGAGGTACTCATTGTATCCGGAATATTACAAAACGAAACAACACGGGCGGCTCATGTTGTTCTCCCTGCTGCTGCTTCGGTAGAGAAGACAGGTTCAATGGTGAATGTGCATGGGCGACTTCAGCGAATGACGAGGGCGGTGCCTGCACCAGGTGAGGCTAGGGAGGATTGGATGATCTTGCGGGACCTTCGAGAGGCTTGTACGGGCGGCAACTCACTTCACTCAGTCGAGGATGTGTGGAAAGCGATGTCGATGGAGGTGCCTGCTTTCACTGGAATGAGCTGGGCAAAAATAGGGGATTTGGGAGTCCAGTTGGAGTCCTCAACACAATCAGCCCCCTCCATATCCAGCTAATACGTGCGTCTCTGTTTATTACTCCTTTATTTGAGCATCTCCTCGATTGGGTTGAGTGGGGACACCTCTACAAACGTTCCTAAGGAGGTCAGTGTGCTACGTGAGTGGTTAGGCGATGCTGGACCGGGATTGGATAAGAGTGCTCCTCAGGTTGTGATTCGAAATCACGATGAGTATGTGAAGGCTTGCTCAGAGTTCGGACTGGAAAAACATCCCCTCGAGATTGATTTTTCGAAAGAGTTTGCAGTTATTGCCACCTCCCGGGGTAGTCGAATCACGTTTCGAAGCCGCGAGGAAGGGGAGGGAAGGGTGAAAGTTATGTCGATATCGACTCGGGACATTCGCCCTGGGTTACGTGTTGGAATCGGTGTTTTTTCAAAGCAAGGAGTGGTTTTCGTCAATGACACAAAACTGTAAGCCCGACTCTTGTATCAGTTTAAGATTTAAGTAGTTTAAGCCATGGTCACAACGCTCTCCACGCCTCGCAACTTCACTCCTGGGGAAACCAAGGAGGAGCAGATCAAGGTCGCGAAGGATGGTCTAGATGTAATCAATGACCTCCCTAGGTACGTTAAGTCTGGATTTCAATCCATTGAGGCAGATGACTTTATGCGCTTCAAATGGTACGGGGTGTACCAGCAGAAGCCTAAGGAAGATGGCTACTTCATGCTCCGGACGAGAATTCCTGGGGGTCAGTTAAACCCTGCACAGCTTAAGGAGATTGCGGCCTTAACAGACAAATTTGCCCACGGGTTTGGGGATGTAACGACTCGACAGACGATTCAGTTGCACTGGTTGCGAATCGAGCAGTTTCCCGAAATCTTCAAAAGGTTGGACTCGGTCGGGATCACTTGCAAAGGAGCTTGCGGGGATATTGCAAGAAATGTCGTGGGCTGTCCCGTAGCGGGAATAGACCCTGACGCAATTTTAGACGCATCGGAAGAACTCCGTGCCGTGGATGCTCATCTCATGAAGAACAATGAGTTCTCGAATCTGCCACGGAAGTATAAAATCTCCATTTCGGGCTGTCGGATCATGTGTACCCAGCCCGACATCAACTGCGTGGGGGTCTTTGGCTTGGAGAGGGGCAAGGAGAAGGGTTATGGGATCAAGGTGGGTGGAGGACTTTCCTCTGCTCCCCACTTGGCTCAAACCCTCCCCGTGTTTCTAAAACCTGAAGATATTCTCCCCATCGTTCACTACACTTCGGTTATTTATCGGGACCATGGATTTCGAGACAAACGGGCCAGAGCGCGGCTCAAATTCTTGATGGCGGATTGGGGTGCAGAGAAATTTATTTCCGAGGTTGAGCGGGTTGCCAATAGAAAGTTCGAACGTCACTCGGAGTTTGTTTTTCCTGAGAACCCGGAGTCGGATCACGTGGGCGTCCATGCGCAGATTCAAAAAGGGTTTTACTGGGTCGGCATCTGCTTGGCAGGAGGAAGATTGACCGGGTCTCAGATGAAGATCATTGCAGATCTCTCTGAAAAATACGGAGAGAAAGGGAAGGTTGGGATTCGAGGGACGAACAAGCAGAATTTAATCATCGTCAATGTCCCTGAGAAAAATGTGGACGCTCTGAAGAAGGAGTTAGTGGCCTCAGGACTTGTTGTTGAGCCAAGTAATTTCCGCAAGGGCTGCGTCTCTTGCACAGGGATTGAGTTTTGCAATTTAGCGGTCGGGGAAACAAAAAATCGCATGATTCGCATGGTGGGTGAGCTTGAGCAGTTGTGCTCGTACTACAAAGATCAGGTTCGGGTTCATTTTAGCGGTTGTCCAAGTTCCTGCGGACAGCATCAGATTGCAGACATCGGTTTTCGTGGAGCTACACGAACGGTGGATGGAGTGAAGAAGGAGTGTTTTGATATGTTCCTTGGTGGGAAAACGGGTGCGGACGCCCGCTTTAATGTGCTCATTCAGCCCAAGGTTCCCTACGAAGAGGTACATCACTATATCGACAAGGTCCTCCGGGCTTATGAGGCTAAGAAGAGCGGATCAGAGTCCCTGACACGCTGGCTCGGACGGAGCTCCAAGGATGATCTAAAGGCGATTTTTGCGGATGCGAATGGAACTGTCAGTTAAGAACAAATACTTCGGCCTCTGACCCCACGCACTTCATTGCCTTTTAGTAGGCAGAGGAAGTGCTTTTTCCTGAAATAATTGCAGCACCTGACGAGGTGCCCAAACGTGTCGCCCCGGCTTCGATCATTGCCAGTGCAGTTGCCAGATCCCGGATCCCTCCACTTGCTTTGACTTCCATCGTCGGGGGAATGGAGGATTTCATAAGGCGAACAGCCTCAATGGTTGCACCGGCTTTCGAGAAGCCTGTTGAAGTTTTGACAAATTTGGCCCCTCCTTGGGTTGCTGCAAGACAGGCCTTTCGAATCTGATCTTCAGAAAGAAGGCAGGTTTCAAGGATCACTTTTACTGGAGTTGGGTTCACGGCCTTCACGACTTCGGCGATATCTTTTTCCACCAACGACCAATTTCCTTCTTTGGCTCCACCAAGATTCATCACCATATCGACTTCGTCGGCGCCGGCTTTTTTGGCCTGTTGCGAAGCGAGTGCTTTCGATGAGGAAAGATCGTTGCCGTGGGGAAAGCTAATCACGGTCACAACCTTAACTTTTGATCCGCCAAGGCGTTTCTTTGCATGCTCGATCCAGCAGGGTGCTACGCATACGGAATAAAATTCATAATGCCGGGCCTCCTCGCAAAGCTTGTCGATTTCCTGGGAGGTTGCCTCCGGGGAAAGAAGAGTGTGATCAATTGTATGAGCAATATTCAATGGAAGAAAATTCTAGGACCGGTTAGAGCGTTTCTTGTAGTCGTTGATTAGCTGGTTCGTCGACGAATCGTGTGAGTTGATTGGACCCGAAGCCGTCAATTCAGGCTCGATCTTCTTGGCGAGCTGTTTGCCTAATTCGACGCCCATCTGATCGTACGGGTTGATATTCCAGATGGCTCCTTGAACGAAGATCTTATGCTCGTAGAGGGCGATCAGACTGCCAAGGGTTTTGGGGTCGAATCGTTGGGCTAGAATCGAATTTGTCGGGCGGTTGCCTGAGAAGACCTTGTGGGGGATGAGTTTTTCCAGGGCTTCGCCTTTCAGTCCTTCTTGGGTGAGCTCGGCACGGGCTTCTGCCTCGGTCTTGCCCTTCATGAGTGCTTCCGTCTGCGCAAAGAAGTTGGCCAAGAGAATGTCGTGATGAGACCCCATCGGATTGAAAGTTTCTACGGAAGCGAGAAAATCGCAGGGGATCAGTTTGGTGCCTTGGTGGATCAGTTGGTAGAAGGCGTGCTGGCCGTTGGTTCCAGGTTCTCCCCAAATGACCGGACCGGTGCTCCAGGTGACTGGTTTGCCGTCACGATCCACGCCTTTGCCGTTGCTTTCCATGTCGCCCTGCTGGAAGTATGCGGGGAAGCGGTGGAGATACTGATCGTAAGGCAGGATGGCGTGAGTCTGAGCGTCATGAAAGTTGTTGTACAAGATCCCGAGTAGGGCAAGGGTCATGGGCAAGTTCTGTTCTACAGGAGTCTTGAGGAAATGTTCGTCCATCGCATGCGCGCCCTCGAGAAGTTCTGTGAAGCGATCGTAACCGATAGATAAGGCAATACTGAGGCCGATGGCCGACCAAAGGGAATAGCGTCCGCCCACCCAATCCCAGAAGGGGAACATATTTGCGGGATCGATGCCGAATTTCTTTACAGCGATTTCGTTCGTGGAAAGGGCAACGAAATGTTTTGCGATGTGTTTCTCGTCATTCGCCTCCTTCATAAACCAAGAACGCGCAGAGTGAGCGTTGGTCAAGGTCTCTTGGGTCGTGAAAGTCTTTGAGGCAACAAGAAAGAGAGTGGTGGAGGGTTTGCAGATCCGAAGGATCTCGACCAGCTGGGTAGAGTCGATATTGGAGACAAAGTGCATCTTCAGATCTCGACGAGCAAAGGGCTTGAGGGCTTCCGTGACCATGACGGGCCCGAGGTCGGAACCTCCGATACCGATGTTCACGATGTCGGAAATAGGTTGGCCCTTGTAGCCTTTCCACGATCCGGACCGGACTTGCTCAGAAAAGACCTTCATGTGTTGACGGGTGGCCTCCACCTCAGGCATCACGTCTTTGCCCTCGACGATCAGGGGTTGATTGGCAGGGCGACGGAGAGCGATATGAAGGACGGCACGATTTTCAGTTAGATTGATCTTATCGCCGCGAAACATTCGATCTCGGAGCTCTTCCACTTTGGCCTCTTTGAGAAGCTGGCGGAGGAGTATGAGAGTTTCTGGAGTGACGCGGTTTTTGGAGTAGTCGATGAAGAGATCGTTCCATCGATGGGATAGGGTTGAGGCGCGGTTGGGATCTTTAGCAAAGAGTTCGCGCATGGGCGGAATTGTTGGGGCATGGCTTGCAAGAGCTTTCCAAGCTGGAAGGTCAATCGGGATACGCATGGAATTAGATTGGCTGAAACATTGGCGCAGGTGAAGGCGTTTTAGGCTTAAGGCGTGCTTGTTTACCCGGAGACAATTGAGGAGAATGAAAATATGGTTTCGATCGTTTCTGTTAAGTATTTAGGTCACTCTTGTTTCTTAATCACAACCCCAAAGGCCAAGATTTTGATCGACCCTTTTTTGACAGGGAATCCTAAAGCTACGGCCAAGGCGGAAGACGTTGAGTGTGATTTTATTTTGGTGAGTCATGCTCATGCGGATCACTACGGGGACGCAGTTGCGATTGGGAAACGGACGGGAGCGACTCTGATAGCGGTTTATGAGCTGGCTCTTCATGCGGGAGCTCAAGGGGTTAAGGTCGAGCCCCTTGGGTGTGGTGGAGGAAAAGATTTCTCCTTCGGCAGGGTTCAACTGACAATTGCTCATCATACTTCGTCTGTGGAGGGACCAAACGGTCCGGTTATGCTGGGTTCACCCGTAGGTTTCCTGTTTCGGATTGAGGGAAAAACGATCTACTTTGCTGGGGACACAGCCCTGACCATGGATATGCAACTCTTGGGGGAGCGCAAACAGATCGATCTCGCGATATTGCCGATCGGTGATCATTTCACAATGGGTGCGGAGGACGCAGCGGAAGCGGTCCGGATGTTGAGGCCGAAACTTACGGTGCCGATGCATTATAACACTTTTGAAGCGATTCAGGTGGATCCGCGTGTGTTTGTTCGTGAAGCAGGTAAGCACGGATATCAAGTCGAGGTGATGCAGCCCGGCGCCAGCATCACTCTGTGACAACGGTCGAAGTTCTAAGTCCCTTCGACGGGAGGAAGGTCGGGGAGGTTTCGATTCATAATCGAAAACAGGTGGAGGAAGCGCTTGAACGGGCGAGTGCAGTTTTTGCAGATCGTTCAAAATGGCTAACCATTCCCCAGCGGGTTGAGATTCTAGAGAAGTTTCAGAAGCTGCTTGAAGCAAATCAGGAAAAACTGATCCAGCAGGCTGTGGCAGAGGGCGGAAAACCGTTTCTGGATACAAAAGCGGAACTTCTCCGGGCGATCGATGGAGTCCGGGTCGCGATCCGTACGATTCCACAGCTGCTAGGTCGAGAGATTCCGATGGGATTAAATGAGGCTTCGATGGGGAGAATGGCCTACACCTTTCGTGAGCCCCTCGGCGTGGTATCTGCAATCAGTGCCTTTAATCATCCGATCAACCTGATCATTCACCAGGTCGTTCCGGCAATCGCATCGGGATGTCCGGTCATCATCAAACCAGCCTCAAAGACTCCACTTTCCTGTTTTACCCTAATGGAGCTTTTGTATCAGGCGGGACTCCCGAGGGAGTGGTGTCAGGCTGTGTTCTGCTCGAATGACGATGCGGAAGTGTTGGCGACAGATTCACGGGTTAGTTTCCTGAGTTTTATTGGATCGGCAAAGGTGGGTTGGGGGTTGAGGAGTAAGTTGGCCGCTGGGGCAGGGTGTGCATTGGAACATGGGGGTGTTGCTCCTGTCGTTGTGGAGGCGGATGCAAATCTGGAAGAAGCAGTTCCTCTTTTGGTGAAAGCGGGATTTTATCATGCGGGACAGGTTTGCGTTTCAGTTCAACGGGTTTATGCCCATGAATCTCTGGCCAAGAAGCTGGCGGAGGAAATGGCTCTCAAGGCTGGGAAGTTGGTGGTGGGCGATCCTGCGAATCCCAAAACTGAAGTTGGGCCCTTGATCAGCCACTCGGAATGTCAGCGGGTATCAGATTGGGTGGATGAAGCTGTTAAAAAGGGAGCCAAACTCTTGAGTGGAGGAAAAAAGATCTCCGATAGTTGCTACGCTCCTACGGTGCTCTGGAACCCACCCGAGGATGCAAATGTTTCTAGGGAAGAGGTGTTTGGTCCGGTTGTCTGTGTTTACAGCTATAAAAAACCTGAAGAGGCGGTGAGGCGGGCGAACTCTTTGCCTGTTTGTTTTCAGGCGGCGGTTTTCACAAAGAATATCGACCAAGCTTTCTACTATGTCCGGAATCTTCAGGCCACGGCGGTGATGGTGAATGACCATACCGCATTTCGTGTGGATTGGATGCCGTTCGGGGGGCGGATGGAATCGGGTTTGGGCATGGGAGGGATTCCCCAAAGTATGAAGGACATGACCGCGGAGAAGATGTTCGTCGTGAAGACGAAAAGTTAACTAACGGGATTTTCCGAACGAGGCAGAAACCTTGAGGGCCACGCCCCCACGGGCGGCAAATTCGCCCGTCACGACGGCATGAGCAGGAGAGATGGCTCGGACGAGGTCATCCAGGATCCGGTTGGTGACTGCCTCGGCAAACGATCCAGTATTTCTGAAAGAGTGTAGATAAAGTTTCAGGGATTTACTTTCCACGCACTTCTTTTTCGGGGTGTAGCGAATTGTGATGGTGGCGAAGTCAGGTTGGCCGGTGACGGGGCAGAGGGAGGTGAATTCAGAAGTAGAAAAGGTGATTTCGAAGGGGCGACCCGGTTTTGGATTGGGGAAGGTTTCCAGTCGGGCAAGGGAAGGGTTCGCTGGTACGGAGACTTTGCGACCGAGAAGAGAGAGTTGGGGCATATCTGGAGAATATCAAAAATGTTGGGCGAGAGAAAGTCACTAGGTGTGAGCGTAGTGGCGTCCTTTCCACGGAAGTCGGCCACGAAGAGCCTGAAGCCATGAATTGAAGGATATGGCTAGGACCAGAAGTTGTCCGATGGGGTGAAAGAGAGCTCCCAGATAACTTTGACGGAAGCGTTTCGCTAACGAAAAACGGAGAGCGAAAATAATGCCGATTTCGGTCCAAACAATTGCCCTGCTTGAAGGAGTCGCGAGAAGAGCGAAGGGAAGGAGAAATAAAATGATTTGGAGAGTCTGAAAAAAGAAAAAGGCGAAAAAGTTTCCGTCAAAACTGGGATAGAGATTTTTAGTGAAACCTTCCCAAACTTCGGAGAAGCGGGTGTACATCCTGCATTCGACAAGGGCGTTCCTGTGGCCGGGGTTTGTGCCGTCGAGGTTCAGAACCTTGAATCCAGCCGCACGCATATTGCGGGCGA
>Ga0214921_10012598_pt1 | contig 10077 bp, 5 predicted proteins | sample LL1505_MetaG_FD_177992 | JGI IMG/M metagenome (GOLD analysis project Ga0214921, IMG submission 177992) | Freshwater microbial communities from Lake Lanier, Atlanta, Georgia, United States - LL-1505 | ecosystem: Environmental > Aquatic > Freshwater > Lake | place: USA: Georgia | collected 2015-05-28
TAAGCAATGGCCTGTTCCGCTGCGCCCTTCGGGCTCCGCTCCACAGGCCATTGCTTCCACCGCGCCCATGCGCAACAACAACCGCCCGGCTCTAATCCCCGCTGGATGAAATCAGGGGGTCAGGTCATCAAGCCAGTAACTTCCCACGCTGGCTCCCCGGGTAGGGATCGAACCTACGACCATTCGATTAACAGTCGAATGCTCTACCGCTGAGCTACCGAGGAACAGCGTGGGAGCGATCCCTTAGCGAGGGGAGAAGGGATTGCCAAGGCAAAAAATCAGGACGCGAACTGTTCCAGGCTGATGCGGTCGTCCAGCGCGTATTCGGGGTCGAACAAAAGGGTCAGGCTGATGCTGCGGTCGATCGCCACCTTCACATGGGCAACGTCGCGCACTTCCATCTGATCGGCAACGGCCGACACCGAGCGCTTGGCGGCTTCGCGCACCTCGAATTCGATCACGCTGGCCGAAGGCAGCAGCGCGCCGCGCCAGCGCCGGGGCCGGAACGGGGAGATCGGGGTGAGGGCGAGGAGATCGGCTTCCAATGGCAGGATCGGGCCATTTGCAGACAGATTGTAGGCGGTGGAGCCGGCGGGAGTCGCCACCAGCACGCCATCACAGATCAATTCTTCCATCCGCGTCTTGCCGTCGATGATGATGCCGATCTTGGCGGTCTGGCGGGTTTCGCGCAGCAGCGACACCTCGTTGATTGCCGGGTGGGTGACGGTTTCGCCCGACGTCGTCGTAGCGGTCATCTGCAGCGGGTGGAGAACGAACGGCTTGGCGGCGGCCACCCGGTCTTCCAGTTTCGTCGCCTTGAAATCGTTCATCAGGAAACCGACCGTGCCGCGGTTCATGCCGAACATCGGCTTGGGCGCCTTCAGCGTCATGGCTTCGTGCAGGCAGTGCAGAAGATGGCCATCGCCGCCCAGCGCCACCACCACATCGGCCTCTCGCACTGGGACGAAGTCGTACTTTGCCCGCAGCGCGTCGCCGGCTGCGCGAGCGACATGACTGTCGGAAACGATAAGCGCGAGCTTCATTGTCTGGTCGTCCTCAGCCGCCGGTCAGGCTCATGTGGCGGGCCACGGCGGGCCGCGCGCCGCGCCGGTCGATCACGAAATCATGGCCCTTGGGCTTGCGGCTGATGGCTTCATCAAGCGCCGCGTCGATGGCGGCGTCGTCCGTTTCAGTCCGGCGGATCACGGTTTTCAGATCGGCCTGGTCATCCTGGCCCAGGCACATGAACAGCTGCCCGGTGGCCGTCAGCCGCACGCGGTTGCAGCTTTCGCAGAAGTTGTGCGTGAGCGGCGTGATGAAGCCCAGTTGCAGGCCAAGTTCCTCAACATGGACATAGCGCGCCGGACCACCGGTGCGGTGCGGCAGATCGGTGAGGGTGTAGCGCTGCGCCAAATCGCGGCGCACGCGCGAAAGCGGCAGATACTGGTCCACCCGGTCCTCGCCGATCTCGCCGAGCGGCATGGTTTCGATCAGCGTCAGATCATGGCCACCGGCGGCGGCGAATTGCATCAGTGCTTCGATCTCGTCGGCATTTTCATGGGCCAGCGCCACGGTGTTGAGTTTGACCTTTAGGCCGGCGGCCGTGGCAGCCGCGATGCCATCAAGCACCTGGGGCAGGCGGCCCCAGCGGGTGATGCGAGCGAATTTTTCAGCGTCCAGCGTGTCGATGCTGATGTTGACGCGGCGCACCCCAGCGGCAAACAGCGCCTCGGCATGGCGCGCCATCTGGCTGCCATTGCTGGTGAGCGTGAGTTCTTCGAGTGCGCCCGTCTTCAGGTGTCGGCCAAGGCTGCTCACCAGATCGATGATGCCACGCCGCACCAATGGCTCGCCGCCGGTCAGCCGCAGTTTGCGAGTGCCACGCCGGATGAAGGCGCTGGCGATGCGGTCGATCTCCTCCAGGCTCAACACTTCGTTCTTGGGCAGGAAGGTCATGTCTTCGGCCATGCAATAGACACAGCGGAAATCGCAGCGATCGGTGACCGAGACACGCAGATAAGTAATGGCGCGGCCGAACGGATCGACCAGCGGCCGTTCCGGTGCACGTACCGGGCTGTTGCCTTCGCCAAACATGAGCCAAGCCTGTGGCACGGCTGCATCGGTTGGCAAGCGCTTTTCGCATTAACGCTTCGGCCGCTTGATTGTCGGGCTGGACAGGCACAGAGTAGGGCGTCATCAAAGCATGCAGTGTAGAGCGTACAGCAGGGGCAGGTTCTGGACGTCATGGGCGCAATGAACGCCGAGCCGGTTTTAATCGTATCACCCCGCTACGCGGATGACGTGGCGGCTCTTGTTGCGTCTGCTGGCCAGGCCCCGCGGGTGGAACGCCGCCCTGAACTGGCCGCCGGCCGCTTTGCCGCCGAACCGGTGCGGGTGGTGGTGGTTGATGCACGCGGCGCATTGGCGGCAGGTCTGGCCGTGGCGCAGGCGTTGGGCCCGGCGGTGGAAGGCCGGCGCGGTGCCATGCTGGTGCTGCTCTCCCGCAATGATGCCGATGCCGCTGGCGCCGCCCGCGATGCCGGCGCGACATCGGTTATGGTATCGCCCTTCGGGTCCGACAGTTTTTCAACGGCGCTGCACCTGGCCGGTCGCCATGCCGATCGCCTGGCCGCCGCCGCCGCTGCGCCCTTGCCGCCGGATTCCGGCGAGGTAGACCGGTTGACGGGCCTGGCCAGCGCCGAACGCCTGCAAAACTGGCTGGCCGAACAGCGGGCCGCGGAAATCCCGTGCGGGGTGATTGTCATCGGGGTCGGCCGCTTTGCCCAGATCAACACCATCTATGGCCGCGATGTCGCCGACCGTCTGCTCGCGGTAATCGCGCGACGACTGGGGCCGATTGCCGATTCCCGTAAGCCCAGCGGTGAATTGCGCCTGCTGTCCCGCCTTACCGCAGCGGAATACGCGATCGGCATCTCGGGTGCCGGTGCTGCCGACAAATTGGAGCGACTGGCCCGCCAGATGCTGCGCGGCTTTGAACGGCCCTTTGCCATCGATGATCGCCTGATCCATGTTTCGGGTCGCGCCGGCATCGCCTGGGATGATGGCAGCATGGATGGCGATCCGGCCAGCGTGGCCACCGCCCTGCTGCGCGAAGCCTCCATCGCCCTTTCCGATGCCCGCGGGCGTGAACCCGGCGCCGTCGCCCGCTTCCACCAGGAAAGCGACCGTGAGGCGTTGGCCCGGCGCGCCGATCTGGAATCCGATCTGTTCGGCGCCCTGAAGGATGGCGGCATCACCATATTGTTCCAGCCGCAAGCCAGCCTGTCTGATGGCGTGGTGGGCGGGGTGGAGGCGCTGTCGCGCTGGGATCACCCGCTGCATGGCCGGCTTTCGGCCGTGACCCTGCTGGAAACAGCGGCATCGGCCGAACTGGCGCTGGCCGTTGGTCGTCACATACGTTCGCGTGCCATTGCCACCGCCGCAGCCTGGACCGGGGCGCTGGCCAATCTGAAGATTTCGCTGAACGTGACGGCCGCCGATCTGGCCGATCCGGAATTCATCGATTCGCTGGCGAAGGATCTTGCCTCCTCGGGTCTGTCGCCGCGCCGTCTGGTGATCGAGGTGACGGAAGAAGCCATCATCAACGATCTCGACGCCGCCGCCGCCACCCTCTCTCTGCTGCGCCGCGACGGGGTGGGCATCGCGCTGGATGATTTCGGTGCCGGCTATTCCAGCCTCGCCCGCCTCGCCCGCCTGCCGGTGGACACGATCAAGCTTGATCGCAGCTTTGCGCAAGGCCTGACGGGGAACGAACGCGAACGCATCGTGGTGGAAGGCATGATCGCCACTGCCCGCCGCCTCGGCCTCACCGTGGTGGCCGAAGGCATCGAGGACGACGTGCAACTCGCCGCCGCCCGCGCCGCCGGCTGCCAATGGGTGCAGGGCTATTGCGTCGCCCCGCCGCTCGACCAGACGGCGCTCACGGCCTTCTGCAACCGCCGCAAATCGAAGAGCAGCGTGGCTTAAGTTCAAGAAGGAAGGGCCTCCGGCGGGCAGGGTCGAGGACCCTGCACCCGTTCGATTGGGGCAGCGCTCTATTCTATCGGTTGGTCGCGCTGCCGCAGGCAGCATTCGCAAATCGCCCGTCACTGTTGGATCTGACCGGCTTGGCAAATGCATAATGGCCTGCGGCGCCAGGTCGGTCCGTGGCCGTCGGGCGCGCCCGAAAACAAACGGGTGCAGGGACTGCGTCCCTGCCCGCCGGAGGCCCCCTATCTTTTGCCGAACTTCGATTTGAACACCGCCGGCCGCATCGGCGCTTTCGGCGGTGGCAGCGGCTTGGCTGCCGGTTTCGCCACGGGTTTCAGCTTCGCGCCGGCCGCGAGCTTGCTCAGGGCCGATGCGATGGCCAGTGCGCCCTTCAACCGTGTGCGGTCATCGCCCCACTCGGCGGCGATGAAGAGTTTCTGATCCGGCCGCACTTTTGCCCGTTCGCCAAGGCGGGCGATATAATCCATCAGTGCATCGGGGTTGGCAAAGCGGTCGTCGCGGAAGGTGACGAGGCCGCCCTTGCGGCCGGCTTCCAGCTTGGCGATGCCGGCGGTGATGCAGGCCTGCTTGATCTCGATGACGGACAGCAGGTTTTCGACTTCGGAGGGCAATTTGCCGAAGCGGTCGATGATTTCGGCGGCGAGGCTGTCGATGCCGGCGCGGCTGTCGATCTCGTTGAGGCGGCGGTAGAGCGCCATGCGCACGTTCAAGTCGGGCACATAATGATCAGGGATCAGGATCGGCACTTCGGCGGTGATCTGCGGGCTGAAGGCTTCGGCGGGCGGCTTCATGCCGGCGGCTTCGGCGCGAGCTTCCAGGATCGCCTCTTCCAGCATCGACTGGTAAAGTTCGAAGCCGATCTCCTTGATATGGCCGGATTGTTCGTCGCCCAGCAGATTGCCGGCGCCGCGCTGATCGAGATCGTGGCTGGCCAGTTGGAAGCCGGCGCCCAGCGTATCGAGCTGTGACAGCACCTGCAGCCGCTTTTCGGCGCCTTCGGTGATGCTCTGCCCGGCGGCGGTGGTGAGATAGGCATAGGCGCGGGTCTTGCCGCGCCCCACGCGGCCGCGGATCTGGTAGAGCTGGGCGAGGCCGAACCGATCGGCACGGTGCACGATCAGCGTGTTGGCCGACGGGATGTCGAGGCCGCTTTCGATAATGGTGGTGGAGAGCAACACGTCATAGCGCTTGTCGTAGAAGGCGCTCATCCGCTCTTCCACTTCCGATGGCGCCATCTGGCCGTGGGCGGTGATCGGCTTCACCTCCGGCACCTGTTCGCGCAGGAATTCTTCGATATCGGCCAGATCGGCGATGCGTGGCACCACGAAGAAGCTCTGCCCGCCGCGATAATGTTCGCGCAGCAGCGCCTCGCGGATCACCACTTCATCAAACGGGCTCACATAGGTGCGCACCGCGAGGCGATCGACCGGCGGGGTGGCGATGATCGACATTTCGCGCAGGCCGGTCAGCGCCATCTGCAGCGTGCGCGGGATTGGCGTGGCGGTGAGGGTGAGCATGTGCACATCGGCCTTGAGCGCCTTCAGCCGTTCCTTGTGGACGACGCCAAAGCGCTGCTCTTCGTCGACAACAACCAGTCCCAGCCGTTTGAATTCGATTGATTTGGCCAGCACGGCGTGCGTGCCGATGACGATATCCACTGTTCCGTCGGCCAGACCTTCGCGACAGGATTTGGCGTCGGCGGCATTCACCAGCCGCGACAGGTGCCGTACTTCAAGTGGAAGGCCGGTGAAGCGTTCGCGGAAGCTCTGGTTATGTTGCCGCGCCAGCAGGGTGGTGGGGCACACCACCGCCACCTGCATCCCGGACATGGCGGCAGCATAGGCCGCGCGCAGGGCGACTTCCGTCTTGCCGAAGCCGACATCGCCGCACACCAGCCGGTCCATCGGGCGGCCGGAGGTGAGATCCTCGACCACGTCGGCAATGGCTTTCAGCTGATCATCGGTTTCGGCATAGGGGAAGCGGTCAACGAAGGCCGCCATGCCGTGGCTGTCGATTTGCACCGGTTCGCCTTCGCGCAGCGCGCGTGCGGCCGCGGTGGCCAGCAGCTCGCCGGCAATCTCGCGGATGCGGTTCTTCATCCGCGCCTTGCGCGTGCTCCAGGCGACGCCGCCCAATCTGTCGAGGCCGACCCCTTCGGAATCGCTGCCGTATCGGGTGAGGACGTCGATATTCTCGACCGGCACATACAGCTTGTCGCCGCCGTCGTAGCTGAGCGCCACGCAATCATGCGGTTTGCCGCCGATGGCGATGGCCATCAGCCCGTCGTACCGGCCGATGCCGTGATCGCGGTGGACGATCAGATCGCCCGGCGTGAGCATCGCCAGTTCTGCGAGAAAGGCATCGGCCTTGCGCGCTGAGCGGGCCTTGCGGACGAGCCGGTCGCCCAGCATGTCCTGTTCGGTGAGCAGGGTCAGCGGCCCGCGCGGGTCAATCTTGGTGAAGCCGTGATCGAGCGGCAGTACGGTAAGCACGATCTGGCCGGATGCGGCTAAACCTTGGGCTTCCTGCCAGTGATCGGCGGTGACGAGGCGCTCGACGCCTTCATCGACGAGCAGGCCGCGCAGGCGTTCACGGGCGCCGTTCGAATAGCTGGCGAGGATGACCCGGTCACCGGCAGCGCGGCGATCCTCGATGTGCGCCTTGATGGCGGTGTAGACCGGCGGGCCGCCATTGGCCTGGCCAACGCGTTCCGGGGCAAAATCGCGGGCCGGGACGGCGTCGCAATCGATGGCGAACAAAGTGCCGGGCGCAACGCTGTGCGAGCTTGTGCCGTGGACGGCGTGGGCGATGAGCCGCTCGGCCCACTCCTCGCGCGACAGGTAGAGCGCGGCGGGCGCCAGCGGGCGGTAGCTGCCCTTTTTCTGGCTCAACGCGGCAACGCGGTTTTCGTGATAATCGCTGATGGCGTCGAAACGGTCAGCCGCGGCCTTGTCGGCCCCGGCGTCGCGAACCACCACGTCGTCAGCCGCCAGCCAGTCGAACAGGGTGACGAGATCGGGCTCGAACAGCGGCAGCCAATGTTCCATGCCGGCCAGGCGGCGCCCGTCGCTGACGGCTTCGTAGAGCGGATCGCCGGTGGCGGTGGCGCCGAATTTTTCCAGCCAGCCCGAACGGATGGCGCGGATGCGGTCGGCATCGAGCAGCACTTCGGAGACCGGCAGCAGGTCAAAGCCGTCCGCCGGGCCCAAGCTGCGCTGGGTGGCGGGATCGAAACGGCGAATGGATTCAATCTCGTCGCCGAAGAAATCGAGCCGCAGCGCGAACTCCTCGCCGGATGGCATCACGTCTACCAGGCCGCCGCGCAGGGCATATTCGCCGGGTTCGACCACCGTATCGACGCGCACGAAGCCGTTGGCCGCCAGTTTCAGCGCCAGGCTGTTGCGATCGATGCGGCTGCCGGGCTTCAGCCGGGCCGACAGGCTGGCGATGCGGGCGGGGGGCAGGCAGCGCTGGCTGATGGCGTTGACGGTTGTGACGACGAGTTCGGCACCACGCTGTGGTTCTGCCAGTGCCGCCAGCGCCGCGACGCGTTCGGCGGCGGCCTTCAGCGATGGTGAGGCGCGGTCATAGGGCAGGCAATCCCAGGCCGGCAGCATGGTGATGGCGATTTCGGGTGCGAAATAGGCGGCGGCTTCCGCAACGCTGCGGGCCTGCGCTTCATCAGCCGCAATGAACCAGGCCCGGCCCTTGGCGGCGCGCGCCACGTCGGCCATCAGCCATGGCAGATAACCGCCGGCACAGCGCGCCAGCGTCACCGGCCGCTCGGCTTCGACGAAGCGCGGCAGATCGATCATTTCGTCACTTCGACAAAATCGAGCTTCTTCAGCAACTGCATTTGCGCGCCCTCCAGCCGGGGCGGAACGGCGGCGGTGCCGAAGGCCCAGGCCAGGATATCGACATCCTGCTCTTCCAGCAGGATCTCGAACCAGGCCAGATCGGCTTCGGTCCAACTGGCGTGGTAGCGGTCGAAGAAACCGCCGACCACCAGATCGGATTCCTTGGTCCCGCGATGCGAGCCGCGATACTTGGCCTTGCGGATGCGCAAGTCCCACGGATCGATCTGGTTGTCGTTCATCTGACGGCCCCTCAAACACAAATGCCGCGCAGGCGTTTCAAACGGCCAGCGCGGTGCTATCAACGGTGCCATATCATGCGCCCTGCCATCCTCAACCCCCTGTTCGCCGAAGTGGCCGCGCTGAAGGGCGTCGGTTCGGCGCAGGTGCGGCAATTGGCGCGACTGAAGATCACGCGGGCGCTCGACCTGGCGTTCCATCTGCCGACGATGGTGATCGACCGGCTGGCGGTGGACACGCTGGACGAAAGCCTGGTCGGCCGCCCGGTGGTGGTGCCGCTGACGCCGGCCCGCCACGAGCGCGGCGGCCCGCGCAGCCCGTTGCGCGTGGCGGCGGTGGATCGTGGCGGCCAATGGGTTGATCTCACCTTCTTTGGCCAGACGGCGAATTGGGCGCAGACCAAGCTGCCGATCGGCGTGGAAAAGCGGGTGATCGGCAAGCTGGATCGGTACGGTCAGAAACTGCAGATCGCCCATCCGGAAGTGCTGGCGATGGACAGCGCTGCACCGCCCGGTTTGCGCGAGCCGGTCTATCCGCTGACCGAAGGCGTCACCAACCGCCGCATGGGGCAGTTGGTGGGCGAGGCGCTGACGCGCGTTCCGGCTTTGGCGGAGTGGATCGAGCCGAGTGTCATCGAACGCTACGGTTGGGCATCGTTCACCGAATCGCTCCACGCCGGGCACCGCATGGAAGGGGGGCGCGACCGGCTGGCCTACGACGAATTGCTGGCCAATCAGTTGGCACTGCTGCTGGTGCGGGCCGATACGCGGGCGCGGCGCGGGCGGGCATTGGCGGGCAATGGCCGGCTGGTGCAGCCGTTGATCGCCAGCCTGCCGTGGCAACTGACCAATGCGCAAAATCGCGTGATCGGCGAAATCACCGGCGACATGGCGCAGGCGCAACCGATGCTGCGCTTGCTGCAGGGCGACGTGGGTTCGGGCAAGACGATGGTCGGCCTGATCGCCATGCTCACGGCGGTGGAGGCGGGAACGCAGGCGGCCTTGCTGGCGCCCACCGAAATCCTCGCCCGACAGCATCATGCGACATTGACCAAGGTCGCCGCTGGTCTGCCGGTGCGGATCGAACTGCTCACCGGCCGCGACAAGGGCAAGGCGCGCGAGGCGTTGCTGGCTGATCTGGCAGAGGGCCGGATCGATATACTGGTTGGGACCCACGCCATCTTCCAGGAAGCGGTCGCCTATGATGATCTGGGCCTGGTGGTGGTGGATGAACAGCATCGCTTTGGCGTTGCCCAGCGGTTGATGCTGGCCAACAAGGGCCGGGTGCCGCCGCACGTGCTGGCGATGACCGCGACGCCGATTCCGCGCAGCCTCGCGCTCACCCGCTTTGGCGAAATGGATCAGAGCCAGATCGACGAGCGCCCGCCCGGTCGCCAGCCCATCGAAACGCGGGTGACCGCCCGCTTCGAGGATGTGGCGGCCGGCCTCGCCCGCCATGTCGAAGCCGGTGGGCAGGCCTATTGGGTGTGCCCGCTGGTCGATGGCACCGAGGATGCGGACGAAGCTGCAGCGACCACCCGCGCGGCGTTCCTGAAAGGGCGGCTGGGGGAGGGCAAGGTCGGCCTTGTCCACGGCAAGATGAAGGGGCCAGACAAGGATGCGGTGATGGCCGATTTCGCCGCCGGGCGGCTGGCCGTGCTGGTGGCGACAACCGTGATCGAGGTGGGGGTGGATGTGCCCAATGCCACGCTGATGATCATCGAGGCGGCCGAACGCTTCGGTCTGGCCCAGCTGCACCAACTGCGCGGGCGAGTCGGGCGGGGGAGCGGGCAGAGCGTCTGCATGTTGCTGCGCGGGGAGGAACTGTCGGAGACCGCACGCAGCCGGCTGAAGCTGATGCGCGAAACCAACGATGGATTCCGGATTGCCGAGGAGGATCTGCGCCTGCGCGGCGCCGGCGAGATATTGGGCACGCGCCAATCGGGGGAGGAGGCGTTTCGCTTTGCCGATCC
>Ga0214921_10012599_pt1 | contig 10076 bp, 5 predicted proteins | sample LL1505_MetaG_FD_177992 | JGI IMG/M metagenome (GOLD analysis project Ga0214921, IMG submission 177992) | Freshwater microbial communities from Lake Lanier, Atlanta, Georgia, United States - LL-1505 | ecosystem: Environmental > Aquatic > Freshwater > Lake | place: USA: Georgia | collected 2015-05-28
TCCCGATATCGCCTTTGACATCGCCTCCCTAGATATTGGCATTTCCTCTGGTAGGCCCCGAACAGTCGAAGGCGAGACGGCCCTATGGCCCGCCAAGCCGATGTCGCGCTTTGCTCAAGGCTGGCAGGCCCATCTTGATGAATTGGCAGCCGGGAACTGTCCAGCTACCGCCGCCGTCATCGGAGGCGGTGTGGGCGGGGTTGAACTCGCCATGGCCATGGCCCATCGTCTGAGGAGCCTGTCACCCACCGCACGAGTGACCTTGATTGAGGCCTCAGATCAGATCTTGCCCCTCGCGCCGCCGAGCCTACGCCGCACCTTGGCGCGGAAACTCAAAGATCTGCAGATCGATGTTCGAACCGGCTCGAAGGTGGATCACATCGAGGGACACAGCGCCCATCTGGCCAATGGTCAAACCATCGAAGCGGCCTTCTTTGCATCGGTGGCCGGGGCCCTTCCCGCGCCATGGCTCGAACAGACGGGTCTTCGCCTCAAGGACGGATATGTCCGGGTTGATCGCACCTTGCGCAGTATCAGCCACGACACCCTCTTCGCCGTCGGTGACTGTGCCCATATGGACTTTAGTCCGCGTCCTAAGGCGGGGGTCTTTGCGGTGCGCCAAGCGCCCATCCTGTTCGCCAATCTGCAAGCGGCGCTGTCCGGCGGGCGGATGCGTCCGTTTCATCCCCAAGGGGACTATCTGAAACTGATCAGTTTGGGGGCCAAGGCTGCCGTGGCTGAAAAGTGGGGGGTGAGTCTAAGCCTTCCCGGCCTCTGGGCGTGGAAAGATCAGATCGACCAGCGGTTCTTAGAACGTCTCAGTTCTGCTTCAACACCGATGGAGCGCTCGACCTTGTCAGGCCCCGTCGCGCTCGGGGTGATGGCGCTGGAGCAGGCCCAGCCCCTTTGCGGGGGGTGTGGGTCAAAGGTTGGACCGGATGTGCTGGCCGCCGCCCTCTGCGACCTCAAGGCACCCAGCCGCGCTGACATTGTGCGCGGTCGCGGCGATGATGCGGCGGTTCTGTCGGTGGGAACAGCGCAGCAGGTCTTGACCTGCGATCATTTCCGCGCCTTTACGCTGGACCCCTATGTTCTGGCGCAGATCACGGCCAACCACGCCTTGGGCGACATCTGGGCCATGGGGGCCGATCCGCAAGCGGCCCTAGCCAGCCTGATCCTGCCCGCCATGTCTGAAGCCAAGCAGGCCCAGACCGTAAGCGAGATCATGGCAGGCTTTCAGTCAGCCCTTTCGTCAGCAGGCGCTGATCTGGTCGGTGGTCACACCAGCCTTGGGGCCGAACTGACGGTGGGCCTGACCCTGACCGGCCTGATGAACGGACGCGCTGCCATCGGCCTTAGCGGTGCCAAGGCGGGCGACCGCCTGATCCTGACCAAGCCGATTGGCGTGGGCACCATCATGGCCGCTGAGATGCGCGGCCTCGCCAAGGGCAAGTGGGTCGCAGCCGCCCTTCGCCAGATGCTTCAGTCTAACGGTTCAACTAGCCACATCTTGCGCGATTGTGCTCATGCCATGACTGACGTCACCGGCTTTGGCCTCGCGGGCCATCTTCATGCGATGCTGGAACAGTCGGACCTATCGGGCCAGATCAGCCTTGAGGCCGTTCCCTGGTGTGACGGCGCGATCCCATTGGCCAAAGACGGGGTCCATAGTTCGATCTATCCACAGAACGCCGCTCTGGCAGATCGAATGTCTTTTGATGAGGCGCTGCGCACGGACTCGCGCTTTGTCTTGCTGTTCGATCCCCAGACCGCTGGCGGGATGCTTGCCGCGGTGCCCGCCGACGAGGTTGAGGGGGCGATGTCACAACTCACTGCACTGGGCCAATCGGCTTGGATCATTGGAAGCCTATCAGCGCCGAACGACGGCCATCGTCTGACCGTTACAGCCTGAGCATCAGGGCTGCGATCTGGTCGGCGGCGGCCTCTTGGCCCTCATCGTCCAGATTGGGCGGGGTGATGGTCCCCAGACAGACCCGCATATCTTGCCGGCTGGACCGGCCATAGGCTGGATCGTAATGGATCTCCATCAGGGCTTCGGCGAGGCTTTCAAAGGCCCGATCCGTGACCATCTGCTTCCAGTCGGCGAGCCGCTGGCGACCATAGAGCGGTGGCAAACGGTCAATGGCCTCATAGAGGGCGGTCTCATCCTCGGAAATGTCGCGATAGGCCCGCACCAGATAGCCCACCCGGTCGGCGGGGGACGCCGCGATGACAATGCGCGGCGCGGTCTGCATGGCCTTCCACAGGATCGGCGGCACCATGCGATCACCGATCTTGCTGGATTCAGCCTCGATTAGCACCGGGCGGCTGGGGTCGAGCGTGGCCATGGCCTGAAGCAGGCGGCCTTCGAACATCTTTTGACTGGGCTGCCCGTCTCGTGACATGGCCCCGAAGACAGAGCCGCGATGGGCGGCCAGTCCCTCAAGGTCCAGCACCTGCACCCCACGAGACTCCATCCGCCCCAGGATTTCAGTCTTGGCCGAACCGGTATTGCCATCGAGTAGAGTGACCTTCAGCGAAGGCTCGGCATCATAGAGGCTCTCGCTAACAAAGCGTCGCCAAGTCTTATAGCCGCCGGTCACCAGCACGGCGCGCCAACCGACCTGACGCAGGACCGTGGCCATGGCATTGGACCTCTGCCCCCCGCGCCAGCAATAGATCAGCGGCTGATAGCCACCCGGACGATCCGCCAGCGTGGTCTCGAGGTGATGGGCAATGTTGCGGGCCACGTAGGCCGCACCGATGCGCCGGGCAAGGAATCGGGATTTTTGGACATAGAGCGTGCCGATCTCGACCCGCTCGGCATTGCTCAGCACAGGCAGATTGATCGCGCCCGGCATATGGTCTTCGGCAAATTCGCCCGGACTGCGCACATCGATGATGTCGTCATAGGCCGACAGGGCGGCAAGGTCGATCTGGTCCAGCGTATCAGCCATGCCCTTTCCTACCCTCGTGCGGCAGGATTGGACAGCCTGTTGTCATGTCCGGCAAAAGAGCCTCTCCCGTCTGGCCGAAGCCCGACAGAAGAGGCAGTCATGGGAGGACGGATAGCCTATGAAACCTTGGTAATGGGCGGCAGGCGATAGCGACCATCGCGCAGCTCTTCGCGCGGCAGATAGGCGCGCAAGGACAGGCTGTAGGGACCTGATGCTGGCGCGGGCAGCCAGTTGGCTGAGCGGTCACCCCCGGGATCATTACGCGAGATCCAAAGGTCGAGGCTGCCGTCGGCATTGCGCTTGATACCCGGCGTGCGGTCACCGATGGAGTAGCGATTGATCGGGTTCTTGGTCAGAAATTTCTGCTTTTGCCCGTCGATCTCGTACATGGTCAGCGACCAGAAGGCATCGACCGGCGGGTCCTTCGGCAGACTCAAGCGATAGACTCCATCGCCCGTATATTCACCCGTTCCATCAGGGTTGGCCGCGTTCATATACATGGCCTCTTGCGGGACCAGAGCGCCGATGCCGATCAGGGCGACAATGGCTCGCAAAGCATATTCCTGCCCGAACAGACCTAAGCGGGCATTGGGATAGCTCCATCCCTGAACATAGGCGGCCTTACCGGCATAGGAGGTCACCAAGGCCCTCGCTTGGGCGATGCCTTTATCGACCTCGGCCCACTGTTCGGGCGACAAGGTCTTAAGCCCTTCAGCACCGAGGCTCTTGGTCCACCCCAAGAAGGGGCGGTCAGCAGCACGGGGTGGGTCGGAGGCCATCAGATCGGCCACGTCCGAGAAATAGTCTGCAGCCTTTGCATTGCGATCCGCGTAGGCGCGTGAGGGGGCGATCTTGGGGCCGGTCAGGACGATCTTGTCCTGAACGGCGTGGGCAGCGGCCATGTCGGGCTCACCGTCGACCAGAACACGAACGATCATCCAGCCGTGCGGCGTACTCATCTGGATCGTGGACTTAGAGGTCGACAACTCCCCCGGCCCGACGATGGTGAAGGTGCCGCCGTTCTCTCCAATGGTGCGTTGGCTGAGCACCGCATCTGTGTCGGTATACATATTGAGGATGTGGACTGAGACATAACGTTTGCCCACCGCAGGAATAGTGATGGTCAAGGGCCCCTTGGTCAGGTCCAACCAACTGGCGGAATAGAGCGTGTCATTGTTGGGGGCGGTAATGGCCCGGTCCTGCCAGCCGTTCAGCGTCCGGCGATGGGCCAGTCTGTTGACCGGCGAAGCCGTGCGCGTTCGCGCATTGGCCATCTCGATCAGCGGCAAGGAGAACAGCCAAGCATTCATGGCGGTGGTCTTTAGATCACCGTCCGCGGCTAATGCTGGAAAGGCTGGAAGCAGGCCAAGCGCCACCATGGACGCCAAAAGATCACGCCGTTTCATTCTATCCGCCTCGCATTTGGTTTTGGAGCAGTGGCTCCTGAGCGATCGCGCCTAGGAGCAGAGACGCAAGCCCCCCGCCAAGGTCTAATCGACCAAGGCGGGGACCGCGCAGGGCTTCGCCCCTTAGACTAATAGGTCATCCGAACGGTTGCACCGATGGTGCGTGGATCGCCGAGGGTCGAGAACAGGGCCCCGTTGGTCCCATTGGCCACCTTGGTCGCCAGATAGTCCCTATCGAGCAGGTTCTTGGACCAGATATAGGCCGACCAGCCCTTGGGCGAACGCAGGCCGAGGCGAGCATTGATGATCTCGCGACCGGGCATCTCGGTGTAACGCGAATTGCCGGTGCTGCCGACCTTCGAGCGATAGGAGGCATCAAGGCCGAGGAACATCTGTGCTGGGCTCGCGCCGACCGTGGTCTGGTGCGTATATTCCCCGCCCAAGGACGCGGCCCATTTTGGAACGCCCGCCACCTGACCTCCGGTTAGGTTACAGTAAGGCTTGGTGATGTTTTCCAGACCGCAAGGCGAACCTTTGAAGTCGGTATAGATGGCATCCGTGTAGGCCGCCGAGCCATAGATAGACAGTTGCTGAGCGGGACGCGCTGCCAAGTCCAGTTCCACACCGCGCGAGCGCACTTCTGGAACGCTGGAGATGTACGACTTGAGCAAGACCGGATCGGTGATGTTGGCCTGATAGTCGGTTGCCGTCTCTTGGAACACCGCGACATTCAAGGTCACGCGACCATCTTGCAGGCGAGACTTAAAGCCAGCCTCAATCGCATCCAACTGCTCAGGCTTAACCACTTTGGGGACGATGGCAGGCAATTGACCAAAGTTTAGGCCACCCGTCTTAAATCCGCGCGCCGCGTTGGCATAGACCAACAGATCGCTAGAGGCCTGATAGGACAGACCGACCTGACCGGACAGATTATTGTTCTTCGTGTTAGCGGCATAGGCCAGGTTCGACGCAAAACCTGCCCGAACCGCAACCATGGTCGGGAGTAGGACTGCGGGGAACGGTGGTGAGGTTAGGGCCGCGCCACCGGAAACATAGCCGCGATAGTCGCCTTCCTTCTTGTCGTTGTTAGACCGCAGCCCCAAGGTGACGTCCCACTTGGGGGCCACATGCCAAGTCGCTTGACCAAAGGCGGCATAGCTGGTCGTCCGAATGTTCGCGTAACCATCGCTCTGAACGCCGGTCAGGATGGCAGCCGGCAAGAGTGGGCTGACATACATGTACATGGCGTTTGCGCCATAGGTCGTGGTGTTGTGGTTTTTTAGGCTCTCACGGAAATAGTAGAGGCCAGCGACATAGTCGAACTTATTACCGCCCGACGACGCGATGCGAAGCTCTTGGCTATATTGGTTCTGGTCATCCTGAATTCCCGACTTGCGTATGGAGTCGAGGGGTGTGGAGTCCAGATCGTTTGCAGGATCCCATTTCCAATAACGCCAAGCGGTGACAGAGGTGATGGTGGCCTTGGCCAACTTCCATTCGGCGATAGACGAAACGCCACCGGCCTCTTGGCGGGCATGGATTTCGGTATTGGTGTTGGACTTGCGCGCAAAGGGGTCCGCCACAGCGGCATAGCCTTGGGTTTTAGCGATGGCGACAAAGTTTGCGCCGTTGGAGGGTGTTACAATTTCCGACAGCAGCAGCGTGCAGCAGTTGGTGTTCTGCTTGGCATAGTCGCCGACCAGACGGACATTGAAGGCGTCATTGGGCTGGAACAGCAGTTGGCCACGGATCATGGCGTTGCGGCTGCTATTGTCCTTGGAGCCATCTTGAACGTTGGTGATCATCCCTTCGCGGGTCGAGTAGGAGACCGCCAACCGGCCAGCCAGCTTGTCGGCCACGATTGGGCCAGATACCGAGATCTTGCCCTGACCGAACATATAGTCACCGCCGGTCAGTTCGACGCTGGCGTGGGGGGCGAAGGTCGGGGCCGTTGTGGTGATGGATACCGCACCCGCCGTCGTGTTCTTGCCATAGAGGGTGCCTTGCGGACCGCGCAGCACTTCGACCCGCTGAATATCGATCAGATCGAAGGTCGCTGTAGCCGGACGGGCATAATAGACTTGGTCAACATAGAAGCCCGCGCCCGGCTCAAGGCCGTCATTGGCGAGGTTCGCGGCGCTACCGAAACCCCGGATGTTGATCTGGGAATTGCGCGGATTATAGGACGAGAACTGCACGCTGGGGATCATTTCCGTCAGCTGGGTGATATTCGTCGTATTGGTCTTGGTCAGAAGCTCGCCGCGGAGCACGGACACGGCTGCGGCAATATTCTGAACATTTTCATCGCGGTGACGGGCGGTAATCACCACCTCTTCAACGCCAACACTCTTGGTCGCCGCCGCCTCTTGCGCCTGCGCCACACCGGCGGACAATAGGACGGGCAACACCGACGCCCCAGCCAACAGAGCCATACGCATGGCTGATCCGTTCTTAGTCATGGAATTATCCCCCCTGGGCCGACTCAAATTGATCCTTGAGTTCCGCTATTTGCATTTCAGTGTCCTAATGCGCCGAAAGGATGACGACCTGTCAAGCCGTTCTACAAATGGGTATCAATTTGTGAGAATTTGCGGGATAGGTGATGTATGTCGGCCACATGACTTGAGGCCAAATGCTGGGCTATAAACGTCGAATGACGACAAAACCGCTGCAAACAACGACTGACGTGAAGCTGGGAAGAACCCGGCTGATCGATGCGGCGACCCGCTCCCTGATCGCGCATGGTGTGTCTCAAACCTCGTTGGCGGTCATTGCGCAAGAGACCGGGGTGACCCGCGCGGCGCTCTATTACTATGTCACAGACCGTGCTGACCTCGTGTTTCAAGTCTATCGCAGAACCTGCGAACTGCTCGCGCGGGGCCTTGAAGAGGCGGTTCAAAATCAAACCAACTCAGCCGAGCGCATTACCGCCTTCGTCTTGAACGTGCTGGGCCCTGATGCCCCGGACATCGCCTCCATCACCGAGATCGGCATCCTCAATCCAGCGGATAAGGAGACCATCCACGGCCTGCACGAAGGCCTGATCGCCCGGCTGTCGTCGATCCTGCAGCAGGGCACGCAAGCGGGCGAACTGCGTCCGATGGACCATGAGGTGGTCGCGCGCACCATCGTCAGCCTGATCGGCTGGGTGCCCTACACCTGCTTTTGGGCCGAGCGCATATCGCAAGGCCCGATCATCCGGCAGATGGTCGTCACCTTACTGATCGATCTGCTGATCAACGGCTGGGCGAAGGATCGTGCCAAGCCGGTTGCCATGAAGCCAATTAACCTAAACAGACTCGTCACGCAGATCGCCCCCTTTGACCGGGAAAGTCTGGCCAAGGCCAAGCGCGAACGGATCCTGTCGACCGCCATCCGCCTGTTCAATTGGAAGGGTATAGACACAACCTCGCTCGACGAGATCGCCGCCGAGCTCAAGGTCACAAAACGCACGCTTTATCAGCGGGTCGGGGACAAGGAGACGCTGATCCAAGCCTGTTTCGATCAAAGCGACCGGATCTTGCCACATATTTATGAGTCGGTTGGCGAGCCATCATCCGAACGCGGCGATGACGTGACCACTTTTCTGCGTAACTTCGCCCTTGCCCAGCAACATGCCGAGCTGCAGCCCCTAAGGGCCCTGCGCAGTCTCGAAGCCTATGGCCCAACCAATCAAACCTATTTGCGAGAGCGGGTTGGTGGCCTGACCCGCGCCCTGATGACGATGTTTGAGCGGGCGCGTGATGCAGAAGCCATGAGAGATGTCCATCTCGAGGTCCTGAGGATGATCATCATGGGAGCTTCGGCTTGGCTGACGGGGCGGCCCTCTACCATTGATGATGACGCAAAATTCCAGGTCAGCATTGAGGTCACTGACGTCCTCAGGCTCGGCATCCGGGCCATATTAGCGGGTCCGCCCTGCCCGCCTGACAAATTATGACACTCAAATGTAGAATGGCTTGACAGGGTGGTGGGGCGTACGACCAAGATGGCCCCATAGATTGCTCATTGCCGCCCATTGGCAAACAGGCCGTACCGACCGGGAATCAGGATCAACATGAAACGCGCGCACCTTCTGGCCACGGCCATCATGACCGCCGGTCTCGCGGCCAGCGTGGCCACCGCCAGCTTGGCCAAGTCCCCCAGCCCAAGCTACGACCTCGTCCAACCGGTCGCGCCGCAGAGCGTGGGCATGGATGCTGAGGGCCTGAAGGCGCTGGATGCGGCGATGGCCAAGGCTGTGGCCGACGGGGACGTGGCTGGCCTGTCGACCCTTCTGGTTCGTCACGGCAAGGTGGTTCAGTTCAACACCTATGGCCAAGCCTCGATCGATCAGGCCAAGCCCATGGCCAAGGACACCATCTTGCGCATCTATTCGATGACCAAGCCGATCACCGGCGTGGCCATGATGATGCTCTATGAAGAGGGCAAGTGGAAACTCGACGATCCGGTCAGCAAATATCTGCCCGAACTGGCCAACCTGACCGTCATGTCGGGCACCGACGCGCAGGGCAATGTTCTGACCGTTCCGGCCAAGCGCGTGCCGACCATGCGCGAGTTGATGAGCCATACCTCAGGCTTTGGCTATGGCCTCGATCCGCGCGGGCCTATCGACAAGCTATTTCGTAACGCCGGTGTTCTGCAGTCCAACGACCTAGCCGACCTGGTCACCCGCACCTCGAAAATCCCTTTGAAGTTCCAGCCCGGTGAAAACTGGTCCTACAGTATCGGGGTCGATCTTCAGGGCCGCATTGTCGAGGTCCTTTCGGGCCAGAAATTCAGCGACTTCCTGCAAAAGCGCATCTTCACGCCGCTGAACATGAAGGACACGGCCTTCTATGTAGAGACCAGCAAGGTTGATCGCCTCTCCGACGTCTATGCCTTCAACCCGGTTGCAGGCAAGCTGATCACCCTATCGCCCAAGATGGGGCCACAGGTTCAGGACTTCACCAAACCCCGCGGCCTTGAGTCCGGCGGCGGCGGCTTGACCTCGACCGCCAATGACTATGGCCGGTTTTCTCAGATGATCTTGAACGGCGGAACGTTGGACGGCGTGCGCCTGCTCAAGCCGCAAACCATCGCCCTGATGGGCGTAGACGCCATCGCCCCCGGCATCCACCCCGATGGCAGCCTGATCGCGGGCATGGGCACCAGCGCCTTTAGCTTCAAGAATGGCGTCGGCTTTGGCCTCGACTTCATGGTCGTGTCTGATCCCAAAACCGCCGCCCTGCCGGTCGGAAAAGGCACCCTCAGCTGGGGCGGCGCGGCAGGCACCTGGTTCTGGATCGACCCGACCAACGACCTCTATTTCGTCGGCATGATCCAGCGCATGGGCCCCAAGCCCGGCGGCGCTGACCTGCCCGGCCAATCCCAAGCCTTGACCTACAAGGCCCTGACCCATCCTGAAAAATAGATCGCCACAAGGAACCCAAACATGAACGAGATCAATCGGCGAAACCTTGGCTTGGGCTTGCTCGGGTCTGTTGCGGCATCGGGTCTTTTGGCGGCCTCGTCAAGCGCGGCAACCTCAGCCACCGCGCCTACTGACCCCTTCGCCCTCGTCGACCCTGAGCTTTTAGCCGGAGCCAAGGCCTTGCCGCCGCTGACCGTCAGCAAGGCGATCTTGCCGATGATGCGGACCCGTCCGGGCATGCCGCCCAAGCCCGCCCCCGCGCCTCAGCCGGTGATGAAGACCATTCCAGGCCCCAAGGGC
>Ga0214921_10012600_pt1 | contig 10076 bp, 12 predicted proteins | sample LL1505_MetaG_FD_177992 | JGI IMG/M metagenome (GOLD analysis project Ga0214921, IMG submission 177992) | Freshwater microbial communities from Lake Lanier, Atlanta, Georgia, United States - LL-1505 | ecosystem: Environmental > Aquatic > Freshwater > Lake | place: USA: Georgia | collected...
CGCAATATAATTGTATTTTATATTTGATCTCGATATAGTCGGCTCATAAATTCGCCGTAATATAATTGTATTTTATTATTTATCTCGATATAGTCGGCTCATTACATTCGCCGCAATATAAGTGCATATTATAATTAATCTCGATATAGTCGGCTCATTGCATTCGCCGCAATATAAGTGCATATTATATTTGATCTCGATATAGTCGGCTCATTACATTCGCCGCAATATAAGTGCATATTATATTTGATCTCGATATAGTCGGCTCATTACATTCGCCGCAATATAAGTGCATATTATATTTGATCTCTATATAGTCGGCTCATTGCATTCGCCGTAATATAATTGTATTTTATAAAAGAATTATGTATATATAACTATTCTTTATCGATAATATCAGGTTGCATTCTTCTTTTTCGTTCTGATAATAATTCATCAATATTCATATCATTAAGATCATCTTCAAGTGTTTCAGTGGTATTATTCCAGGTATCTATTACAATATCTTTATTATTATATGCAACCAGATTTAATTTAGATATTAACTCATTGAATAATTTCGGGTTATAATAACTGTCTTTTAACCTATTAAGAGTATCAATTGTATTTGTAATCTCATTTTGTTTAATAGTAGTAAATTTGTCTTTATTATTATTAAATAAAATATTCATACGATCAATCGATTTACATAATAATGAATCAAAAAAGTATTTTTTCCTATCTTTTTCTATCTTTTTGGTTTCAGAATTATATATTGTTACAAATTTACTTTCTAAATTAGTAACACAATGATTGTGATTTTCAGGATAATCGCTGTTAAAATTTAATAATTCAATAAATGTAAATATTGATTCAATTTCTTTATCAAAAATTTTATCTATATCTTTATTTGTTAATCTTTCAAGTAATTCTGATCCAACTTTATTTATTGTAATATGATTAATTGTTCCATTATTAATCCTATTGTTTTTATTATTATTTATTTTCGCATTAATAATACTTTTATTATTAATTTTACTTTCTAATTCATCTATTTTATTAGTAAGTATTGTAATTATATTAGTACATTTAACTTGATGTTTATATTTACTATTACGGTTATTATAAACTTTACCACAATGTTTACATTTATAAGTTTTTTCATTGATTGGGGTGACAATTGGGTGACAATCTGTTGGCATTTTTCCTACATTTGTAACTATTTTTTCACTAATACATTTATGATATTTTGTGTTGTGATTCCATAATGATTTATACGAACTATATTTTTTAATACACACATTACATTTATATTCCATCTATTATTATAAATGTATATGTCTTTAAATGTATGAATTATATGCATAAATAAAATGGATATCCACTTTCACCATTTTTGAGAGGCTAAAAAATATCGAAAAAATCGATATAAAAATATAATAAATAAAAATATTTTTATACAAATATTATAAATAAAATTAATATCTTTTTCAACTGGTAATATAAATTAATCTCTATATAGTCGGTTCATTATCACATTACATAGTATAGTGATAAAGTATGGGTAAAATAATTGTATTTTATAAAAGAATTATGTATATATAACTTTTGATTTAGTTTTACATTTAATAATATTTATTCTATCTGTTGTATAATCTTGAAAACCATCTATATGAGTAATTAGTAATATATTATTGTAATATCTTTTCAGAAAATCACTTATTATATTAAATTTACTTACATGCTCTTTATCCAATACACTAACATTTTCATCTATAAATAGTATACCACATTTATTACTATTAAATACCTCTGATAGTGCTATTTTAAATGCTAAAGTTAATATAAATGTTTCCATTCCGCCACCAAAATCTGATCTATCTCCTTTATTATTCAATAATATTATATTAATATCATCTATTTCTTTTGTAATATATATATTTTTATTTATAAATTTTGATAATATTCCATTAACTTCTTTTTCCAAATATTCTAATTTTTTATTGATTATTTTTCGAGGTATTCCTTTCATTCCCGTTAATTGCATAATATGCAATCAATTATTGAAAAGTTTATAAGTAATATGAGTAATGAGGATTATGAATTACGTTAAACTTATAATTTATAATAATCGTGATAAAGTATCAAAAGAAATTGTTCAAAATTTAGAGATCATTATATAATTAATTTATAAAAAAGTTTAGTTTTTTGTTAGGGTGGTAGGCACCCTAACAAAAATAATTTCTAATATCAATATATATGTTGAATAAAGATAATATATTTATTAGTTTGTTAAAAAAACATACAAATATTGATACTAAATTTATCAACACCTTCTTTATGAAGTTTAAAATTGGCGGTGAATTAGATTTTGATATTAAAGATAAAGTAGTTGCAGATTATCTACATATTACATTAGATAATGTAAGAAGAAGGTTGCAAAATAAATATTCTAAAACAAAAAAATTTATTGAAAATGCTGATTTTATTAAAGTTAGATCCGGAAAAACAACTAGTGTTACATATATGATTAATTATCAATGTTTCGAAAAAATAGCAATGAGTGGGGATACTCAAGAATCTGAAACAGTTAGAATGTATTTTATTAAATTAAGAGAATTTATGGTTGAAAATCAAAAAATGATTTTTCAAGCAATCGAAAATAAAAATGATTTAACTATATATAGAGGGTATGAATCTATATATTTCTTTGCGGTTGATGATAGAAAAAAAAATTTATTCAAAGTTGGAAGAACGCAAGATATTGTTCAAAGATTACGCAATTATAATGTTGGAAGAATTAAAGAGGTTGATTTAAAATATTTTGCTCTAGTTAAAAATCCATTATTAATAGAAAAATGTATTGGTTTTCAGTTAGATAATAAAAGATTAATTCCAAATAGAGAAATATTTACTGTTGATCCTAAAAAATTAAAACAAATAATTGATGATTGTTATTGTAAATATGTATCAAAACAACAAAATGAAGAACTTTATAAAGAAGTATCGGATCTATTAGGATTATATGCATATACTAAAAATAAAATTAATATTAAACCATATGTTATTATAAAAGAATAAATTAATCTCGATATAAACGGATAAATAAATTCGCCACAATAATTGCACATTATTATTAATCTCGATATAAACGGATAAATAAATTCGCCACAATAATTGCACATTATTATTAATCTCGATATAAACGGATAAATAAATTCGCCACAATAATTGCACATTATTATTAATCTCGATATAGTCGGCTCATAAATTCGCCGCAATAATTGTATTTTATAATTAATCTCGATATAGTCGGCTCATAAATTCGCCGCAATAATTCTATATACCATTCTAAACCAGATGGCATTAAAGTTTCTTGATCTGTATCTTGTTCATCTTCAATATGATGAGTCTTGGCACCAATAAATGGCCCAGAATAAGTATTTAGATATCCAGATATTTTTTTATTTGGACAACAATAACGATATTTCACATACCATTTACTATAATAATCTTTACGCTTACTTTTGGCTGACTTTCAGCTGACTTTACGCTTACTTTTGGCTGACTTTCAGCTGACTTTACGCTTACTTTTGGCTGACTTTCAGCTGACTTTGTTTTATGATATTTCTTGATGTGATTCCATAAAGATTTATAAGAACTATAATCCTTTACACATACATTACATTTATAATCCATCTATATTATTATATGGATATACATCTTTAATTAGTTTAGTCTTATTTAATTTAATTAATGGATATCCACTTTTTTATCCCAGAGAGAGAGAGCGCTAGTAAAATATCTCTATACAAAACAATTTTATTAAATTATTAAATTATTAGAAAAATATATTCTAGAAAAAGTGAAATCATTAAATAAATAATAATATAAATAATCTCGATATAGACGGCGAATTTATGAGCCGCCAATATAATAAGACTGCGATACGAAATTCAAAATTCTTTAGAATTTTGAATCAGTATTTTCACAATTTTTAATTAGGCTTTGCCTAATTAAATATCTCTTTCTATACGCACACTAACAATTTTTCTAGTTTACGGGAAATATATCTTAGATGTAGAATATACACAAACTAACAATTTTTCTAGTTTACGGGAAATATATCTTAGATGTAGAATATACACAAACTAACAATTTTTTATAAATGAAATTATTTCGTGTTTGGTTTAGGTTTATTGTGATCATATGCAAGACATCCAGTTTTTGAATCAAATAACATTAACTCTTGGTCAATATCATCGTGATCAATACATTTATCTTTGCATTTAGTTTTTTTATCAGTTTTTAATGATACTGATACTTTAATATCATCATCATATTTAATTTGTTTCGATCGGGGCATTTTTATACCTATGTTTAATTAATACTACTTTTATACCTACAATAAATTATTATGATATTATGAGGCAAATTAATCTTTTTTTTTCAATTTTTTTATAAAATAAATAGTATCTTTTTGACAATTTTTTTACAAAATTAATTTATTGTTATAAAAATTAATTTGTTTAGTATTATAATTAATCTCTATATAGTCGGCTCATTATCACATTACATAGTATAGTGATAAAGTAGGGGTAAAATAAAAATCAAAGATTTTTATTTTGTCCGTTCATTATCAGAAAAATAAAAATTAAAGAATTTTATTTTGTCCGTTCATTATCAGAAAAATAAAAATTAAAGAATTTTATTTTGTCCGTTCATTATCTGCGCACTGCATTGATACGTCTTGAACTCAAATTGCTCCATTTTATGTAATAACTTAAATTATATACTATATTTTAGTCTGTTTAAAAAGGGGGGTATTTCATTTGCCCCCCTTTTTTATAAAAATATATAGTATATTATAATGTCAAGATATAATACTATTAATTTTGAAAAACATAAAATTATTATTATAATAGATAACAATAATAATATTTGGTTTAATGCTAAACAAATATGTGTTTCATTAAACTATAAACAAGCAAAACGAGCAATTACAAATAATGTTGAAAAAATTGATAAAATACAATTAAAAAATATGAATATTGGTTTTGAAATACAACAACAACCTGATTCAATATATATTAATGAAAGTGGATTATACTCATTATTAATTTCATCTAAAACAAAAAAATCTAAAAAATTTATTAAATGGATTACTAATGATGTTTTGCCTAAATTAAGAGAACAAAAAATATTTTCACCGGACAAAGAAATTACTAAACTACTTAAAAAAATTAATGAATTAGAAACTAAAAATAAATTATTACAAAATGATCTTAAAATTGAAAAATTTCCTGAAGGAGCAATGGTTTATATCACTGAAGAAATTGATATTGATGGTGAAATATATTATAAACTTGGTAAAACAGATGACATGAATAAAAGGATTAAAATACATAATACACATTCAATACATAATAAAAAAGTTGTGCATTATGTTGAATTATTATGTCCTTTACAATTAGAAACTTGTATTCGGTCTATGTTATATAATTACAGATACAAAAATAAAAAAGATTATTTTAAATGTAACTTTAATAAAGTTATTAAAGCATTTGATAAATGTATGGAAAGTATTAAATGTGTTGAAAGTCAAGATGGTGGTGGTCATCAAATAATATATTATGAAAATAAATTAAAAAAAATATATGATATCATTAATTTATCAAATATTTTATAAAAATAATTTCATAAATTCACCGCAATATAATTACCTATTATTAATCTCGGTATAGGCAGCAATATAATTACCTATTATTAATCTCAATATAGGCAGCAATATAATTACCTATTATTAATATCGGTATAGACAGCAATATAATTACCTATTATTAATATCGGTATAGACAGCAATATAATTACCTATTATTAATATCGGTATAGACGGCTCATAAATTCGCCGCAATAATTGCACATTATAATTAATCTCGATATAGGCGTAAAATAAAAACCATAGATTGTTAGTGTGCGTATAGAAAATGCTTAGCATTTTCTATTCTGCAACTAAGAGATGTTTATAAAATCAAAAATCTATAGATTTTTGATTTTATAAAAATTGTTTTCAAGGGTCTAATTCTTGTGCTGCAATCCATGCTGATGCGATAGACACATTGATTTTTGAATAAATGTTCCACGCAGTATTTGCGATCTGAATGCGCTTGCGGAAAGTTCGTCTCATTAAATCTTTATTGGTGTTCACCAAGTCTTTTGATTTATCAATATCATTTCTATTTGAATAGGCGTGAAAATCTTTATTAAGAGTGTCCTTGATTTTGGTACTGCGCGCATCATATTTGAGCGTAGCCCAGAAATCTTTATCTTCTTGGTCACATTCTTGGTCACACGCACAACATCCGCAAATCCCACCCTGTTGCCTTATTATATATCGCGGGCAATTGCATTTACAATCACAATCGCTCGTAATCTCAGGCTGTTGAACAGGCAAGTCTGGTAATGCATCAACTTCGTATGGTATATCCCCATTATTACTCTTTACAATCACTATATCGGGTTCGGATTTGTAAAATTCATTGTATTTATATTCTGTTATTATATCAAACGTCTCATTTTCGCCAAATCTAATCGTTGATATTGGCGAACTATTATTATTAATTTGTTCATCTTGTTCATCAGTGGGTAAAATAGGTTCAATCGGTTCAGACATTTATAAGGTCAATATATGATAATAATTAATACCAAATAATTATTATTTTTTCAATTTTTATAAAACTAAACCTTTAGAAAAAATTAATTCAGTTTGATCCAACCTCCAATATTACACATTATTATTTATCTCGATATAGACGGTTCATTATCACATTACATAGTATAGGGGTAAAATAAAAATCAAAGATTTTTATTTTGCCCGTTCATAAATTCACCTAGTTTTATAAACATCGTTTAATTGCAGTCTTATTATAAAATGTTTTTACAACTAAGATATATTTAATTCAGTTTAATCTTTGAAAAACTTTTAGTTTTTCAAAGGTCTAATTAAAAATTGAAAAATAAACTGTAAATATAATCATATGATTTTGTTTAACCACAAATGAAACGCAAATTCAATCCATTCGCAGCTAACGAAACAAACAGTAAAAGGTACTGTTTGCAATTACAACATAATTTTATTCTACAACACTACAATGGAGTGTTAAGTAGAGCGATTGTTCCTCTCGGAAGTATTGTTTGTATACCAACTTTTCCAAGTGATAGAATAAAAGTTCTAAAAAAAAATATTAGTCAATGGAAATGCAGAGGATTCAGTCCTATCTTATTTTTCGATTCTACAAATGATAATATTCTGGAATATTTAAAATCTATTGGTGAAGATGTACACATTGTATTTTATTCATCTGATGCACCTGCATCATCTGGAACAGCTAGATGTGCTATTTACGCATATTGTGTACGTGTTCTATATAAGATTAACCCGAATATGAGGATTGCATTTTGCGATGATAGGAGACTAATCAAATTTGCTTTGGTTGATAAATATGACCCTGAATATGACAAAATGAAGGTGGATGATATATATAAAGAACATGTTGATGGTAATATTCTAATATCTTGGGCACAAAGTCAGCAGAAAAATCTATTTAATATGCCACATACACGTAAGACAAGGGTTAAAAATTCACATATCAATGCATCTCTCGATATTGCAAGACGCGGTCAATGCTTTTTCACCCTGGCAAAAAATATGTACAGTATATGGGAACTATTGCTACTCAATAATATCGAAGGTATTGCATCGCCATTAGGCGGTGACTATTATCTATCAAGTATATTACATAGCGGATCTGAAGTAATTACGCCTCATTGTGCTAGATATACAATGGATTACCGTGAGAGTAAAGCCCGACCAAAACTTCCAGAAAAAGATATGATTGAAGAAATTCAAACTATCCTTCTCAATCCTATTTCATATCGTCGGGCCAAAATAGCATTCATTGCTATTTTACAAGATGAACTTATTGCCGAAAAAATAAGAAAAAATCTTAATGGTTTTCACTCTCATTGCGTATATGCATCCATTCTACAATTAATTTAAAATTATATAATTTTATCTCAATATAATATATAATAATTCTAATTCTAGTTTATTTTTACGTTCATTATCACATTACATAGTATAGTGATAAAGTAGGGGGGCAAAATAAAAATCTTTGATTTTTATTTTGCCCGTTCATTACATTCTTTATTTATATGATTAATCATATTTTTTTTGTATAAATTCTTATTACAATAAATACAAACATCATCATACATAAATAATAGTTTGTTATAATAGTACCTGCAGCTAACGGGTCAAGCTTCGCTTGTCCCGGTACTCAGGAAAAAACGTTGTATAATTCACAATTATTTGAAATTATTACTATATTATTTATAATTAATATAATCTTTAATTTCGTGTATTAGTGAATCGTAAATTATATTAATATTTCTTTTTATTTCAGCACGTTCATCATTTGTATAATATACTGATCTAGCTAGTTCTATAAATTCATTGTCAAATGTCTTTAATGATTCTTTTATACGTAATTTATCTTCTATATCCCACAATTTCTCATTTACTTTCTTTAAATTTATAAATAATTCATTTGATTGATATGGATAATATCTCATTATTTTATCTAATGACTTAATCTCATTATTTACATAATCCAATTTTAATTTATCCTTTATCTTCTCTTTCTTTATTAATAATATTGAATATTTATCCCATAACTCACCTATTGATACAGAAATATTTTCACTCATATATATATAATATATAATTATATATGAATGCATATTTAGTTAGTCATAATGGCTTGGGTGATAATTTATTTATGATTGGCGCTATACGTTTTTTACTACAATTCTATAATAAAATATTTTTTTTATGTAAAAATAAATATTATGATAATGTTAAATTAGTTTTTTATGATAATTTAAATGTTATTTGTGTCCCTTTTAATGAAAATAATGAATATAATGATATTTATAATATCATTCATAAAAAATATTATTATAATGATATTCTAATTTGTGGGTGTCATACTCAATATATATCAACTAAAATTAATCATAGATCACTTTTAAAATATAGAAATATTAATAATAAATATACTATCGATTTTGATACTTTAACTTCTTCTAATTACTATTTTATTGAAAACTTTTATAAAAATATTAATCTTAATCTTACACACTTTTTTGATTATTTTTATATTCCTTCTACTTCTCAATCGGTGCAACTTTATAATAGTATCAAAAATTATTATATTGTATTTATACAACTTAAATCTTCAAATGGCATATCTCTAAACATTCAAAATTTAATTAATAAATATTTACATGATAAAAATACTATACTTATATGTAATGACCTTAACATTTATGATAAAAATATAAATCCTTTATTCTTTGATCTTGCACAACAATTCGTATATAATTATATTATTCATTATTATGATACCATTCTTAATTCTAACGAAATATATATTATTGATTCTTGTTTCACAGGTATTGTTTTACCATTAGCTAAAACTAATAAATTAAAAGCTAATACCGTTAGAATTATCCTCAGAAATTTAGCTAATAATATTATCTTATAAATTAAAAGCACAATATTATTACCTATTATTTATCTCGATATAAGCCGGTCAATATTATTACCTATTATTTATCTCGATATAAGCCGGCCAATATTATTACCTATTATTTATCTCGATATAAGCCGGCCAATATTATTACCTATTATTTATCTCGATATAAGCGGCTCATAAATTCGCCGTCCAATATTATTGCACATTATAATTAATCTCGATATAAGCCACCCAATATTATTACCTATTATTTATCTCGATATAAGCCGCCCAATATTATTACCTATTATTAATCTCGATATAAGCCGCCCAATATTATTGCACATTATAATTAATCTCGATATAAGCCGCCCAATATTATTGCACATTATAATTAATCTCGATATAAGCCGCCCAATATTATTACCTATTATTAATCTCGATATAAGCCGCCCAATATTATTACCTATTATTAATCTCGATATAAGCCGCCCAATATTATTGCACATTATTATTAAT
>Ga0214921_10012604_pt1 | contig 10072 bp, 10 predicted proteins | sample LL1505_MetaG_FD_177992 | JGI IMG/M metagenome (GOLD analysis project Ga0214921, IMG submission 177992) | Freshwater microbial communities from Lake Lanier, Atlanta, Georgia, United States - LL-1505 | ecosystem: Environmental > Aquatic > Freshwater > Lake | place: USA: Georgia | collected...
CAGCCAGGTGCGCCCAGCCAAGGGCAGGGCTTTGGCCGTGGGGGCCAGGCGGCGGATTTCGGCACACACCGCATCCAGGTGGGCGATCAAGGGGTCGTGCAAGGGCAAGGGGTAGGTCACGGGCGGCAAGATGTCCAGTGCAGCGGTCACATCTTTGACCTGATCGCCTTCGACCAGGCCCAAACGGTTGTCATCAAAACGGGCAATTTTCACAATCGATTCCTCAGAGGGGTTAATGGTTCATCCAACAAAAAGGGGCTGTTTGCACAGCCCCTTGTCGGGGTATCAAGGCATCCGGTCGGTGCGCTGCCGGCGGTCGGTGGCCCTTTGGTTGATCACGACATTTTGGGGCGTGGATACACCGCTTTGGTCGAGGCAAATTCATTTGGCCAGACCACTTCAATGTCGGTCTTGGTGGCTTGCTGCAAAGTGCCGCGACCGCCTTGGTTTTGACCGTTGACAAACTTGGTGGGGCCATAGGGCAAGAAGTGGTCGGAGAAGGTGCTGGTCTCCAAAGCGGCGATGACTTTTTCTTTGTCGGCGGTCGCAGCACGCTGCAAGGCGTCGGCATACAAACGGATGGTGCTGTAGGCCATGTACACCTCAAAGGTGAACAAAGAGCCTTTGGCTTCCACGCGCTTTTTCATGTCTTGCGCACGTGGGCTGCGGGGGTTGAACCACAGGTTGAAGTCCATCATGTTTTGGGCCACATCGGGCAACTCTTGCACCAACTTGTAATTGAAGCCGCCGCCGAGCACGCTGTACATGGCTGCCAAATCCACCTTTTGCTGGTGCAAGGTGCGGGCCAGCAACACGTATTCATTTTGGTAGTTGGACATGATGACCAGGTCCGGTTTGAGGCCTTTGATGCGCAAGGCCACGTTGGAAAAGTCGCGCGTGGGGTTGGCGTGCTTGATGACCTCGGCCACCGAGATGTTGATGCCCGGCAATTTGCCCGCCAACAACTTGGCGGTACCGGTACCAAATTCAGACTCTTCGTGCACCAACACGGCTGTTTTGGCCACGTTGTTGGCCGCCTTGTTGATCTCGCCCAAGGCCACGATGGCATCATCCACCGACTTGTTGAAGCCCGGCATCAAACGGAACACGTTTTTCAAGCCACGGGTGACGATGGAGTCGGAGGCACCCACATCGATCAAAAACGGGGTGTTGTATTTGGCGGCCGCTTGGGTGGCTGGCAAGGCAATGCCGCTGGCAAAGCAGCCAATGTAGGCAGAGACGCCCTCTTGTTGCAGTCGCTCGACCTCGCTCACACCCACTTCGGGGCGCGACTGCGAGTCGCTGAGCATGCCTTCGAGTTTGGCCCCGCCCATGGCCTTGATGCCACCCGTCGCATTGATTTCGTCAATGGCCATCAACGCACCCAAACGGGCTTGGGCACCGCTGTAGGCCAAGCCACCACTGACCGGATGAAGCAAACCGATTTTGACGGGTTTGGCTTGGGCCAACAACAAACCGGGGGCGCCCAAGACGGCGGTGGCGGCAGCGCCGGCTTTGACCAGACTGCGGCGGGAGATGTCACGTGAAGTGCTCATGATGGGAAACCTTTCAAATCAAGGGGAACAACAAAAAAACGGCGCTCAACCAATGTCTTGGGGAGACCCAGAGGGAAATTTATGGCTGGCCATGCGAATCACATAAACGCTCAAGGCCAATAAAAACGTGGTGACACCCATGACAGCAATTTCCCACACGGTGTCACCCGTGTGCGTGACCAAGTCCACGGTGTGTCGGGTCAAAGCGGTGATCGCGATATAGATCAAAAACCGGATCGGCATGTGATTGGTTTTGAAATAAATGCCCACCATGGCACCGATTTCCAAAAAGATAAACAACAGCAGCAAGTCCTGGATGGACGCATGTCGTTTGTTCACAAAAATATCAATGACGGTGAAGCCAGCGGCCCAGACGGTGGCGGCCCCAATGGCAAACAAGGTGATGCGATGAAACACACCCACCAACATGTCGCCGTATTGATCCCACTTTTGAAAATTCATTTTTTCTCCAACCCGAGCTGCAGAGCGTGCATCATATATCGCTCGGGTGCTGGGCACGCCAGCGTCGCAGCCATTCCAAGCCGGTGTGGGTCGCCCCAGGCTGATCGCCGCGCACGGGCCGGTATTCGCAACCCACCCAACCCTGCCAACCGCAGGCCTGAGAAACCTCGTCAATGACATCCAGCAAATAGCTGTAATTTTGCTCACCGGCGTCGGGCTCTTGGCGCTGGGGCGCACCTGCAATTTGAAAATGCCCCACCCGCCCGGTGGGCAAATAGGCGCGCACCTTGGCCGCCACATCGCCTTCCACCACTTGGCAGTGGTAGAGGTCCATTTGCACCTTGAGGTTGGGTTCGCCCACCTCGGCCACGATGGCATGGGCATCGGCCTGACGATTCAGAAAGTAATGCGCGATGTCGCGGGTGTTGATGGGCTCAATGAGCACATCGCAGCCCTGTTGGGCGGCCAAACGCGCAGCCCAGCGCAGGTTGGTCAAAAAGGTATCGCGCAAGGGCCCGCTGTCGCGCGCCAGTGGGCCATGGGTGTCACACACTTCATCGGGACGGGGTGGACGGCGGTGGGCTTCGGGCACCAAACCGGCCAAGATGTGGATGCGCGGACAGCGCAAACGCTGGGCATAGTCCAAGGCCATTTCGATGCCACGCTGAAATTCTTTTTCTTGACCGGGCTGGCAAGCGCGGCCACGCTCTCCGGCCTCCCAGGCGCGCGCCATGCCGACGCGCTCTAGGCCACCCGCTGGCGTGTTGAACAGCACTTGCGCCAGGCCATGGACCTGCAAGCGCGCATCAATCTCGCTGGCCTCAAACTCATAGGGCGACATGTATTCCACCCCTTGGAAACCATCGCGGGCGGCGGCTTCAAACCGCTCCAAAAAGGGCAATTCTGCGTAAAGAAAAGAGAGATTGGCGGCGAATCGGGGCATGGGTTATCCGAGGGAATCTGTCCAACCGCCGATTGTGCCGCCTGCGGCCGCCAACAGGAGGGGGTGAGGCGTCAGGTGAGCACGCTGCGCAAAATTTCACGCTTTTTATCGATGCCCATGCCGGCTTCAAAAAAACTGGCGAAGTGGCGTGCGGCGCGCAAAAACAAGCGTGTGGGCACGCCATTTTGGTAAGGCAACACAAACTGGGTGCGAAACTGCGGCAAAGGGCTGGCTTCGACCGCTTCGAATTGGACACTGGGCACTTTTTCGTTGGCTTGAGCGACCAGCTTTTTCAACTCGTCCATGTTGCTCCACTCTTGGATGTCGGCCGTGGCAAAAAACATGATTTGTTGGGTGTCGCGCAAGATGCGGGTCCAAAACGGGTAGGCATAGCCACGGCTGGCATAGATGTCGCCGTTGGCTTCCAAACGGGCGTCTCCGCGCTGCTTGTTGTAAAAGCGCAAGATGTTGTCTGGCGTGATGTCCACCGGTTTCCAAGACGTGATGACGATGTCTTCGGCCTGGGCCCGAGACTCTTCCACAATCTCCACAATTTGGGTCGACAAGCGAGGTACAAAATCGCGGTGCACGCCCGACTCGGTGAGTGTTTTGCGCAGCACCACCATCACTTCGTCAAACACCCCACTGCCCACCTGCACATCCAAAGGCGCCGATTGATAAGGCGACTCACGGTAAATGCGGTCGGGCTGGCGCATGATGAAAACCATGTAATTGATTTGGTCTTTCATCAAAATGTCTGGCGTGACATTGATGAAGTAGTGCCGAATATCGCGCTCCTCCACCACCGCCTCATGCCAAGCCGTGATGACCTTTTTCAGAAATGGCAAACCGCCATACTGGTTCAAAAGAGTCAACATACGCGTTTTCCGATCCCATTCAAAAAAATTCTCATATTTCAGGCGTGTGGCGCCCTCAATTACACGGCTGTAATCTTACTGTCAAAAACAAGAAGCCCATCTCTGAATGGGCTTGTGTTGGCTCAGGGCAAACAAATGGGGGTCAAGACTTTTTGGCGGTCGCTGGTGCAGGGGTTACCGGGGCAGCGGTCGCAGTCGCTGGATTGGGGTTGTATTCAAACTTACCCGGGTCGGCGCAAGCCGCCGTGGCCACAGGCTTGCCTGCTTTGGCCTTGTTGGTGCGCTGCACATGGGCGGCCACCTTGTCTTGGGACCTGCACAACAAGAAGCCATCGACCTTGCCTGCATGGGCGGTCTTGGCAGACGCCTCGGCCGCTTTGGCTTTGGCCTCATCGCTGGGGGCCGGCAACTTGGCCCAGGCCGAAGTGGTCAACACACTGGCCAAAACCCAAAGACATATCTTGTTCATGCTGCTCTCCTGTTCAAACTTGCACCGGCCCGGTGGTGGGCACTGGACTGCGGTGGGCGGGGATCTTGCCCGCTTGGATGTCGTCGAGCCACAGCTGGTGGTGCTCTTTGGCCCAAGTTTCATCCACATAACCGGTGCGCATGGCTTGATAAGCGCCATCCATGCCCACGGTACCCATGTAAATGTGGCCCAAAAACATGGCCATCATCAAGACCGTGGCCACAGCATGAACCATGTGGGCGATTTGCATCTCACCGCGGGTGTACACGAAGCTGGGCAAGAGTTTGTCCAGGAACAAGCCCGAGACCACCACCACCACACCCAAGAAAAACACGCCGCCCCAAAACAACACCTTTTCACCGGCATTGAAACGGTGCGAGGGGACTTCCGCTCCCCCAAACATCCCGCCGCCTTTGAGCAACCAGGTCAAGTCGCCCTTGCTGGGGAGGTTGTCTTTCACAAAAGTCAAAAACACCACCACCAGCGAGACCGCAAACAATGGGCCAGCAAAATTGTGGGCGTTTTTCAACGCATAGGTGAGCCAGCCAAACAAACTGCTGCCAATGATGGGCAACAGCAAAAATTTACCAAAGGCCATGACCAAGCCGGACACGGCCAACACACAAAAAGCGATGGCGTTGGTCCAATGCGCACTGCGCTCAAATGGGGTGAAGCGCTCGATCTTGCGCCCCGTGGTCTGCCCGTGCAAAGCCATGGTGCCGCGACGCCAGTAAAAAATAGCCAAAGCACCCAGCACGATGACCAGCAATGAGCCGCCATAGGGAATGATCCAGTTGTTGCGCACCTGACGCCAAGCTTCGCCTGCGTTGGTCAAACTGGACCCTGGGTATTGGACAAAAGGCTGAACCAAGTTGCCCGCTTCGGGGGCTTCGCTCAAGGGCAAGCTGCTGTAGCCCGTGGTGCCTTGGCCCACTTGGCGCCACACCGGCGCATTGTTGCCGGGCTGCACTTGAGCGCGCTGGGCATTGCTTTGTTGCAGGTATTGGGGGTCGGCCGATGCGTCGGCAGCCGCCGCTCCGGTGGCAGGCTTGTCTTGTGCGAGCGCGCCGCTGCACAGCATGGGCAAGGCCCAAGCGAAAACCCAAATCATGGTGCGTGACATGGTGTTTGGCCTTTGCTCAGTTGGTTTTGGCGTAATCGTTTTGACCCGCTTGGGCACGGGTGCGCAAAGCCTGCTCCCAACTGGTTTTGTCACCGGCCTTCCAGCCGCCATTGACAAAAGCAGCCGGTGCATCGCCGGTGCCGGTGAATGGGGCAGCGTCTGTTTTGGTGCCCAAGGTTTGGGGCTTCTCCATGCAAGCGCTAAGCCCCAGGGTGACCAGCATGGCCATGGACAACAGCGATTTGCTCATGATTTGCCGCCTTCCTTGGCCGGTGCTTGACCGGCTTTGCTGCTGCCATAAGCCGTGCCCCAGCCCCACACCTCAGCGCCCTTGTCGCGCTTGAGCACACGGTTGCGGAAGATGTCGGCCACCACGTCACCGTCGCCAGCCAGCAAGGCTTTGGTCGAGCACATTTCGGCACATGCGGGCAGCTTGCCCTCGGCCAGGCGGTTGCGGCCATATTTTTCAAACTCGGCTTGGCTGCCATTGGCCTCGGGACCGCCGGCGCAAAAGGTGCATTTGTCCATCTTGCCGCGCACACCAAAGGTGCCTTGCGAGGGGAACTGCGGTGCACCGAAGGGGCAGGCATATGAGCAATAACCGCAGCCGATGCACACGTCTTTGTCGTGCAAGACCACGCCCTCGTCGGTTTTGTAAAAACAGTTGACCGGGCACACCGCCATGCAAGGCGCGTCAGAGCAGTGCATGCAAGCAACTGAAATGGACTTTTCACCGGGTACGCCATCGTTGAGGGTGACCACCCGGCGGCGGTTCACGCCCCAGGGGACTTCGTGTTCGTTTTTACAAGCGGTGACGCAGCCATTGCATTCGATGCAACGCTCAGCATCACAGATGAACTTCATGCGGGCCATGGGGAACTCCTAATCAGGTATGGGTGAGGGTGGCTTGGCTGCTGGGTGCGCTGTGCAACCGTCACGCCCGCTCAATATTGCAAACAGTGGTCTTGGACTCTTGCATCATGGTGACGCTGTCGTAGCCATAGGTGGTGGCGGTGTTGACCGCCTCACCCCGCACCACGGGTGCCGCGCCGCTGGGGTAATGCGCCAACATGTCGGCGCCTTGCCAACGACCCGAGAAGTGGAACGGCAAAAACACCGTGTCCGCGCCCACCCGTTCGGTGACCATGGCCATGACCTTGATGCGCGCCCCGGTGGGGGTGCTGACCCAGACTTGCTCGCCGTTGCGCACGCCGCGATCAGCGGCCGCTTTGGGGTTGAGTTCGACAAACATGTCTTGCTGCAACTCGGCCAGCCAGGGGTTGGAGCGGGTTTCTTCGCCGCCACCCTCGTACTCCACCAGCCGGCCAGACGTCATGATCAGCGGGTACTTTTCATGCACCTTGTCGGCAATGTTTTTGTCTTGCACGGTTTTGAACAAGGTGGGCAAGCGCCAGAAGGCTTTCTTGTCGTCATGCGTGGGGTACTTGGCCATCAGGTCAGGGCGGTTGCCATACAAAGGCTCGCGGTGCTGGGGGATGGCGTCGGGGAAGTTCCACACCACCGCCCGCGCTTTGGCATTGCCAAACGGATGGCAGCCATGGTTTTGCATGAACACACGGATCATGCCGCCAGAGCTGTCGGTCTTCCAGTTTTTGCCTTCGGCGGCGGCCTTTTCGGCCTCGTTGAGTTCGTCCCACCAACCGAGCTTTTTGAGCAGCACATGGTCCAGCTCAGGGTAGCCCGTGGTGATGTCTGCGCCCAGCGAATGCGAGCCATCTTCGGCCAGCAAGCTCTTGCCTTCGCGCTCCACACCAAAGTTGGCGCGGAAGTTACCGCCGCCGTCCATGACGTGTTTGGAGGTGTCGTACAAATTGGGTGAGCCCGGGTGCTTGAGCCCCGGGGTGCCCCAGCAGGGCCAAGGCAGGCCGAAATAATCGCCCGTGAAGTCGTAACCCGTGGCCGCGTCTTTGCCGCCTTTGGCTTTGAGGGTTTTGACATCGAACAAATGCATGTTGCGCATGTGCGCTTGAAGCCGCTCAGGGCTTTGGCCGGTGTAGCCAATGGTCCACACGCACTTGTTGATTTCACGCAAGATGTCATCGGGAATGGGCTCGTCCATGCCTTTGACTTGTTGCATCTTGTAGTTTTTCACCAGCTCTTTGTCAAAGCCCAACTTTTGCGCCAACTGGTACATGATCATGTGGTCGGAGCGGCTCTCCCACAAAGGCTCAATGACTTTTTCACGCCACTGCAATGACCGGTTGGATGCCGTGCAAGACCCGCTGGTCTCAAACTGGGTGGCAGCGGGCAAGAGGTACACCGCGCGATTGGGGTTTTTGTCTTCGGCTTTGCCAGGCATGGCGGCCATGGCCGCCGTGGCCGATGGGTAAGGATCGACCACCACCAACAAGTCCAGCTTGTCCATGGCGCGCTTCATCTCCAAGCCACGGGTTTGCGAGTTGGGCGCATGGCCCCAGAAGAACACACCGCGCAAATTGCTGTCTTGGTCGATGAATTCGTTTTTCTCCATCACGCCATCAATCCAGCGCGAGACGGTGATGCCAGGTTTGCTCATCATGGCGGGCGCAGAAAAGCGCCCCTTGATCCATTCAAAATCCACGCCCCAGGTTTTGGCGAAATGCTTCCATGAACCCTCGACCAAGCCGTAATAGCCGGGCAATGAGTCGGGGTTGGGGCCCACATCGGTGGCGCCTTGCACGTTGTCGTGGCCACGGAAAATATTGGTGCCGCCTCCCGACTTGCCCACATTGCCCAAGGCCAATTGCAAAATGCACGAAGCGCGCACCATGGCGTTGCCAATGGTGTGTTGGGTTTGACCCATGCACCACACAATGGTGCCGGGGCGGTTTTCATGCAACCATGTGGCCACCTTGGTCATTTGTTCGGGCTTGACGCCGCAGGCCTCTTCGACCTTGTCCAGCGTCCATTTGGACATCACGTCTTCTTTGACCTTGTCCATGCCATAGACCCGGTCGTTGATGTATTTTTTGTCTTCCCAACCGTTCTTGAAAATGATGTGCAGAAGGCCAAACAAGAACGGGATGTCCGAGCCCGAACGGATGCGCACGTATTCATCGGCCTTGGCCGCGGTGCGGGTAAAGCGCGGATCGACCACGATCATCTTGGTGCCGGTTTCTTTGGCATGCAACATGTGCAGCAAGCTGACCGGGTGGGCCTCGGCGGCGTTGGAGCCGATGTACAAAGCGACCTTGCTGTTTTGCATGTCGTTGTACGAGTTGGTCATGGCCCCGTAACCCCAGGTGTTGGCCACGCCAGCCACCGTGGTGGAGTGGCAAATGCGCGCTTGGTGGTCACAGTTGTTGCTGCCCCAAAAACTCACGAATTTGCGCAGCAAATAGGCTTGCTCGTTGTTGTGCTTGCTCGATCCCACCCAGTAAATGGAATCAGGGCCGCTGGCCTTGCGCAACTCCATCAATTTGGCCGAAATCTCGTTGAGCGCTTGGTCCCAGCTGATGCGCTGGTACTTGCCATCCACCAACTTCATGGGGTGGCGCAAACGGAACTCACCATGGCCGTGTTCGCGCAATGCCGCACCCTTGGCGCAATGGGCGCCCAAGTTGATGGGCGAATCGAACACCGGTTCTTGGCGCACCCAGACACCGTTTTCAACCACGGCATCGACCGCACAGCCCACCGAGCAGTGGGTGCACACCGTGCGCTTGACCTCGATCTTGCCGGACCCATCGCCCTTGTTGGGGCCTGCGGCTTGGGACTTTTTCACCAAGGTCAGCTGGCTGGCCGCCAAGCCCACGCCCACGCCCAAACCTGAGCGGCGCAAAAAAGCGCGCCGGTCCATGGTCGGGATGGCCTGGGCCAAGCCACGCTGCAAACGGTGCACAAACGGTGAGCCTGCGCGAGAGGTGCTGTCGGATTTTTTGGTCAATAGCATGGGGTGTCCTTGTTCAGACGCGGGTGGTTTGGTAATAACGCTTGACGTGCTCGCTCAAGCTGTAACCGCCGCCCTTGGCCGGTGCTGGCGGCAAGCTTTCAGTGCTGGACTGGGACGGCGTGTCCAACGCTTTGACGCCCGCGACGGTGGCCACGGCTGCACTGGCCGCAGCCGCTCCCCAAAAAAACCCACGGCGGGAAGTGGATGGCTGGTCGTTGTTCATTCTGTTCTCCAAAAGGAATTGGGGCGTTTCACGCCTCGGGCATGGTGGGACTAACCCGCTGGCCAGACTTTTGACATTTTCAGGCCTTTTGCAGTCAAATTCATAAGGGGTTTGCCCAGGTACCCCCTTCCCCTTAGTAAGTTTTTATTCAGGCGCCCGAAGCCTTTAACCCAGCGGGGGTCCGCATGGGATCAATCGAGCATGTCAAACCCTTGGGTCTCGACCTCAACAAAAGCCCTCAGCAAACCTGCCAACGCGGCGTAGAACTGGGCGCGGGGGTGGGCCTGCAAGGCGTCGCACAAGCAGTGCAGCCAAGGCTGCAGGTGGCGCGCAAAGAATTCTCTTTGGCGGCTCAAGTTGGCCACCGTCACATCGTCTCCGGCGATCAAATACCGCATGACCTCGCACAGATACGACACATGGTCCTCGGTTTCGGGCAAGGCTTCATCGCGGCCCAATCCCAACTCGGCCAAATCGGTGCGCAAAGCGGCCAGGGGTTTCTCGTTCAAAAAACCACTCAAGTGGT
>Ga0214921_10012605_pt1 | contig 10072 bp, 9 predicted proteins | sample LL1505_MetaG_FD_177992 | JGI IMG/M metagenome (GOLD analysis project Ga0214921, IMG submission 177992) | Freshwater microbial communities from Lake Lanier, Atlanta, Georgia, United States - LL-1505 | ecosystem: Environmental > Aquatic > Freshwater > Lake | place: USA: Georgia | collected 2015-05-28
TGATTAATGATGTTCTTCGTGGTGATGTTCTTCTACTGCAGAACCGAAATACAGAGAAGACAATAAGGTGAATACATAAGCTTGTAAGAAGGCTACTAACAATTCTAAGAAGCTCATAAAAGTGGTAAATGCAACGGATAAAACAGAAACACCTAATCCCATGTATTGGTTCATTGCACCAAAAATGAAAATCAAGCTGAAAAATCCTAAAATGATGATATGCCCTGCAGTGATATTGGCAAACAAACGAATCATCAATACGATAGGTTTGTTCAACATTCCAATAATTTCAATTGGAACCAATAAAATCCATAAGGGTTTTGGAACTCCTGGAGGTGCAAAAATATGTCCCCAATAGCTCTTGTTTCCACTGAATGAAGTAATAACAAAGGTAAAAATTGCCAATACCAATGTAATGGCGATATTTCCTGTTACATTGGCTCCTCCTGGGAAGAAAGGAACCAATCCAAATAAGTTATTGATGAAAATGAAGAAGAAAATGGTCAATAAATAAGGCAAGAACTTTTCGTATTTTGGACCAATGGATGGTTTTGCAATCTCATCTCTGATAAATAAAATCAAAGTTTCAATTAAGTTATTGATTCCTTTTGGAGCTTTGTTGTTGTTTTTAGAATAATGAGCGGCTACTCTCAACATCAACCAACACAATACAAATACTGCGATAAACATAGCAGCAACATTTTTGGTGATAGAAAAATCTATAAAGTCTGCGTTTTCAATAATTTGATTGTTTGTATCAACCGCAACAATTTTCCCTTCTCTCAAGGCATATCCCTCAAAACTTTCGTGTCCATGGTGGAATTTACTAGAAAGGAATACTTTTAAACCCGATGCATCTTTGATGATAACAGGCAATGGAATAGAAATATGCGAAGTTCCAATAGTAGCAATATGCCAATCATGGGCATCTGCAATATGTTCCATAATTAATTTACCAGCATCTACTTTACCTTCTTCATGGGTTTCGGAAGTATGTGCATCTGCATGATTTTCAGTTACCAAAGTCTGTTCAGTCAAAGAATCTGTAGCAGTTTCGTTGGCAAAAGATTGAAAGCTCCAGAATCCGATAGCTGTTAAAAGGAATGCTGTCAGTGCTAAACGCTTGAAAATCTTTTTATTGGAACTTTGCATGAGTCGGTTATTTTTTAGAATCGGGGCGCAAGTTAGCAACAAGGAAATAAATTTCAAAAGCAGTGTAAAAGAAATACAAGAAAAGATACGTAATTATAAAATAAATATCCTTGGAAGGCATGAAAAACAGGTAAATGAGTAATGGAGACAAACTAAAAATAAATCTGATGCCTATGGAAGAATAAATTCTTGTCAAAAAAGTTTTGTTGTCTTTCTTAAGTCCAGAATGCGAAACATAATAGATAATACAACTCAAAAAATAGAGGTAAAGTAAAGCCGGCCAAACAAGTAAACTATTTGATAATGAACTATTAAAGTAATTAAAAATGCCAATGCAAATGGCCAATACCAAACTGGAAAGGCTAATGATTTTGTAAAAACTTTGGCTAAACATGCTGCAAACCTAAAGATTTACTTGATTAAATCACGAATTGTTAAAAAAAGTGCGGCAAAAACTGAAAAAATGACCAAAACCAATGTGTAAATTGGAAAAGTACTTTTAAAATATTGGTCTAAGTACCGGCCAATCAAAGTTAAAGTAACAATGACCCCAATCATTTGAAAGGCCATTCCCGTATATTTTAAAACAGGATTACGCTCCGGCTTTTTGGAGGATGGAATTCTCTGCATTGACAGGGCTTTTTGTTTCAATTGGTTTGCTAGCCTTGTTTTTATTGAAGTCATTTCCAATGCTCAAAGGTCCTTTCATTTCGCTTTTGCCATTGAAGCTAGCCCCTGATTCAATAATGAGTTTACTGCAAGAAATGTCTCCGAAAATAGAAGCCGTTTGCTTGATGGTTAAAACTTCAGTTGCTTTGATGTTGCCATTGACTTGTCCAGATACTTCACAATTAAAAGCACTCACATTGCCTTCTATTTTTGCGGAACTTCCAAGCACCAATTTGGCTTTTACTTGTACATTTCCTTTTACTTGTCCATCAATACGGATATCGCCTTCTGAATTTAAGTCTCCATTGATGGTAGTACTTGCATTCAAAATATTGATTTCTTGAGGGTTAAAGCCCGAGTTTTTATCTGAATTGAAAATTGCCATTTTGTGCTTTTGATTATTAAATAATGCTAAACAAATAAATTTGGCTCTAGAGCCATAAACAAACATACTAAATTTTATCTAAAAATATACAAATGCCTAAAATTCAGTTTTTTTATCAATGGAAATCACTTTTTAGGTGCATTGATATTGCCTTCCGCAATCCCTGTTCCTCCATTGACAATGTTCAATAAATTTTTATAATAGGCTTCTTTTGCTTGCAGGTTTTTCTCTAGGGAGTCTGTTTTATACAATAAATACCGAATATTTCGTTTGGTTTGGTTGTCTGTGTACCCTGGAACATATTCTCTGAGTGGGGTAAAGAAAATAAGAAGGATAACCAAAATGGCAAATGAAACTATAGCGGTGCTCAAACCCACAAATAAATTCATGGGAGTCAACTTAAATGAAAACTTTTCTTTGAAGTTTTCATCATTTATAATAATTAAACGGTATTTGTACCGTAACTTGTGCAAGAGTTTTTTTTTCGGCTTTTCCATGTCTTTCCTTAAAATTGTAAAGATTGGTTTAAAATTGTGCCACCAAAGCTCAAAGGTAAGTAATTCATTGGAACCATTGTATCAAATTAAAAGAAACAAAATAATTTTGCTCCTCCTAGTGGTGCTAGTTTCGGCGTGCAGTCCTACTAGAAACCGTTGGATCAATAGAAATTGGCATACCCTGACGGGGCATTACAATATTTATTTCAATGCTGAACAAAAATTATTAGAGGCCAAAACACAAGTAGAGGCAAGTCACATCAATAATTTTAATCAAATATTAGACGTCATACCCTATGGTACTGAAGAAGCGGCCAAAGCTGCTGGAAATTTGATTGACGAGGCAAGCAAGAAATATTCTGGCACCATCGCATTGCATCAAATAGGTCAATTTACAGATGATGCTTATTTTGGTATAGCCAAATGTCATTATTACAAAAGAGATTTTTATTCTGCAATTGAAGCATTTCAATTTGTTGGAACAAGGTATAAAAACAGTGTCTATAAAAATTTATTGATAAGCTGGATGGCCAGAAGTTATGTTGGTTTGGAAAAAATAGAAGAGGCCGAAGCCATCATTGGAGAAATGCTAACACGCAAGAACCTTTCTAAAAAAGAAATTGCACATGTGTACACCACGGCAGCCGATATCAATGTTCGCTTGGCAAAGTATCAATCTGCAATAGATAATTTAACAACAGCCCTTACAGGTAAGCTCAACAAAGAAGAAAGAATTCGCTACCATTTTATTTTGGGTCAGTTGTGTTTAGAAGCAAATAAAAAGCCGCTGGCCGTTTATCATTTTGAAAAAGTTATTTCACTTCTACCTGCCTATGATTTCAATTTCAATGCCACCATCAACATGGCAAGATGTTTTGAATTGAGCGATAAAAAATCATTGGCCAAAGTAAGACGCAATTTCAAAAGAATGGCTGCCGACGATAAAAATATTGATTACTTAGGGCAATTGTATTTTGAATTGGGAAGATTAGAATTGAATTTGAAAAACGAAAATGATGCCATCAAATACTTCAAATTGTCTTCTGTAAAAAGTGGCGCCAATACGGCACAAAAAGCAATTACTTGTAAAGAGCTTGCGCAACTTTATTTTAAATTGAAATCCTATAAAAATGCCCAAGCCTATTACGATACTTGCATGCTTTATTTAGATTCAAAAAATAAACAATACGAGCAAGTCAAATCTATGCAAACAACACTTAAAGATTTGATCAACAACTTGCAGGCTTTTGAAAATGAAGACTCGCTTCAACAACTTGCGCTACTGAGTTCTGATGAATTGTCAAGAAAAGTTGATGTGTGGATGGCACAAGAGAAGAAAAGGCAAATGGCCTTGTTCAAACAAAATAAAAAGCTTGATTTAATTGCAGAGAGTATGAAAGCCAATGAAGCCTTACCCGGCACCGTTGGGGGATTGGCTCCATTGCCAGGAACTGGAAGTGTAGCTTGGTATTTTTATAACCAGAATTTAATCAATGGGGGTGCTGCAGAATTCTTTAGCAATAAAAAATGGGGGCAAAGAGCTAATGAAGATTTTTGGAAAATTGCAAGCAGAGAAAAAGTAAAAGCTGTTGATACCAGTTCGGAAAAAAACAATGCGAAATCAGAAGAAGCTAAAACAGTAGTAAAAGACAGAAGAGAACTCGCAGATTCAAAAAATATCAGCGATAAATCTATTGCAAAAGGCAGTGTAGATGCTTCAAAAGAAGAATGGATTAAAAATATTCCATTTACGCAAGAACAATTGAAAACATCCAATGCAAGAGTTTTAGAAGCTTTGAATAATTTAGGAGAAATTTACCATGATAAAATCAAAGATTACGACCAAAGTATTTTCTATTATAAAGAATTAGAAAAAAGATTTCCTCTCAACGAATACGAACCCAAAGCGTATTATTTTCTCTATAAAAACTTTCAGCAAAAAGACTCTTTAAAAGCTTCAGATTTTTATAAAGATTTACTCATTAAAGAATATCCTGAACATCCTTATTCTTTAATTTTGCAAAAGAAGAATTTTAAAAACAATGAGTCAGAGCAGAACAATGCTTTAAATAGAGCCTATGAAAAAGTATTGACAGCTTTTCAATTGGGTAAATGCGATTCTGTAAATCATTACAAAAGAGAATTGGATAAGAATTACCCCGGCAATATTTACAGAGCCAAATCGGAATACATGTCAACGCTATGTATTGGAAAATCTGGTGACAAAGCTGCATTTAAAAAATCCTTGATGAATATTGTTTCGGCTTTTCCCGAGCATGAAGTAAGTGCCAATTCAAAAGCCATTTTGGCCGCAATGGATAAAGAACAAAAACGAGCTGAAGTAGTGGGAACGGGCGACTCTGCCAATCAAATAGAATTTGATTTGGAAACAGATGTCCCATACTATTATTTTTTGGGTGTTAAAAATGAAAAAGCAGATTTAACAGATTATTTAGCGGCTTATTCAAACCACAATGAGGCTTATGTTTCAAATGCAGCACTTAGAGTAAATGCAATGCTAAGTAATGAAGGATATCAGTTGATTGTAATTAGAGAATTCAAAAATTTAGCGGAAGCAAATGATTATTTAGAAACCTTAAAGGCAATTAATTTTGTGAGTGATAAATTGAAATGCAAAGACAGCACCATGCAATCAGTTATTTCAATAAAAAATTTCAGGTCTGCCATGAAAGATAAAAAATTATCGGCTTATGTAGCTTTTTATCCAAAACTGGCTGCCACACTCAAAAAGAATAAAAAGTAAAGTAGATGAATAAAGGCTGGAGTGAATTGTTTTTTAACAACCCCTATTGGAAATGGTTAAAATGGGTTTGGCTATTTTTAGTTATTGGAGTATGTTCTTTTGTTGGATTAATAGCAGCTATTGCATCTGGTTGGTTTGGAGAGCTACCTCCAATTGAAGAATTGGAAAACCCTAAAACGTATTTGGCAAGTGAAGTATACGCAGATGATGGTTCTGTTTTAGGAAAATATTATTTACAAAACAGAAGCAATGCCAATTTTGAAGACCTTAGCTCCAATTTAATCAATGCATTGGTTTCAACTGAAGATGTTAGATTTTACAATCATTCTGGCATAGACAATAACCGCTTATTTACCATTGTGATTTATAATCTAATGGGGAAAAGGCAAGGAGGAAGTACCATCACCCAACAATTGGCAAAAAACTTATTCCCAAGAAAACGATTCAAAAGCATTCACGAAAAAGTCATCACCAAATTACAAGAATGGATTACAGCTATTTTAATTGAACAACGCTATACCAAAGAAGAAATATTAACCATGTATTTTAATACTGTTGAATTTGGAGGAAATTCATTTGGTATCAAATCGGCATCTAAAACTTTTTTTGGTAAATCGCCCAAAGACCTTAGTATTCCAGAATCAGCCATGTTGGTTGGGATGTTAAAAGCAATTACTAAATTCAATCCAGTCATCAATCCAGCAAATGCATTGAGTAGAAGAAATACAGTGCTGAATCAAATGGAAAAAAATGAGGTGATAAGTGCAGAAGAATGTGCAAGCATGAAAGCCAAGCCCATTGAATTGAATTACAATGAAGAAGACCACAATGAAGGTTTAGCAACTTATTTTAGAGAAACTTTACGTTTAGAACTTTTGGATTGGTGTGCTGAAAATGGTTATAATTTGTACAAAGATGGGCTGAAAATTTATACTACCATCAATCCGCAATTACAACAAATGGCGGAAGAAACGGTGGTGGAGCAAATGAAAGACATACAAGCTAAATTCTATGCACATTGGAAAGGCAGGGAGCCTTGGGGTGAATTCAAAGAGCTGATTACGGCCAGCATGAAACGCTCTGATAGGTATAGAATTTTAAAGGAAATGGGACTAGACCAAGATGCCATTCTTGCCAATTTTAATGAGCCTGTTAAAATGAAAGTGTACAGCATGACCAGAGGTGAAGTAGATACGGTGATGACACCAATGGACAGCTTAAAATATTACAAGTATTTTGCACAATGTGGTTTGATGAGTATGGACCCAATCAGTGGAAGAATTAAAGCTTGGGTGGGTGGCCATAATTACAATTATTTCAAATATGACCATGTGAATGTTACTGCCAAAAGACAAGTGGGTTCAACCTTTAAGCCTTTTGTATATACATTGGCCGTTGACAATGGTACTTCGCCTTGTACAGTGGTGCCAAATAAACCAGTTGTATTTGAAGACTTCAATGATTGGGCGCCTCAAAATGCGGACAATACCTACAATGATCCTGAAATGAGTTTGTTCAGAGGCTTACAATTTTCAGTGAACAATATTGTATTGTATTTGATGAAGCAATTAGGACCTAATGGACCTAAATCGGTGGTTGAATTGGTTAGGAAATTAGGCATTACAAGTAATTTGGAGCCTTATCCAAGTATTGCATTGGGCACCTCAGATGTTTCTATCTATGAAATGGTAGGCGCCTTTAGTGCTTATGCAAACAAAGGGGTATGGTTGAAGCCAGTTTACTTGTTAAGTATTTCTGATAAAAATGGCAATACCATTTATGAAAACAAACCAGTTTCTCAAGAAGCTTTGAGTGAACAAACCGCTTATGTGATGTGTAAAATGATGGAAAGAGTTACGGCGCATGGTACAGCTGCGAAAGTGAAATATATGTATCAAATTCCTGGTGCAGTAGGAGGGAAAACAGGAACTACCCAAAATTATTCTGATGGTTGGTTTATTGGCATTACACCAAGTTTGGTTTCTGGTTGTTGGGTAGGATGGGAAGACAGAGCCATTCATTTTAGAACAATGGATTTAGGTTCAGGTTCTGCCATGGCCATGCCAATTTGGGCAAACTATATGAAAAAAGTAGTAGCGAAACCTGGTTTGTTTAAAGTGGTAAATGAATGGGAGGCGCCTCAGGCTCCTTTAAGCATTGAAATTGATTGCGATAAATACAAGCAAACAAAGAACCAACAAGCCAAGCCTGATTTCATGGAATAATTGGATTCGTTTTTTTGAAATCAATGTATTTCAAATTTCAGTTTTGAATCTGTATATTGTGGCTGAAATTTAAACGCATGTCAAACTATTTTTATAAAAAATCACTCAAAGATTTACTTGAAGTTTCATCAGAAGGTCATCAGCTAAAAAGAACCCTTACTGTTACAAATTTAATAGCCCTAGGAATTGGCGCCATTATTGGTGCTGGTTTGTTTGTGAGAACAGCTGCAGCTGCTGGAGAGCATGCTGGTTCAGCCGTCACCATTTCATTTTTGATTGCTGCTGTAGGTTGTGCATTTGCAGGTTTGTGCTATGCTGAGTTTGCATCTATTATACCCGCTGCAGGAAGTGCTTATACCTATGCTTATACAACCATGGGAGAATTGGTTGCTTGGATTATTGGTTGGGCATTGGTTTTAGAATATGCCTTAGGGGCGGCCACCGTTTCTATTGCTTGGAGCGAATATTTGAACAAGCTCTTAGGCGATTCCATCCCCTATGAATGGATGCATTCACCCTTTGAATCAATTAAAAATGTGGATGGTACATTCACAACAGGTATCATGAATTTACCTGCTTTGGTAATTTTAGGTTTGATTTCTTTGTTGTTGATTAGAGGTACTCAAGAATCTGCAGTAGTCAATGCCATCATTGTATTTGTTAAAGTGGCCATTATTTTATTGTTCATTGCATTGGGCTGGCAGTTCATCAATCCGGCTAATCATGTACCTTATTTTATTCCTGAAGATGCACCGAAAGCCTTATTGCCAGACGGAAATTGGTACGATTATTCAAATTTCTGGAACCATGGATGGGGTGGGGTAATCACAGGTGCTGGAATTGTGTTTTTTGCCTTTATAGGTTTTGATGCAGTTTCAACAGCCGCGCAAGAAGCGAAGAATCCAGAAAGAGATATGCCCATTGGTATTTTAGGTTCATTGTTAATTTGCACATTGTTATACGTATTGTTCTCTCATGTATTAACAGGTATTGCACCATTTACTGATTTTATCAAAGAAGGAAAAGAAGCTTCAGTTGCTTACGCAATTTCAAAATATATGCCTGGTTACTCTTGGTTGGCATTTTCTATTACCATTGCTATTTTAGCGGGTTTCTCTTCGGTTATTTTGGTTATGTTGATGGGTCAATCCAGGGTGTTTTATGCCATGGCAAACGATGGTTTATTGCCAAAAGTTTTTGCTGAAGTACATCCTAAATACAGAACGCCTTACAAATCAAACATGATTTTATTTTTGTTTGTTGGTTTGTTCGCTGCATTTGTTCCTGGTTCTGTAGCTGGAGATTTAACCAGTATTGGAACCTTGTTTGCCTTTATTTTAGTATGTGCAGCAGTTTGGATTTTAAGGGTAAAAGAGCCTCAATTAAAACGCAATTTCAAAACACCATTGGTGCCATTGGTGCCTATTTTAGGCATGGTTGTATGTTTTGCAATGATCATAGGTTTGCCAATGCCAACACTTGTGAGTGCAAGTATTTGGTTGGTCATTGGCTTGGTGGTATATTTTTTATACAGTGCTAAACAAGCAGCCATCAAACGCAATCAGAATAAAAAATGAGCAACAAAAACAAAAACAGAGAAGGGGTAGTTTACTCTACGGATGATGCTTTTGAATACCAAATAGCCGCTGCTTTTGAGTCCTCTACATTGCCTAATCAACAACAACAGTTAAAAATTTTTTTAGACAGAAAAGCAGGTGGTAAAATGGTCAGTAGAATTACTGGTTTTGTTGGCTCAGATGCTGATTTGACGCAATTGGGTTCTCAGCTCAAAAAACATTGTGGAGTTGGGGGAGCTGTGAAAGACGGAGAAATTTTAATTCAAGGAGATTTTAGAGATAAATTGCTGTTGTTTTTAACCAAAGAAAACTACAAGGTTAAAAAGGCTGGTTCATAAAAATTAGCATGCCAAACAAAGGGTATAAGCAATTTTTGAGCTTGCACAATCGCATTGACATTCTCAAAAGTGGGACTCCTTTTTTTGAAGCCATCCTTCATCAAATTGAAATTGCAGAATTTGAAATTCATGCACAGTTTTATATTTTCAGTTTAGATGAAACAGGTCTTAACATATTAAATGCCCTTAAAAGAGCGGCTCAAAGGGGAGTTAAAATCTACCTTTTGATGGATGATTTTGGAAGTAAATTATTCCCAAAGAAAATACTTTCTGCATGTCAGCAATTGGGCATAGAATTGAAATGGTTTGCCCCTGTTAAATTCCCATTTGGATTAGGAAAAAGATTGCACCATAAATTGCTGGTTATAGACCGAAAATGGGCTGTTTGTGGCGGCATCAATATATCGGATGCATATGCTGGATTAGGTGCTCATCAAAACAAAGCATGGCTAGATTTTGCAATAG
>Ga0214921_10012608_pt1 | contig 10070 bp, 6 predicted proteins | sample LL1505_MetaG_FD_177992 | JGI IMG/M metagenome (GOLD analysis project Ga0214921, IMG submission 177992) | Freshwater microbial communities from Lake Lanier, Atlanta, Georgia, United States - LL-1505 | ecosystem: Environmental > Aquatic > Freshwater > Lake | place: USA: Georgia | collected 2015-05-28
ACTGCGGCCATTGACCGTGTAATATATGTGCAATAACTCGATGAAATTTGAGGGCAAAAAGTCACCCAGAGGCCCTCAGCGCGACAAGTAGTGGCGTATAAAAGGGAAAAGTCCAGCTTTTGACGCGGCTTTTTTAGGCTGCTCGGAGACTATCCATCTCAAGCCATTGGAAGACGGACACCAAACCGACTGGTCTCAGTACAAAAGGATAATTCCTGAATTCATTACTTCCATTTCGAGCCTAAAGGATCTTTTCATGCTCAGACTCATTAGCGCTACACCCAGTCCTTACGCTCGCAAGGTGAGGATTGCACTGGCAGAAAAAAATATTCCATTCGAGTTAATCACTGAAGTCCCATGGAACCAAGGTGCCATTACTGAACAGCATAACCCTCTTGCCAAAGTGCCCGTGCTGATTCTTGAAGATGGCAGCAGCATCTTTGACTCGCGTTTCATTTTGGATTATTTGGAATGGGTCTATCCCCAGACACCACTTCTCCCTAAAGATATCCCTGACCGATTGTTTGCTAAAAAACTGGAAGTTTTGGCGGATGGCGTATGCGACGCAGTGGTTTTGATTTTTTTTGAACGTATGCGCGGCGCAACTGCAAGTGCAGAATGGACTGCTCGTCAAATTCACAAAATAGAGGCTGGGGTGAGTGAGTTGGCTCGACTGATCGATTGGCGTAGATTTGCTGTTGCTGACAAGTTTGGTCTAGGTGATATTGCAGCAGGATCAGTGCTAGGTTATTTGAAAGTGCGATTCCAGGAGTTTGACTGGCAAACCTTGTATCCCTCATTAGCAGAATACTCTGCCAACCTCGAGCAGCGCCCTTCATTTCAGCAAACCATTCCTTACCCCCAGACCATCATTGATAAAGTGGTTTGAAGTTTTAAATCCAGTGAACACTTCCGCCGAGATCAAGATGTATTTCTTTTGAAGTTCGATTGAGAAAAGGCAAAGCCCTTGCAATTTCTTGCAAGGGCTTTTGTTTATGTTCTAGATGTAGACTTTAATCAGGATGCTGGATATCAGCAAAAAATTAATCCCTACCAGCTTCGATGATTTTTTCTCCAAGCAACTTGGGATTTGTGAAGCAAACCTCATGGCTTCCCTGTCCCTCAATCAATCGGAACAAACCGAGACGCTCTGACAACCGAGGATGCCAAGGTGTGCTGTGAGGCAGTGCAGCATCTTGCTGGAAGTTGAGATAGCTTTTTCCCACCATTTTCTCAGCCATTTCAGACGACAATTTCACTGCCTCTGTGAAGCATTTATAGGGTTGAGGATTGAGTTTGTCATAAGCGGATTGCGCAAGTACTGCATCTGCATCATTGATAAAAGCATCACGCCAAACTGGGAAGGGCAGAACAATCGCGTTGTTGCTTGCTGCAGCAATTTGATCGAACATGCCTTTGTAGTGAGGCGGCACCATGTCATTCAAGCACTCTCCACTCAATGGAACAAAGGCATTCCAGTAAACAAGCCGTGTGATGCGATCAGGTATAAGGTCGGCTACTTTGCTGATGATCATGCCGCCATAGCTGTGTCCTACAAGACGAACATTCTTGAGATTATTTGATTCGATATAACTAACGACCGATTGAACCGCTTCAGTCAGGCCTGAGTTTGCGCGGTCGTCCCCAGGGCGGTTACCTGCCAAGGTGGGGCAGTGAACTGTATGCCCATGGGCACGAATAGCTTGGGCAACGGGTTCGAGAAGTTCACCGGTGTGCCATGCGCCATGAACCAACACATATGTATCTGACATAGTATCCCCTTAAGATTTGATTAAGTCATAAAGTGTTTCATCAGGCATTGATTCAAAATATAGGTATATTCCCGCAAACTTCTTGTTTATAAAAGTTTGATGGAGCAATCAAAAATATCTAAATTAATTTTCAGAAATACAAATTTATTTGTTTTTCGTCACCCAACACAAACCTAATACTGAGCTTCAGATCTTGTGTGCAATACAGTCACTTTGCCGCGCTTTGGCGCTGTTGGATCCTTCCGGTATTTGCACCGAAAAAGCATTGCTGCTACGAATGAGAGGAGAAGGTGCTTTGGACGCCATGTCTTGAGATTTAATATTTATTAGATGAGTTGTAGACGTGATCTCCATTTATGCGATCTACTTGTCCGCCGGATGCGTCATAAATGGCGAGCCCATCACCCCGTCCAATTTGACGACCACTGCTGTCATGCATTCATTGGCTAAATGCTGAGCCCACGCAGACCACTATCAACATAAGGACGGTAAAAAATCTCGGTACAAGATATTTACTGGGGTTGGTCATTTGGGCTGATTGCACTCACCACAGCAAAACATATTTTGCCCAGCTAGTTTTCGGAATGAGCCCAATGAACGCAGTTTATGCATACCACACTTGTAGCAACTCATGGTGCCCATAGAGCTTGAGCCGCTAAATGGAGAGCCAGCTTCTTTGGATTTATATCGAAGGCCATCGCTGGCAATTTTTGTGGATTCGTCTCTTGGCATTCGGATATTTTATGAGTTGCCTAGTATTTGTCATGACAACCAATTTAGGCTCTTGACTGACACCATCGACCGTGTAATATACGTGCAATAACTCGATGAAATTTGAGGGCAAAAAGTCACCCAGAGGCCCTCAGCGCGACAAGTAGTGGCGTAAAAAAGGAAAAAACATGGCTTGTGACCATGTTTTTTTAGGTGGCTCCTCGACCTGGGCTCGAACCAGGGACCTACGGATTAACAGTCCGGCGCTCTACCGACTGAGCTATCGAGGATTGTGTTCGGTTTTATCTAGCAATAAACATGCTTGATTGATGTCAGAGATAGAGTTGGGCCTCGAAAATCACTGCATCCAAATATTCTAACAAATAATTTATGCTGTCTCGAGGAATCTCATGTTTTGTGGGGTGTCTATACAAAAAATATGGAGAAATGCTGTTTAAGCTTGCGAATATTTACTATGATGAAAACGTCTCTTACTTAAACATCATCACTTTCTCTTGTAAGGAGTTGGGCGTTTTGGGAAAGAACGTGCACACCCGTGTCTTGATACATGGCAGCTACATACATTTGTCGAAGCTGATTCTGCTCGCTTCAATCAATAGTACTTTGCTATCGGTTTCTTGCGTAAATAATTCTTTAAACAATAGATTAAAGTTTTGTCAATCTGTGCCGATTATGTCGATGAGCAAAATGGTTGATACATCTCATTTGGAGTGCAGTTGTGCCGCAGATACTTGGTAATCCTCATTTATACCCCGCATCAGCTAAGCCTGATGCTGGTGAGGCTTTGCCTAAGGCAAATCAAAAAAATACCAAACCCGAAAAAATAACCCCAGTCAAAAGCCCTGAAGCTCCTAAGCTCATTGTTCCTGATACATCTGATTTGCATTACTCGGTGGATTCAACTGCTGGTTCGCTGGTTGTCAAAATTACGAGTAAATCTTCTGGCGAGGTCATACGAACATTAGATTTCAAAGGTTTTTCTCCAGATGTTCATTTGATGTCAAAATTGGCAGGTCACTTGGTAGATCGAAAAACCTGATTCCATTTTGAAAAAACGCAAAAGTTCAACATGAATTGTGGATTTTTCATAGTCAATAAATTATTCCAGCACTGCATTAATAACCAAGGTCTTAACCCTGAAGCAGCTTGATCACTGACTTTTGGCTAATGGTGTTGGCTTGCGCCAGCACCGCAGTTGCGGCTTGCTGCTTGATTTGGAATTTAGCCATGTCAGTTGAAGCGGCGGCATAGTCTGCGTCTGCAATCTGACTGCGCGATGCAGACAGGTTCATCGAAAAATTGGTCAAGTTGTTGATCACATGATCAAGTCTGTTCATCACAGCACCCAGGCTGGCGCGTGTTTGATTGATTTTGTCTGCAACCAAATCTAACTTTTTCAACACCTCTTGGGCCGCAGACCTTGAGCCAATGAAATTGCGTGTTAAGGGCTTGCCTTGTATTTGGGGCCCACCGGACTGTGCTGAGGGAATTTCCGCACCATAGGCTAACGGGTCCATGTCTGCGTCCCAAGTGATATCTCCGGTAATAGGACCCGCTTTGCCAAAGTCAGCCAAATCAATGGTAATTTTGTTTCCTTCATTGGCACCTATTTGGAAGGTCATGCGACCTGTGCGTGGAGGAGAAATTTTACTGGTGGCTTCGTTGACCAAACCACCGAAAGTGCCTTCATAGAATCCTAAATGACTGAAGTTGCTTTTGGCGTTGAGATTATCTGTGGACGAAGTGGCAACTTGATTGCCTGTGATCTCACTAGCGGATATGGTGTTGGCTGTATTACTGGTGCTTACGGATGTCAATTGAAATGGTGTTCCAGCAACAGTTGAATTGATACTCAGCTTACTGCCTTGTCTGACAACTTCAACATTTTTTAGTGCGCCTGAATTGATTTGGTCATTGATTGCCGTTTCTAAAGCTGTCGCTAACAATGTTGCATTTCTATCAGTCGGCGCTGAGGTAATGTTGAGTCCATTGATAGTGACTGAGGCAGTGTCAGCAATAGCCGAGTTACTGTAAGTGACTTTATTTTTAAAGTTTTGTATATCTGTAGCGGATATGGATAAATCTAAATTTCCTCCAAACCCTGTTCCGCCATACTCCACGACATATTTATACATCGTACCGGTTGTCGGTGCATCAACCCAATATTGGGTGCTTGCGATATAAGCGTAATCTTCATTGCCGCCGGAGTTATTTGGTTCACCAGTCTGCCAGTTGTTGTATTGAGAATTGATTGCAACGCCGGTTGTACCTTGCCCTTGAAAAAACATCGTTCCCGCTTCTGGACCTGTCATCCAGGCCCAGTTACCTTCGCCTAGTCCACCCATAGATACATCTTGATCACTCGCGCCGATCCATCCCCTGATACCGCCTAATTTTTGACTGATTAAACTTTGTTCACTCGCACTTGTGACTGTTGCCAGGTAGCCAGATAAGCCAAACATCGTTCGACTTTGAGCCAATGTTTTGGCTTGTGCCCATGTAATAAGAGAGGAGGACGTGATTACCTCGTAATAATGATTGTTAACAGGGTTGTAGTTTTGTGTGTCGGGATTGATAAAGTTAAATCGCAAGGGTGACCCATTAAGGCCATTGAACGTTGTATCCACGTAGCCTAAGACATCGGCGGTAGTTCCATTACCTTTGTAAAGAATACCGTTCACATAGGACAAGGCGTCTTGAGTGGTTGAAGGCGTCGAGTCCGTTGACATGACCAAGCTTTCGGTGCTGGTCCCTCCATCGGCTATTTGTATATAAGTGGAAGTCTGTGTGACTGTCAGTTCCTGGGGGGTACTTGCAATATCGATTTGTGCAATCTGTGCAACCGCTCCAGTAAGTTGGGTGCTTGAATTGACCTTGCCCACCACGTTGGATGCAGATTCTATGTTGATGGCTTTTTCTGACTGCAAAGATACTGACGCGTAGACTGTGGCTGCGCCAGTGGAATTGATACTGCCACCAGCAATTGCAGTGATGCCGTCGGGCGTATGAGAGGCTGTGCCACTGCCCAAACCGAAACTGCCTGCATTTACCTTGTTGCTGTCAAACCAAACGGATACGTTGCGTCCGTCCAAGGCTTTGAGCGTGACACCATCATTGCCATTATCCACCGCATCCACACCTGTCAAACCTGCATAGGTCTGTATCGCTTCTACTACCGCTTTGCGACGATCGGATTCGGTTTGGTTTGATGACATACGAATAGAAATATTCTTGCCATTGTTATAGAGCGACTGCATGCTATTTGGCGCAGCAGCCAAGGTTTTTGCGTTTGGCAGGGACACATCGGTGACGTTGCCTTTGATTTGCACTGGTACAGGCACCGCTGTCACTCCAGTCTTGGCGGTGCTGGCGTTGATGGCGGCCGCTGTAGCGATGGCACTGGCTTGTGCTTTGCTGGTGAAGCTCTGTGTCACTGACAAGGTGTCATCTGTGGGTAAAGCGGCGCGAATGGTCACACCGTTGATTAGCAATTCATTGCTGCCCAAGCTGACCACGTCATCCGCGGTGTTGGCTTGCGCACGAGCTTGGGTAGTGATGGTGCTCAGCGTTTTGCTGTTGTAGCTGACTGTCTCCAATCCTGCGCGGTGTATGTCACCGTTGGAAGATGTGGTGATATTGATGGGTGTCTCTGTTGCACTCTCTAAAGAGAAGGTGCCTGTTTGCACACCTTGCTTTAATCCTGTGAGGCGAGAGAAGTCTGTGTTGGTGCTTGTCGTATTGAAGGTCACTTCAATATTGCGACCATCATTGGCCACCAGTGTGATGCCTTTGTTGTTGTTGAAAGAATCTATAGCGTGCACACCGGTTTGTGCTGAGATGAAATTAATCGCTTGGACAGCTGCGATTCGTGATTCTTGTGGGTTATTCAGTACCGTTTTGATCATTGGCGTTGTAAAGCCGTTGATGTTCAAGCTACCTTTGGCCACGCCGCTACCACCCATGGCCGCGCCAGTCATGACGCAGGGGTTGACGGTCGCATGTACGCCTGTGGCAAAGGTTTGCTCGTTGATGGCGGCTGCTTTGGCTATGGCACTTGCTATTTGGTTGCCGCTTTGTGGTGAAACAGTATCCGCAAGCAGCGAAGCGGCACCGATGGGAATGCCGTTGATGATCACATCGTTGGCGTACATCGGATCCAAGCCAGACAAGCCGCGCGATACCTTCAAGCCCACTACATCGCCCGAGGCAAACGCGGCGGTGGAGCCATCGCTGGCGAATTGACTTAGCAATACATTGCCACCTGACAAAATATCGACTCCAGCACCAACCAACGCGGTTTTGTCGATGGTGACCGCTCCATCTGTAATCTGAACAGCGTTGTTGGTATTCAAATTTATTATTTGCCCGTCATCTAATGTGAAGGTAGCAGTGGTCACGGTAGAGGGCCCACCTGCCACAATGTTCAAAGTCCCCGACTTTGTAAAAGAACCTGTGCCGTCAAAGACAATGCCACCACCTGCAGCACCTTGCTTGTTGTCGGGTGTGTATACAGCGGGTACGACAGCACTTTGGCCACCCGTGACTGTGGTGCCAGCTGAGACAGTGATGTCAGTAACATTTGCGAAAGTCGTAGTGCTGGTAAAAGTCACACTGTTACCAGAAACCTTGCCCGCACTAAAGGATTGCAAAAAACCGCTGTAGGTTCCTTTGGTGCTTGCACCTTCAGCCGAGCCATCAGCAATATGGGCAAATGCAGCAGCCACTTCTGAGCTGCTGTTGGAAACCGTAGCGGTGTAAGTCAATCCAGCCACTGTGATGGTTTGACCTTTGCTCATTGCCGGAAAAGTCAACACTGATTCTTCTGTGACACCGGTCACCAAGCCTGAAGCCCCGCCGGTTCGGATGGAGGAAGAAGATGAACTTGGCTTGGCTGCAGTGAACTGAATGGAATTCCCCAAGGAAGGCTCTGAGGTCGTTTTGTAAACCGGCTTGATCCCCACGCGCTCACCTGTTTTGCCGTTTAACACTGGAAAACCATTCCACTCTGTGGTGTCAGCAATTTGAACAATTTGTTTTTTAAGTTGTTGGAATTCAAGGTCCAAGTAACCGCGTTGCTCATTGCTATGGGTGTCGTTAGCGGCTTGTACAGCTAACTCCCGCATGCGATGAAGCATGTCGGAGATTTCATTGGTCGCGCCTTCAGCGGTTTGAATCAAATTGATGGCGTCTCCAGCGTTTCGCACTGCCTGATTCACGCTGTGAATTTGGGGTGTCATGCGAGAAGTAATTGACAAGCCAGCGGCATCATCCCGAGAAGAGTTGATGCGCGTGCCGCTTGACAATTGCTGCATAGACACTTGCTGACTGCGCTCAGTCGATTTGAGCGCAGTTTGCGAGAACAATGCATGAACGTTGGTATTGATGGTTGCCATGTCAAAAAAATGGTGAACTGGCCCATCAAAGCAAATATTGTTCCAGCTTAATGGTTGTTATTGTGTAATAAGTTATTCAAATAACATATATTTTAAAAAAGAAATGATTGGTATATGGCTTTGACGCCAATGTGTGTTCAGCAGCTAATTTCTCTTAGGAAGTCTTTTTGGTGGGTTGTTCAGCATAGATTTCTCCACCAATCTTTAATGCACTGTGCACACGCTTTGAATGGATCAAGGGGTAAAACATTTGGCAGTACCACTTCTCTTGACCAAAAAGTTTGTCGTCGATGAGACCGACTTGTTTGGGGTATTGGCGAGTGATCTTTGCCGTAGAGAAAATCATGTCCCAAATAAAAAACATATTTCCAAAATTTCCTTTGTAGTGTCCAATACCGTCATCGTTGGTAATGGCATGATGTGCCCAGTGGGTCGCTGGTGTTGATATCAGGCGTTCAAGTACCCACATCAGCGGCCGCAGCGCTCGGATGCGATAAAGCGGTTCATCCCAACGCCAGGCACAATGTGCGCCCACGATGATCAACAGTTTTGTCACGATGTACAGTGCGTAGACAATGCCGCCCACACCAAGGTATAGCAACGCACCAGCAAACCATAAGCCGGGCATCATCAGGTAATAAAAAAAATTATTTCTAAATGTCATGCGAATACTCATGTACTCTGCCGAGTGATGTGCTCTGTGTAGTGGCCAAAACCATGGCGTATGAGAAAGACGATGCCAAACATATTGAGTGAAATCATCAGCCAAAATCAATATGCCAACCATGGCCCACCAAGGCCAGTCAGCCAGTAAATTTTTATACTCGGGCGCCAACCAGTTTCCCAATTTATTCGTAGTCAGTATGGCCAATGGTTGAGTGATGGCTAATAAACTGATGAACATGAATAGTTCAAGTTTTGTATCGTTGGAGCTTGCGTTGACTGTTTGCTTGTATCGCTTTGTGATGAACTCCATCATGGCAAAGCCTAAAATTAAGCAAATAACCAATATGTTTTGAATTTGATTGGGATTCATGATTCTTGATCCTTCTTCATTGAAAATTTATTATTAAGTATCATTTTATTATATTTAAATAAACTTTAAATACAAATTATTTATTTGTTTCAAAAAGTCGTCAGTCTTTCTTGAGTCTTCATTTGAGGCATTTTTCTCAGTTTTAGGGTGCCCCTTTAAAACCAAGACATTCCAATTATTTTTGGATAACTTATCTGGGTCAGCACGTAGACTCAGGGTCAATCCAAGTTTAAAGTGCGTTCTGTAACAGGGAGAAATCTATGCATAAATATTTTGCCAGTGCCATGCGTTCATTCTTGACCAGTTTGGTATGGGTGACTTGTGCTTCTACGCATGCATTTGAGATTTCCACTGGTGAGAATGTGCAATGCGCTGTCAATTTGAATGGCAAGTCTGGGTTCGCCACAGAAATTTGGAACAGGTATACCGATATCAACAACCGCCATCCCGAGTTAGGCAGAGCCGTGGCTGTGATGCGTTTAGACGACGATGGTTGGCCAACCATCATCTTTGATGGTCAGGCACATGAAAAATCCATCAAAGGATCACAAACTATTTGGGATTTTGTTTACTTCCACGAATGTGCGCACGCACAAAATCCCGCATTGAGTGAAGTGGGGGCTAATTGCTCAGCTTATCTAGAGATGGGAAAGCGCGGCTTAATGAATTACAACCGCATGAAGCAACTGGAGACCATGCATTTCAACATGATGGGAATCTTGCCTATTGAATACGCTGGTTCAGGTGCGCAGTTTTGGCACCAAACACTGCAGTGTGTGAAAGAGTCTCGTTAATCCTCCATTGCGCAGCTAAAGCAAGAGCCATCGCTTTTACACAAATTCAGCGAATTTGGCCTCTTGCGCGAAGGCCATCACCCAACTTTGTAATATTTGATTCACCTAGCGCTAGCGCCTCTTCACTGGTGTGCACTGAGTAGTAACCCAGTACCAAATCATGCGGATGTTTTTTGGCAGAGCCTAATAAAAAACCACAATCCCCTTGTGCCTTGAAATGGATGGCTTCGTCGCCCTCGGAAAAAACAACCATTTCGCGCTGCAAGCGGTGATCGCTAACTAGTAGTTGGCCGGTTTGGGAAAAAGCCCATGCCAGCATGTGTTTCTCAGGCGGCTGGTAATC
>Ga0214921_10012612_pt1 | contig 10068 bp, 6 predicted proteins | sample LL1505_MetaG_FD_177992 | JGI IMG/M metagenome (GOLD analysis project Ga0214921, IMG submission 177992) | Freshwater microbial communities from Lake Lanier, Atlanta, Georgia, United States - LL-1505 | ecosystem: Environmental > Aquatic > Freshwater > Lake | place: USA: Georgia | collected 2015-05-28
CAACCCGAGTACCAGTCCTACGACCATGCTTAGCCCCAGATTTAGTTTGAGATTGGGTTTTACAGGGCGGACACCTGGCTCAGCTCGGTTCACAACCTGTACTGGTCTTGTTTCAATCCGCGATTCGACCGACTGCTGCCTATATCGGGACATCAGAACCTCCAACAATTGGCTCTGGGTCTCGAAATCCCGACGAGCCTCATTGTAGGGCGCTAAACGATCACTTCGGTCAGCCCGCAACTGGGAACGAAGTTCATTCACTTCTTTCTCCAAGCTCTCGACTCGTGCTTGGGCAACACTGAGATCAATCGAGAGGGCCCGACGGATTCCACTTACAAGCTTATTCAGCTGATCTCTGCGCTCCGCAACCGCCCGGATCGATGCTTGCATCTCGGGATGCTTTTTCCCATAGCCTTGTTTTTGCATCGAGGCTACGACCTGGAGGGCCTGCAAATACTGCTGTTTGGTTGATGCGGTGGTTGGATCTTCGAGCTGAAGGGCCGGCAAGGTCGATTCCAGCTGCTCAATCGTCAAGTCCGCAACTTTCTCAAGACGGACCTTGCGGGAAATCATATCGGAACGCATTTCGCTCAGCGCTGTCTCTTTTCTCTGAATTTCCATGTCAGAAAGAGTGGTGGACTGAACCTGCGCACTCGCACCCGGAAGTTCATCAATCTTTAAATCTCGACGCAGGGTCTCGACTTTGGCGGCCGCTTCGCTGACAAGCTTCTTCTGTTTTTGAACCTCGCCATCGAGAACCTTCAGTCCGGAATCACTTCTTCCGGTGATTTCACTCCTCCGGAACTCCTCATAGGCATCGGTGATAGCGTTCGCATAAAGTGCTGCTTCTTCTGGATGAGTGCTTTGGCAAACCACTTCGATTAACTTTGTGTTTCGGAATGGCCTGACTTCCAAGTAGCTTTTTCGAAAGATCATAAATGCTTGATCATCGCTGATCGATCCCTCTGGCAACTCCATCACCTTGCACAATCGGTTTGCGACACCGAGTTTGGTGATGACGGGATAAAGAACCTTTTTACTCTGAATCAACTCGAACTCGGTTTGAAAAAAAACCGGATCAAAAGCTTCATAAGAAGCCTGAAAAACTTGCAAATCGCGATTCTCTTTCTCAACCCGCAAGACAGCGGATGATTCATAAATCTTCGGCTGGAGTTTTGTGACCACAAATCCCGTCGCCATGACGAGAACTAAAATCGTGACCGAGGTAGGCCAACGATTCTTAATGACCCTCCACAAGTCGTTGACGTGGAACGTAGCCTCCCCTGTATTGGCCGTTGAGGCCGCATATCCGTAAGTTGGTGCTGGGGTGCTACTATCGCTCACCCCTATAGATTACTTCTCTTCTATAAGTTTCGCAATCAGTAGGTTCCCCTAACTCCGATATAAACGATATTACGATTATAACTGCCTCCTTGGGAGTTATTTTCGTCAAAATAGGACTGGTAAGTGCTAAATGTATACCCCAGCTCAGCCGAAAGGTACGGGTAAAAGGCGTAGGATAGCTTGCAGTTGTAACTGGCAACGGTTTGCTGCCCACTACCTTGGTAATTTAAATTAGGATTGTTCAGTTGATTATAAATCTGATTACTTTGCGCTTTCGAGTAATTCGGCGTGTATAAGGCCAATTGAATACTTAATGTTTGCACCAGTTTTAGCTTTTCTGTGAAAGCATGGTCGGAAGACAAATTGAAATTATACGACTCCGCATCGGATGCAGTAGCTTGGGTAGATTGTTGGATTTGAATCGAAAATCCAGCCGCGAGAGAGTTTTGCTGGCCATAGTTCCAGGTGGAACTAATGGAAGCAAACGGGTAGATACCGATCTCCTGCTCACCACTATTTAGGCCACCTGGACCTACGTTTGCATCATTATCTGCAGCACCAAAGTTATCGTTAAGCTGGATTCCTGCCCGACCCGAAAAGAAAAGGGTCGGTAAAAAGGTGTGATCTGCTCCTAACGAAAATGCTACCTGCTGGTTATCCCGGAAGTTTTGATCGCTCTGATAATCAAATAACTGATAGTCAATTGAGAATGTTCCGACCGTTTCCGGAGTAAAATCCAAACGAAACTGTTGAAACGCCCCATTGTTCATATAATTGGATTGGGAAGCACTCCCTGAACTAATAGTTGTTTGGCCTGCATTCCCAGAATAGCTGGCGGGCTGGTCACTATTGACTATCTGATTGTTCCACCGAGTTACCATGGAAAGTCGATCCGTTAGGCGATAGTCCGCCTTGATGGTTCCTAAATTAATAATGCTGCCTTGAGTATTCGTTACAGGCGTCAATCCAGCAGCAAATTGGGTCGCAATCGGTTGCTCGAAGAAATTGAAATTATCCGCAACGGTTATGCTGAATCTTGGATCAAAAGCGTAGGTGTATTGACCTGTAAACGTCTGGTTGTACTGAATGTCATAAGACTGGTTCAGGCTTGGAAAGTAGATTCCTTGAAAATCGTACCTAGCAGAGAGATCTGCTTGAAGTCCCGTGTAGTTATAGCCGAGAGATGGGTTAACACTTGAGTAAGTGCTCGACTGAACATCACTTGAAAGCTGATAGGAACTAGTCAACGGATTACTATCGTAGCCCTCTCGGATTGCCACTGTCGCAGTGAAAGGCTTAGGACCTTGCTGACCAGCCGAACCCTCAATCTGTGCAAAAGAAGTACCCAATGGGGCAAATATTGTTGAGCACAGAAATAGCAGGCGAACCAATATCAGTGGCCTTCCTAACGACATCCACTAAATCTTGTGTTTTGACGTTTTTTTTCAATAAAAAGACACTTTGGATGGTGTAGTTATTCGAAATTCTTGCCAACAACTTGTAAATAGTAGAATAAATTCAATTCAAGATCTTCACTTACAACTAGTTCCACCTCTTTTGCAGCGAGAGAAGCAGATACTCATTATTTGGAGGAAGTGAGGTAACAAACGATTGAGGCAGGTCTGGCGCCTTCTGTCTTCGAATGACATCCGCCCAGGAACCCCACTCAGAATTTTCCGCCATCATTTGACTATACATCTTCACATCCGAACTGGCAGGTGTGAAAAGAATGCTAAAGATAGGCGTAACCCTGTCATGAATCTTAATCAGCTCATCCCTCGTAGCAGGTACCCATAAAGTCGGCTGATTCGAATACCATGCCTCTGCTGCTGGAAGGTCGCTCGCTTGAAACTCTTTCGGCTCAAACCATGAACGCATAAACAAAAAGATCGGAGGGTACGTAGGTGGATAAGGAAAAGGAGGCGCGCTGGACTGCACTACAAAACTGAAAATAGGCGCACTCGCGACTAAACCAACGACGACAACAAAGATTTTTGCAAGAAGATCGATCTGCAAGTTCCAACGATCTATAAATATGAAGAGAGCAGCCGCACCACAGACCGAGGCCAGAGGCAGAAGAACCAAAAGGACTGGGGTCAATTTACCAGTCTCATCCCTGACAATAAAGGCAGTCGCCAAAATCAGGGCCCCCACTCCTCCCAACCAAAGGAGTTTGGCCTTTGCCGCCGAAGGCCTTCGAAAATTATGCAAAGCACTCAAAATAGCCAGAGTTCCGGCAACCGTGGCTCCACAAAGAACCGGTCCCTGCGAAATTAAAAAAGCGGTTCCTCGGACGAATGACCCCATAATCCTTTGCCAAACGTTGGTTTTTTCAATATCGAATGAATACGTCCGCCAAATTAGATCTCCAGGATAGCGTGCTGATTCAGAAATCAAGTACGCCCAATTAATCCCAATCGGGTTGCGTGTCGTCGTCCATAGCCAACCGAGCCACCCCAGAAAAATGAACAGAGGAACACAAAAACCTAAAACCAACCATATCCTGCCTTTTTGAAAAAGAACTATCCCTAAACCAACTAGTACCAATGCCGGCCAAATATGAATCATCTGAACCAAAGGGGTTAATCCGATAGTAAATCCTGCCACACCAAACCATCCTCCCCCAAAGGTGGATACCCCTTCTCGGTCCTCCTCACTTTTCAAACCCAAATAGAAAAAATATCCAGTCCATGCATAGAAAAGAATCAGCAAACAAACCGAACCTCCCGATATGGCCTGATGCCAAAGAGTCGTACTACCCAGAAAAAATACGGCCGCCAAAAACCCAGTCTCAACATCGAACTGACCCGATCCCCATAAATAAACAGCCAAAGCAGCTAGAACAACGCAAAGGAGGTTGAAGCCGAGAACCAGATAATCGGGCGGATACACCCGCATGCTTTTAACGGACTCTAGAGGAACAGCTAGGGGGGCCAATTTCGAAACATCCCCCAGCTTAAAAACCACCGCCAGAATCGCAGGATAAAGAGGGGGACTCAGTGTTTCCGGAAACTCACTTACCGAAGGTGCACGATTGCCAAATTTGGCCCGCACCTGCCACAACGCCAAGGGGCGAATCAGTTGCGTGGTTAATCCATGCCCAGTCGCAATTTGCCTGGCTTGCTGAGCCAGATCCATGGCCTCAGGAGTTCTTAGGCCATTAAACTGACTAAATCCTATCCAAGCAACTAACCCCACCGTCAGGAGAACCAAAGCGACTTTCACAAACATTTTCCGTAGAGGTCCCTCTTCCAAATTGAAAACCAGATCTTGCAAGGAACTCATCGCTTCACCTTACCCTTCTTGAAGGGGTCAGCCAGCTTCCGGTGGAGAGTTCGACGACTGATTCCAAGTGCCTTGGCTGCTTGCGAAATATTCTGCCCAGATTTCTCCAAGGCTGCGTCAATTGCACTCCTCTTCACCTCTTCCAGCTTTAACGGAAGATCTTGTCTAGGAGTAGCCTTGGGCCCACCACCTCCACGAAGGGCAGCAGGCAGATCGCCCGGCTCGATGAGCTTCCCCCTCGCTAATACCACGCCGTGCTCAACTGCCGTCTTCAGCTCCCGTACATTTCCTGGCCAACGATACTCCATTAACAGACTTATGCTCGCCTGCGAAAAAGACACCCCTTCCTTCCCATTTTCACGACCATACTCCTGACGAAATGATTCAGCTAAAAGAGGAATGTCCTCAGGTCGTTCCCGCAAGGGAGGCAAATCAATTTGAACCACCCGGATTCGAAAATAGAGATCCTCACGAAATTTCCCCTCTTGTACCAACCTCTCCAAACTCCGATGCGTAGCCGCCACCAAACGCACATCCACCTCAATCAATCGATTTCCACCGACACGCTCTAAGGTCCGTTCTCCCAGTACCCGTAAAAGCTTCACCTGAGTCGCCGCATCAATCTCTCCAATCTCGTCCAGAAAGATCGTTCCCCCGTTGGCTTGCTCAAAACGGCCAACTCTTCGCTCGGTCGCTCCGGTAAAACTTCCCTTCTCGTGCCCAAATAGCTCACTTTCCAGCAACTGCGGAGAAAGAGCGGCGCAGTGAACCGCAACAAAAGGAGCGTTTCTTCTCGAACTTAAGCCATGCAACGCCCGAGCCACCAATTCCTTACCCGTGCCACTCTCCCCCTCCAGAAGAACGCTCGCCTTCGAATCCGCCACCTGACGCACCTGATCCATGACTTTCTCTATGGCCCCCGACTTTCCAAGAATCCGATCTAAGCCAAAGGAACGACCCAATTGCGCGCGAAGCTGAACATTTTCCTGCTCAACTTTTACGGTTTGAACCGCTCTTCGCAAAAGAAGTTGAGCTCGATCCAAATCCAAAGGCTTTGTGAGGTAATCGTAGGCGCCCTGCCTCATCGCCTCGACAGCACTCTCCACCGAACCATATGCGGTCATTACGATGCATGGAGGCGGTGGGGACTGTTTTTGACACAAACGCAGTACATCCAACCCGCTTTCGCTTCCCAAACGCAGATCGGTCAGAACTACATCCATGGAGTCCGATTCGAGCAGATTCCGCGTCGTCTCCATATTCATCGAAACAAACACTTCAAAGAAATCCTCCAACGCTCTGCGCAACGCGTCCCGGGTATTCTTTTCGTCATCCACTACCAGTAATTTAGGCTTCATTCCGTCAACCCTCTTCTCCTGTGGATGCCGTTTCCGCCAAAAGATGAACCTTCTTCTCTTGTAACGGAATCTGCAACTTCACAGACGTCCCTTTGCCCTCGCGACTTGTGATCTGGACCGACCCACCATGCTCACGTGCGATCCGTTGAACGATCATTAACCCCAACCCCGTTCCATCTTGCCGGGTTGTAAAAAATGCACTCCCCAAATGAGGGAGATGGTCAGGGGAAATTCCTGGCCCGTTATCCCGACACTCGAATACCCAAAAGTCCCCCTCTCGTTGCATCTGGATAGAAATCAAACCCTGCTCCCCCGCCGCTTGCATCGCGTTACGCACGATGTTGTAGATCGCCTGCTTCATCTGCTCTCGATCCATTGGAACATGCTGGGAGGAAGCGATGAGCTGCTTCTCCAAAAGGATCCCCCGATCCTTTAGCTCCACCTCGAGGGGTAGAAGCGCCTCATCTAGGACAGCCGTGGGGTCTTCCACTGTTTTTTGAAGAGGATGCGGTCGGATTGCACGTAGAAACTGGCTAATCAAACCATCCAATCGGCGAATCTCCTGCTGACATACGCCGATGGACTCCCGGATCCGTTCCCCTGTCGTCTCAGGCAAGAAAGAAAGATCTTTGGCCATAATCTGAAGATGAAGATGAAGGCTGTTGAGAGGATTTCCCAATTCATGGGCGACCCCGGCCGCTAGCAGGGTCAGCGCCTCCACACGCCCCGCCTCCACTGCACTCTTGGTTTCCGCCCGCTCCCGCGTCACATCTTGGAATATCGCCGCATGCAGCCCCCCCGCATGGCCGGACTTCTCTAAAGGAACAAGATAGTAGTTCAAAATCCTCGATTCAGGGTAACTGACCTCAATCGTTCCTGAAGAAGAACGATTTTCACGCAGAAGCTGTTTCCAATCGAATCCACGCAAACTCCGTCCCAATGTCCACGTACCTGATTCTCCCGTCTCAGGCAGGCCGAGCAATCTCGCAGCCGAACGATTACGATAAGTAATTCTCCCCTCTCCATCCACCACGGCCACCCCCTCTTGAAGGGTGTTAAAGATGGTCTCCAAGAAATCTTTGTCCTCCGCCAATCGAGCGATTTGAGACTGAATCTCCACCGGTCCCACCCGATCTGCCCGCTCCAATAAACGCTCTAAAAAAGAGGACTTCATTCCTCGAGCCCTTCGTCAAAACCAGCGCTTGAATTTCAGCCAAAGCCCCATTCCAACCATCAAAGCTACGGTGACCCCCATCAACGTCAAATACCCATGCGGATGATCCAATTCCGGCATATGCCGAAAGTTCATCCCGTACCAGGATCCCACCACGACAGGAGGAATCGTCACCGCCGTCAATGCCGTGAGCACCTTAATACCCTCATTCGCTTCGTGCGCCGAACGGTTGGTGTAAACATCAAAGGCAACCATCATCCGATCGTTACACCCCTGCAATCTTTCATCCACCCGGGTCAAGGCATCTTGAACGTCACGAAAATAAGGCAACATAAGTGCGCGGATCAGTTTCGACTCCCCACGTGCAAGGCGGGAAATCACTTCCCTTTGAGGTCGTAGGGCCTGTCTTAAGCTGGATAGCCGCCGCCGCGCTCGCAAAATTCTTTTCGAAAGATCCTCCTTCCCCATTCCGGATAGAGCCTTCTCCTCGACCTGCTCCATATCCTCCGTCAACGCCTCCACCACTGGTAAATAGGAATCAGCCACATGATCTAAGATCTGATGAGTGAGACGATCCGCCCCCTTTGCCTGTTGTCCTGTTCCTTTGACGAGACGATCTTTCAGAACGGAAACCCCAGGAATTGCCTCACGATGGTAGGTAACCAAAAACTCTTTTCCCATGAATAGATTAAGCTCGGAAATCTTGAGGGTCTTTTCCGAAGTGATGTCCACGCTATGGACAATCATGAAAAGATAATCTTCGTAGTCTTCGATTTTGGGTAATTCGCTCAAAGTCACACAATCCTCGATTGCCAAGGGATGAAACTCGAAAAGAACCTCTAAAATCGATTTGGTCTCCTCCGGAGTCGGATTTGTTAAATCAATCCAAAGAATCAAACCCTTGTCTGCCCGGGCCAAACGCAGAGCTTCCATCTCCAAATTATGGCTGACCGGTCGACCTTCGCTAAATACGAACGATTCGATCATGCAGAGAGTATCTCCCCATTTGTGCATTTCGTCCAAAGTTTTCCCATCTCGCCGAACAACGGCCCTCGATTCCGACTTAATTTGAGGTACGATTCTAGGAGATGAAAAAACCCGTTCTCCTCATGATTCGAGACGGCTGGGGGATCAACCCCGCAGGACGCTCGGGTGCCGAACAACAAGGCGACGCAACTCTTCTTGCTCAAACCCCCGTTCATGACCGCCTCTATCAAAAATATCCAATGTCCAGACTTCAGGCCAGCGGACTCCAAGTAGGCCTTCCCGAAGGCCAGATGGGAAACTCCGAAGTAGGCCATCTAAATCTAGGAGCCGGTCGTATCGTTTACCAGGAGCTCACCCGAATCAACCTGGCTGTGGCAGATGGGTCCCTACAGAAAAATTCCACCCTTCAAACTTGCCTCGAGGAATCCAAAGGCAAACGCCTCCACTTCTTAGGACTCGTTTCGGATGGCGGAGTTCACTCCAACATCGAGCACCTGATCGCACTTCTCCATATCGCGTCTCAGGGCGGACACCGAGACATTTACGTTCACGCCATGACGGACGGACGAGACTGCTCCCCCACATCTGGACGTCAGTGGATCGCGCATTTGGAGAAGGAAGTGAAATCATGTCCCGGAGCCCACTTGGCCACGATTGTTGGACGCTATTATGCTATGGATCGGGATCGTCGCTGGGAACGGGTCAAACTTGCTCGAGATCTTTTTGTTGAAGGGAAAGGTGCTCACGCAGAATCCGCCACCGCTGCTATTTCACAAGCTTATGCAGACGGGAAAACCGACGAGTTTATACCCCCTATTTCCCTCGCTGGTTCTGCTGCCCCCCTGATTCGAAATGGAGATGTCCTCTTTTTCTTTAATTTCCGCGCCGATCGCATGCGTCAAATCGTTCGGGCTTTGGCTGACCCGACATTTTCCGAATTCCCGTCAGAATCCCGTCCACAAGTCAAAGTCTTCACGATGACCCCCTACGAGAGTGATTTTACGAAGATGGGATTCCAGCATCTCTTTACCCCCCTTCCGATGGACGATCTGCTCGGAGAGGTCGTCGCAGCCCACGGACTATCTCAGGCTCGTCTCGCGGAGACGGAAAAATACCCACACGTCACCTACTTCTTCAACGGCGGAAAAGAAACTCCGAACCCGCGAGAGGAGCGAGTTATGGTCCCCTCCCCCAAGGTCGCAACCTACGACCTTCAACCGGAAATGAGCGCCCCCGAGTTAGCGCAAAAGGTGGTGGATCGAATCCAGAAGGGCCTCGATGACTTGATTATCCTGAATTTTGCCAATCCAGATATGGTAGGCCACACGGGAGTCCTTTCCGCCGGAATCCGTGCCGTGGAGACGATCGATCACGCAGTCGGTCAGGTCTTGGATGCCCTACAGAAGGTGGACGGAAAAGCCTTGGTCACTGCAGATCACGGCAACTGCGAGCAGATGTTGGAAAAAAATGGAACTCCTCATACCGCTCACACCACCAATCTTGTGCACTGCCTCTATGTAGCTCCCGACTCCGAATCCTATACTCTTGCGGACGGAATTCTGGCTGACGTCGCCCCAACCCTGCTAGACATGCTGGGGCTCCCCAAACCAAAAGCCATGACCGGATCTTCTCTCCTCCGACCAAAGACCAAATCCTAGTTTTGCCCCGGAACAGCCGTATCAGTATGGAGTACCGAACCCCATACCTTTACCAGTTCGCAAACATCAACCGTTTTCGGTTCCTCGTTGGGAAACTGAACGACGGCAGAACCGTAATCTTGATGAGCGGACTCTTTTTGGATCGAAGCAATCGTCCCTTCAACCATGTGCGTGTCGTAAGCCGAAACCACCTTATCTCCAGGCTCCAAGGGGCTTAAAAACTGCCAAAAACAATCGTCCAACATACTATTAGTCTCTTTTA
>Ga0214921_10012614_pt1 | contig 10067 bp, 4 predicted proteins | sample LL1505_MetaG_FD_177992 | JGI IMG/M metagenome (GOLD analysis project Ga0214921, IMG submission 177992) | Freshwater microbial communities from Lake Lanier, Atlanta, Georgia, United States - LL-1505 | ecosystem: Environmental > Aquatic > Freshwater > Lake | place: USA: Georgia | collected 2015-05-28
TTGCTTCTAAATGTTGAATTATTAACTTTTACAAAACGTTCTGTCCCAACAGCTGTTCCATTGTTCTCAAATAAAGAATTATTTATATAGATGCGGTCTGAGTAGTCTGAATCTGTCAAACTTTTTGCACTTGGTGTTGAACCATAGTCTGAGTTAAGTCCGCCGTTTAAATAGGTAAATTCACAATTATTAAATGTTGAGACAGCACTATTTCTTTGATGCCATATGTAACCATTTGAAGCTGTGAACTTGACATTGTTAACTACAAATGTTCCATTATTTGTCCATACAATTCCGCCAGTTGCGTTCTTGCCTCGCTTAAACGTCATATCTTCTATGGTTATAGTTCTTGAACCATTGTTATAAATAGAACGATATAAATTATATCCATCAATGATTGTAGTTGTCATGCCTGTACCTGTGATCGTCACTGCATCAGTGATTGCTGGAAGATCAGATGTAAGCGTAATCGTCCCGGTATTATTTGCGTCGAACGTAATCGTATTTATCGTTGCAGAGGCATTTGCCGCGTTGATCGCCCAGCGCAATGAGCCAGCGGAGCCATCATCTAATAGATTAGTCACCTTGACAAATGTTGGAGCTGGGACTGTGATAGAAGCTGGTGAGTTCGCTGTAAGTGATCCGATTGAATTTGTCTTTGTTACTTGGACTCGGATCTGCTTACCAACTTCTGTTGAGTTGACGACGTATGCAGAAGCTGTTGCACCAGAGATATTTGCCCATGTGCACGAAGCTGGGTCACAAAACTGCCATTGATATGTGGTCGATGTGACGGCTGAGCCACCATCTCCCCAAGTTCCGTCGTTGGCTGTAAGCGTTTCGCCATACGCAATGTCTCCAGATATTGATGTTCCACCAGATGTGGTTGGGGCAGTGGCTCCCTGGAGGATTGCAAAAGATTGAGCAACTGTTGCTGCTGCTACATAGGAATTATTTGAGGAACTATTTGCAGAAATAATGCAAGTTCCAGTTTGATTAGCCAATACTGTAACTGTTGCAGTAGACACTCCGTTGGCATTTGTTGATGAGCCAACCGTGCATTTGCTAGTGGTGCTTGAGGTAAACGTTACAGATTCTCCCGACGTTGCCGAAGCTGTGATACTAAACGTCTGATTTGATCCTGAACGGATTACATCTGAAGGCTGAGCAAAAGTGATCGTATTTGGACTTGCAACAGATATAGCTGAATCAATATACATTGACGCACCTAGTGCTTTTCCGCCAGTTGCATCGTAAGTTCCGTTTACAAATCTGAATCTGTAATAACCACTAGATGGAACAACTCCAGTAGATGTAACCCATGTTTGATTTTGACCGCGTCCATAAGCAACAAGTGTTGAACTTCCACTTGACCCATAGTCGTATCCCGAACTAGTCGATTGAACCTGCACTAAATACCCATACGCCTCGTAGTCATCAGCACCACCAGCCGCTGCCCAGTCAAATGAGATTGCTTGCCCCTGCGTTGCTGGAAAGGCTTCAGTCCATATTTCTGGTCCAAAAGCTGAACCGTAGGTTGCGTGGCCGCCACAGGTATTAGGAAACTGCGAAATATCACCGTTAGAAACAAGGCGTATCACTCCGCTTCTTCCAGAATATGTTTGCCCTGTCGACGTGCTGTAGCTCAAGTTCTGATAACTTGATTCTTGACTCTCGTATTGCTGCGCTGCAATTGTATAATTTTTATTAGTTACATATGAATATGTATCACCAGAAGTGGCATCTGTTCCAGTCATTGTATATGGTCCAATACCCTGTTTACTTAAAGCGCCACATTGACTTCGACTTGCTAACGAACCAAGGGTCACCCTTGCTGCTGCTGTCTGCTCAAATACTGGCGACATTGCATGAGCTGGTTTAGCCGATCCAATTGGCGGAACAAAAGATCCTATTAAAAATAGCGGGACAAAAATCCATGCCGCTTTACGCGTAAAAGCATATTTCAATCTATTAATTATAGTCATTTGCCCTCCGCAAATAATAGTAACGATTAGATAATAAATATTTTAATTAATCTATACCAAGAAGCCAAGAATTAAAAGCTTTCTTCTTTCCACTTTCCATATAAGAACTTAAATCAGTAAGTTCTTTTAGCGCTCTAGTTTCAGCTTGCGCTGTTGTTGGTTTAGTGTTAGTTTCGAAAGAAAAAACACCATACTTTTTGATCCAATTAACCAACACATTAAAAGCTATATTAACATCTGCTCCTTCTTTCCATGTATTTTCTCCACCAGTATTCCATGGATTAAACAGAAATCCTACGCCTCTAACCTTCCAAGGCTCATCTGTTCGTGTCATGATCGATATTTGAGGTGTATATGGTAGTTTAATATTTGTAAGTTGTTTTTCTAAATAATTTGGCGCTAAACTGAATCTAGATTTCATCATCCACACTTGATTAGCGGGTATCTTTGCCCAATCCGCTAAATACGATGCCGCATTTTTTCTATCTGCTACATCATATATGGCATCGCCGTTGCTAGCTTTTCTTAATGTTGGACTGTTTTTTTCAAACAAAGACAACCCTGATTTTTGAGAAGCTTTTAATTCACTAAAAGCCTTAGCTTTAATTTCTTTTATAATATTTGGATCTTTTATAAAAGCTTCCCAAGCATATTTTTTGTTGTTACTAGATAAAATTGGCTCACCGCTTACATCATAGGGGACAGACCATAGCATGCTTGCGCCCACCCAACCAGTTTGCTTGCTAAAATCATCAGTGTCTTCTGGCTTACATCTTAATTGCAAAAATCCTAAATGCTCAGAACCATTTGCAGTTCCTATAGATATTTTATTTTCACCTAAGTTTCCTTCTCTAGAAGCAATAGCTGTAAAGACAGCCGCCAAGCCAAAAGAAAAGTTTCCGACCAATGGATGAATCATCATTTCAAAAAATTCATCGTAAGTTAAAAAATCACCCGGATCAGATGAACCATTATATGGTTTAGCTATTTTAAATATTTTAGGGGAAAGACCATCTAAATTTTTAAGACTAGGCAGTACAGTAAACTTACTGCTAGTCACTGTTGCTTGTCTGCCAAAAGCACCCCCTCCTGTTTGAAATGGCGTTGAACTTTTACGTGCAGGAGCATTAAAGTCTGTAGAAAAAGTTTCTGGGCTAAGAGTAGCAGGTGAAGTAAAGGTTGGATCTGGTGCTTTAAAGCGATCAAAAAAGTCTGTCATAAAGTTTAATTGATCAACAGTTAGAGTAACTCCACCTGTCAAAAATGCGGCGAGCATTTTCTCAGGATTTGTTACATAGTTTTTGGTGATTGTAAACAAGTTTGCAAAAAATTTAAAAGTTTTTGATTTACCAATGTTTATTTTAGCGGCGGGTCCAGGTGTTAATCTATCAATTGCATCTAATTGATATAAAAGCCCATGTAAACCAAAAGCATCTACAAATATATTTAATTTGGTTATGGAATCATCTTTGCCGAATAGGTTATGATGATACAATAATACTTCTAAGGCTAAGTCAGATGAAACTTCTATTGCTCTTTCAAAAAAACCAAGAAAATTATTAGAAATTGAATTTGATGAATTTGATGAATAAAATTTTGGAGTAGCTAAATCAAAATTTGGAGTAGCTAAATCATTATTTTTATTAACAATAATTTGTTTTACCGGAAGATTAGCCAAAGCCGGCGTTGAACTTACTTTTTTTGTTGCGCTAACTATACTAGGATTAACTTTATTTAAAGTTGGTTTAATAACTGAAGCCTTCTTAAGATCTTCTAGTCTACGTGAAACCAACGGGGTTACCATATATACTATATAAAATGTTATATGCCAGTCATCATCTGACAAAAAACTTTCTCTTGACCAACCATAGTCCAACATATGATTAGCCATCCAATCAACAGCTTTTTTGTTTTTAAAAATATTGCCGTCTAAATCTACAGATATGCCCCAACCATGATTTGACATCCCCGGCGTTGACAAAGGTGGATCGCCAAGTTTAGAATATTCTCTTTTTTTATACCACCATTTTCCACTATCTTTAGGATATGACTCGTTATACCACCAATATTTTATATAATTATTACCTACAAAACTTCCATCATATGCAGAAGAATAACGAGTAATCCCGTTTTCAAGCACAGGATCAACTCCCAGTGGTATTGCTGGAAACTCATGGTTATTTAAAAATAGTTTTCCGTTACGCCTCCAACCAGGTTTATCGTCAAAATAATTTGGATAATTTATCCTATCCCATTTTTTTAACCATGGAATTGGTGAATACTTTTCTTTGAAAGCATCTACTGCACTATTCAAATCTCTAAAAGCTGCAGTCACTTTTAACCTGTATTTTGTTGCGGCATAAAGGTCATCGTTCATTATTTGAAAAGATAGTGCAGCGGTTCCGCATTAGCTTAAATTGATTACCCACGCCAAAAGGTACGAGCCCTGGCGCAAAATGATCGGCTCTTCCATTTTGATTGGGTACCCATAAATTAGTTTGCTTATCGAAGTGGGTCCATGCTACAAATGGATCCTTGTTTATTTCCTTTATCGGCCAATCATCTCTTGTTTTTAAACTCATTGTGATTTATACACTCCCCTTGCACCATCCAAGCTAAAGCCTACTGGTGTTATAAATTTAGCTGAAGCTTTTCTTTCCTTAACATTTGTTTTTTCTGATTCAGGCCCAGAGTATCTAACATAATTTTTTGTAGCATCAATGTTCAGATAATCTGACGGAACAAAAATTTTACCTAAAGGATATGTTCTTCTTAAAGTTTTATTCCAAACCATTCCATACCACCAGTTGCCATTTATAATAAATGTATTTGGGTTATCAAAAATTGCAGCCTGAGCAATGTTTAAGGTCGCAGAAGCTATTTGAAACCACTCTAAACCATTCCACATATATATTTTATCTGTATCAGTTTCATATATTGTTTCAGAAAAACCAGGTGCCACAGGTTTTTCCGTGGACAAGCACTTGTATGTAACATTATATTCTTGTGTTTGCGATTCTGATAAAGAAACTCTAAATTCAAAAGAATCACCATTTCTCCAAATTAATTTGTTCCTCAAAGATAGACCAGGACCATGATCCGTCACCCTATTCTCACACGGTGCCTGCCTGTATCTATCAACAGCTAATTCCTGAATAGATTTCATCCCACCATACATAGAAAAGAAACATACAGCAGGAGACTCTATATCCCCAACGCACTTAGGCGTATCTCTTTCTAATCCTATCCTACCTATATTTTTTACTACTCCAGTATCGTCAGATATATTAAACTCTAAGACCCAAGAAGTATGTGAAGCTATTTGGGATATAATTAAATCTTGTTTTAATGATTTAAAATTTGTTCCGACAAAATCAGCATTTCGCGCCCACAACCCGTCGTTGGACTGAAGCGTTGTTTCGTTCTTTACTGGATCATTAATAACTATTACGCTATCAGTAGGTGGTTGAACAGTTTCATTTGGTGGAGTTACCTCTGGGTTTCCAGGGATTACTGGAGCTGGTTTTGGCGGCACAACACCTGGAGTTGGTTTTGGATTTACTGGCTTAGGATTTGCTGGCTTTGGTTTTGGGGCCGGTGTTAGAGAAGGTGCTGGAGCTACTGGTGGTGCTGGCGTATTTGGATCAGGCATAGTTGTAAAAGTTATACTATCCCATTGACCTGCGTTACCAGCCCAAGATTTGCCGGCAGATGACTTAAGAACATGGGCCCCAATCATGACACTTATCTCTGTGTTATAAGGCAAAACATTTTTAGGAGTTATACTTATACTGTTGTAATCCAAAAAAGAAACTTCAGAACTAAATATATCTATTTTAGCTAAAGCTTTAGTAGTATTTTTTTTGTAGAAGAAAATAGATCCACTATTCCTTACCATAGACAAATCAAAATTTAGTGTTAACTTAACATCTATATTAACTTTTTGATTATCATTTTCAGGAGTTAATGAAGTAACTGAATATGACAAGAACTTTGGTTCAGGAACTGTTGGCCCCAAAGGAATAGTAGTCGTAGGAGGCGCAACACCATCTCTTTGATCTGGAAGAGTTGTCTTAGGAATAGGCACTGTTGTAACTGGGACTGTTGTAACGACCGTACTAGATGGTGATCCATTGGCTGGTGGCGTAGTAGTAGATGGCGTAACTATTGTTGTCGTTGTAACTCCATTCGATACAATTGTTGTCGTAGTTGATACCCCATCTGGAGCAACTGTTGTAGAAGTGCTTGGATTATATTGCGGATTATCAGGTCTCACCTTATCACGAGGTGGGAAAACAATAGTCGTAGTAGTTGTAGAACCGTTAGGGTTAGTGGTAACAGTTGTCGTCGATTGAGGTGTAGTCGTAGTGCTGGTAGTTGGACTCTGCGGCGGCCTTGGAGCACCAATACCAGCTGCTCCCGCACCAGGTCTTGCGCCCGGTGCAGCTGGAATATATGTTGTTACAGTTGTTGGAGACGATGGCAACGAAGTAGTAGTCGTCCCAATTTGTATTGTAGTTGGAGTCGTTGAAGAACTAGGTGGCACGTTAATAGGTGCAGTCGGAATGCTATTTATCAAACCGTCTACAATGTCAATATAAGTTGGTGGATGTATTTTTGCAGGATCATTAGAAGCATCAAAATCTCCAACAAATATATAGCCATATTTTTTACACTGCGCCTCTAGATTAAAGTTAAAATTTGTTCCAGGGTATTTGTCGTTTAACTGCTTAGATACTCCCATAACATAAACTAAAGCAATTTTTTTTCTATCAGTATAAACTTTTATTTGATCAAACTGTGTTTTTACTTTGACTAAAGCGCCAGCCACATCACTAGCTTGTTTTATTTGGTTTGATGCCCCAGTAGAAAGCCATAATACTCTACCATTTAACTGCTTATCTTTTAGATCTATATATTTAAGAACGTTATTTATTCTCCTTCCGACTGCATCCATATTATCCCCAACTTTATGATGGTATCCATCCCAAACGCAAAACTGGCTATATAAACCACTTGACTTAGGAAAATATGTTTCATTCTGACAAGCAGCAGGGTCGTTAAGAAAAACGTTTGGCACAACTTGTGAAGTTTCGACTCCTGGATTCAAGGAATCATATCTATCAGACAATCCTTCTGCAATACTGTCACCAATTATAATTGGGATCTTATTGGTTATTGTTGTTACATTTGGTGGGGCTATCGTAGTTATAGTTGGGTCATAACGATCTGCTGGCTTAAAGCCAGGTGTAACAACTTTAGGGGCAACCGTTGTAGTAGTAGACTTTGGCAGGGTACTTGTTGTTGTCGATTTTGGCACAGTACTTGTTGTGGTAGTTGCTTTAGGTATTGTTGTGCTAGTTGTAGATGTGGTAGAAGAACCTTGGTTTGGTGTGGTTATAGGGACAGGCGGAAGTGAAGGAAGCAAAGTTGTAGATGGAGAAGGCTCAGTTTTTTGAGTACCAACAACAATAGGTACCAAAGGATTCTTTGACAATTGATTAATGATAGCGGCATCGGTTGTTACTCCGCCCCAATTAGCTCTAAGGTCAATAATTATATCTGCTGGTTCTAAAGTAAGATAAGTTAACTTAACGGGAACAAGTATAAAAGATAAACCCCAATATTCACTTTTTTCTTTGTTCTTTAAAATATCTGCCCATTCAAGATAAGTTATTTGCCTCATACCAAGAGCCCAGCTTGAAGCCGCTTTTCCATCTAATGTTGGGTAGTTTTTTGGCCAAGGTTTAACATCAAAATACGATTCTTCTGTTCCATTACCAGATATAAAGTAGTTTTGTTTTTCTGGAGTTAATTCAACATAACCATAAACCCCTCTATTTAGCTTCTTATTATTTATCCTTTTCCAATGGCCGTGCGTCAAACAGTACTTAGCCCAATCAAGACTAAATGTTTCAGTTTTCCCTCTAACCATATAATCATAAAGGCCAGAATTAGAAGAACGTGAAACCCTATATTCATCTATACTCATTTGATTTTCTACGGTTAGACTACCTTGTCTTTCAATTGTTTTTAATAAAGAAATAAATTTTTGTTGTGTATCTTTTGATATTTCTTCTCTAAAATAAACACTACTATAAAAAGAAGTACTTCCCGCAATTTTCTCAGGTAAACTTGCATGATTTCTTGGCTCTGGCATTTCAGGAACATACTTATTAAAAGCAGCATATTTGAATGACTCAGCTACAGTAACTCCCCTTTTTTTGCCCTCAACAGTATCTGGCCCCACAATGGCATTGTTATACTGCTGAAATGGTGTACTTGTAACTGTAAATATTTTAGGACCAAGAGGAATAAAGCCCGATGATTTTCTTACTGAAGTAGTCATGCCTAAATTAACTTGCATTGTTGGCACATCTCCCCAAATAGCAACATTTCTGCCTCTTGATTGTGGAGATTCCAAGCCTCTACTAATTGTTTCTGTTGAAAATTTTTGTTTGAGACGTCCACTGGTACCAGGGAACATATCTGCAAGCACAGTAGACACTGCCGCGATTGTCTGAACGGTTTTAATTGGGTGTTTTGCAACAAAAAAAGCTGTACCCGCCAACATGACTACGCCAGCAACGGGCAGTAAAACGGGCACAGCAGGCGCGGCAACGGGCGCAGATGCAGTAATAATGGCAGCCCAGGCGGTAGCCATTGCTCCAGCATATGCTGCTGATTCAACGGCGCCAATGTCATTTGGATCTCCGCGTGGGATTAGTGTAGACTTTGTCGATGACTTCATCATAGACTATGATATCTTGTTTTAAATAATGGGCAAAAGATAACGGATACCCCCTAGCACAATGAAAGCCAAGTTTTTTTAACACTACCGCTAGTGCAGTGCCTGCACCTTCCGTATCTCCTCCATTTAATACTAAAATTTTTAAACCTTTTTCATTAACGCCTGGACCAAATAATCCAGAAGGAGAATTCGTCCCATAAGAACCAGACTGCCAAGGTGAGCCACTGTATACAGAACTATTAGAAGATTGCGTTACATTGGAGTTGTCAGGAACATTAACCCATGAGCCATTGTTCCCACCAATCTGCCACCCAGGTGCATATTCAGTAGTTCCGTTTTGCTGACGGCAATAGGCCCTTAAATATACTAGGAGTATACTTTGGAGAAGGGGCAGACGGAACCCATATTTGTTTTTGCCCAGGTCCAATACCTGCACCTGCTGGTGGCATATTCACCGGCGTGGGTTTAAAATCATCGACTTCTTGGATTGTTCTGTCCGCGTACTTAAGGGGCTTTGACGTACCTGCGGAATAAACTAATATATTTTGGAAATCTGGCTCAGTTGTTGGTACGTTGCTGCACCAGCTCCAACCGTAGTCTGCACCATTGCTTTTAATAAAATTTATTATTTTATCATTATTATTTTTTATTTTGATACAAAGACCAGTGCCAAAAATATTAAAACCAGGCAGCGGGTTATATGATGTTATGGTTGTTGGATACCATTTTACGCCCGCATAAGTCCTTCCGTTTTTTACTTCTGAGATAGTAGAAGTTTTAGAAACATTAGTTGGAGTCTTACTATTTTTTGCTCTAAACTCTTGCTCTTGAACAGCTAAGATTTTGTACACAGTTGCATATTCTATTGTTATTCCCTGTTTTTTTGCGGCGGCAATCATACCCTCAAGAGTCCATGCTGGGGCAAAAGGTAATTTAATAGATGGCTTATAAAAATATTTTTCTGGCAGAGTTCCGTTATAGGCCCCATAACTTTTACCGCTAGAAGTATAAAGGTATTTTAATAATTCACCAAAATATAAAGCCTTTGGTTTTCCGGGCTGCAACCCACGCAGGATATTCCGGAGAATCTGTTGTTGAGGGTATAGGCAAAGCGTAATACGTACCCCCCCACCTGCTGGTCCCACCAGGCAGGTTGTATTCAAGCGCAAACTTCGGCAGGCTGCCTGAATCTACTTTTGTTACACCCATAGAAAATAAACCTTAATTTAATAGTTTAGATATACTAATAGTAACTAAGAGAAGCTTATGCTATCTAAAATTCTTACGAACCCAATCAGGATATGTATCGTCTACCTCATAGTATTTTAGCG
>Ga0214921_10012615_pt1 | contig 10067 bp, 2 predicted proteins | sample LL1505_MetaG_FD_177992 | JGI IMG/M metagenome (GOLD analysis project Ga0214921, IMG submission 177992) | Freshwater microbial communities from Lake Lanier, Atlanta, Georgia, United States - LL-1505 | ecosystem: Environmental > Aquatic > Freshwater > Lake | place: USA: Georgia | collected 2015-05-28
AATTAGGTGTTCCATTAAAAGTTGCTAAGAATATTACAAAACCGATTACTGTAAACGATCGCAATCGTAGTTTCTTAATGAAACTTATACAGAATGGTCCTGATGTATATCCAGGTGCGAAGATCCTAGAGAGGAAAAATGGGGAATCGATTTCACTTCGATATGTTGATATTGGATCGATACGTTTAGAAAATGGTGACATTGTTCATCGTCATATGATGGATGGCGATGTCGTCCTTTTTAATAGACAACCATCCCTTCATAGAATGTCTATGATGGGTCATATCGTAAAGGTTATGAAACAAGGTGACACTTTTCGTATGAATGTCTGTAATACCAAGCCTTACAATGCGGATGGACTTTTTATTGCATAATCACTGCATAATCAATGTTCGCAACAGGAAGAGTTAAAAGCTTGAAACTTCCTAGTTCCAGGAAACCTACGGTTTCCCCGGACGCCCCTTCCCTTACTTGTTTTATAAAAGGAGGGGTCGTCCAGGGGAACCTTGGTTCCCCGGAGCGAAACACCTTGTTGCGGGAAACCCCTTAGAGCCTTCACTACCACTTATCAATGGAAACATAGATGAGGAACTCGGTTAATAGCCGAACCCAATGGTAATAATGTGAAGGATTGGGCAATCCGCAGTGTTACTTCCTACAGTCGGTTGTGTATTTACACAGAAGGTAGACTATGGAAGGCACTCAGAGACTGAACGGGTGTTGGTAGACAATGAAGGATTAGCCATCCAGAGTCTGCTTAAGATACAGTCCGGCCCCTTGGGAAACCTTGGGGATCAACCGTTTGATGGAGATGAAATGAATATGCATATGGCCCAAAATATTTTAGCCGAGACTGAGTTACGTCACCTAGCCGCAATACCCTACCAAATTATTAGTCCATCGGCTAATGCCCCTATTATTGGTATCTATCAAGACAATATGCTTGGTTCTTACCGTTTTACAAGACCGAATATCAAGGTAACACCTAGAGAAGCAATGAATCTATTAATGATGTTTCCAAATGTCGACGTGAAGACACTCTATGACAATCGCAAAACGCTTTCATCGTTTGATATATTAAGTCAAATCATGCCACCGATTACATTAAAATACGAAACCAAACTCTTTGAAGAGGGGGAAGATAAGGGAACATCTAATAATGTTATGGAAATCCGTAATGGTGAATATATACGCGGACAGATGGAAAAAGGTGTATTAGGATCTGGCACAAAGGGTATCCTACACCGTATTTTCAATGACTATGGCAATATGGAATGCGCCCGATTTATTGATAACTTACAGAATATTGTCACAGAGTATATGAAATCGAGCGCATTTAGTGTTGGAATTAGTGATTTAGTTGCAAATAAAAAAACACAGGAAAAAATCGTACATATTATCCAAGATAAAAAGACGGAAGTTCAAATGGTAATGGATAAGGTTCACCAAGGTATTTTCGAGAATGATACCTCGAATACTAATATGGTACAGTTCGAAACAACCGTCAATAATATTTTGAATCAGGCAACGGCAGATTCCGGAAAAGAAGGACGTAAGTCTTTAAGCAAAGACAATCGTTTCGTAATGATTGTAAATTCAGGATCGAAAGGTTCGCTTCTTAATATTAGTCAAATGATCTCTTGTTTAGGACAACAAAATGTAGATGCTAAGCGAATTCCATATGGTTTTGATAGTCGAACCCTACCCCATTTCAATAAATTTGATGATTCACCAGAAGCACGTGGATTCATCGAAAATTCCTATATTTCGGGATTATCTGCGACAGATCTCTTCTTCCATGCTATGGGTGGTCGTATTGGTTTGATTGATACCGCCTGTAAATCAGTAACTTGGGAAACACCTATTGTTATTATTGAAAATGACCAGCCTAAATATATAGAAATTGGAAAATGGATCGATGCTCTATTGGATTGTCATACAGAATCCATTCAGCATTTTACGGAAAGAGAAATGGAATTATTACATCTAGAAAATCCTGTGTATATTCCTACTACAGATGAAAAAGGTAACGTATCTTGGGGCGAAGTTACAGATATTACCAGACACGACCCTGGAATCCAACTGTATGAAATAAAAACTGCAGGCGGACGTAAGGTAATTGTAACAGAGAGTAAATCGCTTTTGATTTGGGATAAGACCACAGAATCCCTATTAGAAACTAGTACACCAGATATTACAGTAGGCGATTACGTTCCTGTAACAGGAGAACTATGTGAACCACCGGTTATTCTTACATCGATTGATATGACTACATATTTACCTAAAACTGAATATGTTTATGGAACAGAATTCAATAATGCGATGCATCTTATGGAAGATGCAATGTGTGGTCGATCTAAAATCCCTTCTGGATGGTGGGAAGAAAATAATAATAAATCATTCACTCTTCCATATACCAAGAAATCGTCTTTACAAAGAACATCTATGAGATCTAATACGGAAAATATTCAAAATGGTTATATTTATCCATATCATGCTCAACGTAAGGAATCTGCATTACAAGAGACATTTGAACTTACTGAAGAAAATGGTATATTTATTGGGTTATTCTTAGCAGAAGGAATCTGTGATCGTTCGCATATTACAATTACAAATAATAACGAAAATATCAAATCTTTTGTGAAAACTTGGTATGAAAAACATAACATTTGCTATAAAGAGAGATCTAGAATTAATAAAATAGGTGGTCTTACAACTACAATCACTGGAAATTCTAGTGTTCTTTGTACATTTATTACAAAGTTTGTAGGAAAAGGCGCAGAAAATAAACATATTCCCACAGAAGCTTATATTGCGCCTGAGTCGTTTATCAGGGGAATTATAAATGGATATTATTCTGGAGATGGATATATTACAAAGAATTCAATTAATGTTGGATCTGCGTCTAGCCGATTAATAGAAGGAATAGCATTCCTTTGTAACAGACTTGGTATTTTTGGAAATATTTCAAAGAGACAATTAAAATCGAATAACTTAAATACTAAGAATATTAAACCTACATACACTTTAAGAATTAGTGCTCAGTGGGGTAAGATATTTGCGGAAAAAATAACACTGCTTGAAGAAAAGCGTTATGCAAAAATGAAATCTCTAATATGGAGAACTTCACATATGAACTATAAATCATACAACAATATTGTTCTTGATAAAATTACAGAAATCAATCTTGTAGATGTAAAAGATCACCCCAAAGTATACGATTTAACAATTCCATCAACATTAAATTTTGGATTAGCTAATGGACTTCAAGTAAGGGATACCAGTCAAACAGGGTATATCCAGCGACGATTAATCAAGGGCCTTGAAGATCTAAAAGTCGAATATGATATGACGGTACGAAACAATCGCGGGAAAATAGTCCAGTTTGCTTATGGTGACGATGGGTTCGATTCTACAAAAGTCGAAAACCAGACGATTCCTATTGTAGGAATGTCCATCGAAGATATCTATATGCATTACGATATTATAGGTATCAATGATGCCGCCCATTCAGCAATTCAGTCTATATATACCAAAGGAACCATGAATCGTATGAAGAAACAGCGTGAAGAAACCATGATAAAAACAAAGCAATATATTGAAATGATGTTGGAAGCTCGCGAGTCTGTCATACAGAATATATTCAAATATAAGAATGATAAGATGGTCCGTGTTCCAGTAGCTTTCCAATATATCATTGCAAATATACAGCACCAATTAGGATTCAATAGCCATTCTATTATTGATATTACCCCTCTAGAGGCATTCCAAATGATCGAGGCCACCTTTGAAAAGCTCAAGAAAATTCATTTTGCGCCACCGACGCCTCTTTTCAAGATCCTCTATTACTACTATTTATCACCACGTGATCTTCTTACAAACAAACGGTTTCATCGTAAGGGATTGGAGCTTCTATTAGAAACAATCGTATTGAAATATAAACAGGCACTTGTTCATCCAGGAGAGATGGTCGGTGTTATTGCGGGACAATCTATTGGTGAACCTACTACACAGTTGACCCTTAATTCGGTTACTTATGAAACTGAAATTGCAGTACGTAATAGTCGCAATGAAATCATGAAAGTACAGATCGGTGACTTTGTAACAGAGCATATCGAGAAATCCGCAAAGAAGGAATATATGCCAAATGTTGATACGACTTATGCCGAATTGAATCCAGAACATGAATATTACGAGATTCCATCGTCAAATGAAGCAGGAGAAACAGTATGGACACGTATTGAAGCTGTCACACAGCATCCTGTTATTAATGTGGATGGAACTGATACTATGTTGAAATTGACTACTGAAGGATGTCGCGAAGTCATTGTTACAAAGGCAAAATCAGTCTTACAATTAATAAACGGTAAGATTGTCGAAGTCAGTGGAGAGGATATCAAAGTAGGGGATTTCTTACCGGCTAGTAAAAAACCGCTCGTATACAATGAGAAATATACATTAGATGTTCGCGAAATTCTATTGCCGACAAAGTACTTGTATGGAAGTGAATATCATAAGGCAGTATCCTTTATGACAGAACATCACTGGTGGTCAAAACATTCGGGAAAGGATTTCGTGTTACCGCATAGTCGTAGTGATGCCTTTGTAGAATTAACAAAGGCAAATAAGATGTTTGATCCTAAGTGTGTCTATATGAAACTAGTAAATATGTGCGATTATAATGTCCCAGCGGAAATTCCACTCGATTATGATTTCGGGTATTTGATTGGTGCATATTGCGCAGAGGGATGTATGACATCTCACCAGATCTCTATTTCAAATAACGATCTAGAATATTTGAAACCGATTGAGAGACTCTGTGAAAAATGGAATATCAATACAAAGATCTATTGTCATACAGATAAGAATAGAGTCGGCTGGACCAGTCAGGATATTCGCATATACAATACGGTTCTATGTCGTATTCTAGAAAACCTTTGCGGAAAATTAAGTCATAATAAGTTTGTATCGCAAAAAATCGTATTTTCAAACAAGGAATGTATATTAGGATTTCTCGATGCCTATATTGCCGGTGATGGATCTATTAGTAAACGTTCTACTGGAACACAACGTATATGCGATATTTGCATGACATCTGTATCGAAAACCATGCTTACAGACGTTATGATTATGATGAAGAATTTAGGTGTAGTTGCAAACATAAATATGCCTAAAAAAATCGAGAAAAATAATCGCGGATCGCAACATATCAAACAGCATTATACCCTCACTGTAAGAAACCAACAGAGCCAGAAATTAGGAGCTATGTTACATCTCCCAATTAAAGCCAAACAGGATCGTATTGATATTCTATTAAAGCAGTCCTTCAAATATGAATATGATGCATCTTTTATGACAGTCCCTAATAAAATTGACGGTGCGGTTGTTTTCGAAGATCGCGAAAAACGCTTCCCCGATTTGCTTTTCGATCGCGTTGTAAAAATTGAAGCTGTTCCCAATACTACTAAATATGCTTATGATTTGACTGTTGCAGAAACGCGAAATTTTGACTGTATAAATGGTCTCTGTCTAAATGATACATTTCATTTAGCAGGTGTTGCTACAAAATCCAATGTGACACGTGGTGTGCCTCGCATTGAAGAAATTTTAAGATTAACTGATAATCCTAAAAAGCCCGCCCTAACCATTCATTTGAAACCGATCGACGAAACAGATAAGGATCGCGCAGCATCTTATGCTACTATGATAGAACATACTAAGCTAATCGATATTGTAGATTCGGTACAGATATGTTTTGATCCAAACGACGATTCGACATTTATCAAAGAGGACAAACATTTGATCGACCAGTTCTACGAATTCGAGCGAATTGTAAAGGAATGTTCCGCCGTATCCTCAGTCGTAAACGAGGATGTTGCCAAATCCAAATGGATGATTCGTCTATCTATTAATCCATCCGCACTTCTTGATAAGAATATTACAATGGACGATATTCATTTTGCAATAACAACTAATTATCCGGAAATTTCCTGTGTTTATTCCGATTATAATGACGCAAATCTCGTTTTCCGTATACGTATCAATCAAGATTCTTTTAAGAAAAAGAAGGGATCTTTATCATCGCTCGATCAAAGCGATGAAATCTATATTCTGAAAAATTTCCAAGATACACTTTTGAATCATATTGTCTTACGTGGAATACATGGTCTTACGAATATATTACCACGTAAAGTACAAAATATGGTTGTAAAGGAAGAAGGCAAGTTTGTCACAAAGGATACTTGGGTATTGGATACTACGGGGACCAATTTAATGGACGTATTAGCAGTTGACTTCATTGATAGTAAGCGAACATATTCGAATGATATGAATGAGATTGCAAACATACTTGGTATTGAAGCAGCTCGCCAAGTGATCTTTAATGAATTCTCGGAAGTGATGGAATTCTCCGATGTTTATATTAATTACCACCACTTGAGTCTTCTGTGTGACCGTATGACAATGACGAAAGATATGGTAGCTATTTTTAGATCGGGTCTTCATAAAGATGATATTGGGCCGATTGCCAAAGCCACATTTGAAGTTCATACAGAAATATTATTAGATGCTGCGCGACATGCGGATTTCGATGATATGCGCGGTGTTTCAGCTAATGTGATGTGTGGTCAAACAGGATATTATGGAACGGGGTCATTTAATCTATTGATGGATATGCACGAAATTGGCAAATTAGATGCAAATGATACAAAAGTAAAGAGCGGTAGTGAAATTGAAGATCTCTTTGGACTATCAGAAGAAAAGGCGGATATTTGCGCAAAGAAGAATATTATGATACAAAATCATATTTCGGCGATTCGTCAAGAATCTACTGGATTTTGCGAAGATACATATGATATGGGATTCTAGATAAATACGATCTAATGATCGGCATTGTCATACAGATATCATTTTTTATTTTTATTTGGATAAAAATAAAAATAAACATAAATGAGTTAAATATTTTTATAACTACTATACAATGTTCTGTTGTCCACATTCTTCTTCTACTATAAAAATCGAAGCAAAATATGCAAAACTAGGTGATATTCTTTATTGTGGAGAACATTTTATAGGGAAGAATAAAAAAAGTTCGGTTTATTTACCGATTATCAAAATCGATGTCTACCCTACATTTCAAATAATCGTGTTTCGGTTTGATATTAGCAAGAACTATGAAAGACTGTTATTTGATTCCTTAGAAGTAAGTGAAAACCGGATAATTGAAGTGGAACGTTCTACGAACTGTTTTTCATTTTCCATATCGTAAATAATCTTCTATATGAATATGATTTATATCCTTTTCATTTGGTATTTGAATACGCAATTCGGGGGTAACAATATTATATTGTGGTAAAAAATCATCAGGATTCTCAGGTTCGATCGATGATCGAACAAAATAAAAGGGTGATACGGTTTTAGGAGTATAGAGCCGGATCCAATTATCAAGCCCTTCGAAACTTCGCAGCTTTGGTATTGGTTTTGAGTCATTAGGATTTACTGGTGTAAATAACACGATAGGGAGTTCAAGCGAATTTGCGCAGATCCATAAATCGAGGTTTGTCATAAAGTATGCTTGTGTTACTACACAATCTTGTAGTGAATATTTTTTATTGTGAATATCATCGATGAATGTCTTCTTCCCCTGTTTTCTAAGAATAGAGAGTATTTTGTTTTCGAATCCTAATTTTATAAAATAATTATATTGTTCCAATAGATGCATTTTGATGTTCTCTATAGTTATTTGTATGCCTTTTACTTTTTCATAAACATAGATAATTGGGTAGAAACTACATTTGGGTGATTTCTGTAGGACCATTTCTCTTGCCGTATTAGGGAATATCTTTTTCCAAAGACTGTCGGATACATTACCAATAATCTTGTGTTTATCGTCTTTTATACATTCTATTTTTAATTCGTCGATCTCTATCTCTTCTATTTCATCTTTTTCTAGTTCATCCTGTATTTGTCCTGTAATGATATTAGTATATCTTTGCGATTTTATTGGGTTTGCGATTTCGTACGTTATTTTAGATTTGTTTGGAATATAATATGGTTCTAAATTTTTAAAATAGTCGGTAGTTAAAAGCGATTCTAACATAATAATTTCATTCTCATTTATTTGATATTCAACGTCTGTAATACTGAGATATGTTTTAGGGTAAAGGAGAAATTGTTGGATTCGTTTATACCGTATCAATTCATCGGCTACTCTATTATAATAGAGCGTTTTATTTGATACACCGGATACTAAATGTGTTTTCGGTAGAATAACTACGCCATTTTCTTGAAGAATACACGATCTTGGGTCTTTTTTAATCGTTTTTTTTGTTTGAGGTATAAAACACGTTTCAATACTATCTAATGCGAGATCGTCGATAACAAGTGTAAAGTCAATTTGGTCTTTAGATATTGTTTTTAAGATATCTACTACTTTGGATAATTTATCTTTATAGAGTATTCGCGGGTTGTTCTCGATTAATTCTATTAATTCTATCTTCTGTTGTTTGAATTTTATTTGATGTAAGAGTAATCGAATTAGTGATCGAAATATCTTGTAAAATTGTGTTTCTAATGTTATCCGTTGAATGGTTTTAACCCTTTTTATATCGTGTTTATTCGAAGACATAGAGAGAACCTTATCTGCATTATCTGCGATAATATAATTCTTGTCTTTTATAGTACGAATACCGTCTTTTATATTTGGTATTACAGGATCGATCATCAAAAATTGGTTTGTTTCTGTTAATATTCCTATAATTAAAGGTCCTTCCATGACTTTAAAGATAGGTTCGCATATAATTTTATCCATCGTTTTCTTTTTAACTACTAATAATGAATCACGCGTTTTCTCATAGGATTTCCATAGAGAAGGTTCATCCATATATATGGTATCTATATCATCTATTTTAACTGAAGGTGCACATGGAATATAGGTCGAAGTTATTTTATTACCAGATACTACAAACGCAATCGTTTTTCCTTGATAGTTAATAACCTGTTTTTCAATAATAAACCCATTGTCTTTTAGGATCAACCTTATTTCATCCGCGAATTTATTACGTTTGAATGTATATGTTGAAGGAAGACTATCTTGTGGAGAACAATATTTTTGGATAGTATTACGAATGATTGTTAATATATGATGTACTGATTTTACCGTTGGGTTTGATTCTTTAAAAGTATGTGTAATATTGATTTCATTATATATAGTATATTCAATAAAATAGACGGGTTCATAAAACACATCATGTTGAATCAATATAAATGTCTCTTTTTTTCTGTCATACAGTGTTGATGAATATGCATTTGTAGGACAGATCAATTCAATATCATCGGTCATATCCACTTCGCGGATTTTGAGAATTGCTAGGTTATATCCGTTTATGAATAGATTCTCGTTTGGAATACAGACCATATCCCATAAATATGTATGATCAATTTTAGAGTCGGGATTAAGAATATAGCTTATGAAATTTTCATACGCACCGATAGTGGAATAGAAAAAATCTTCTTGTGCTGGGATAGATCGATTGATAGTTGTCATAAATTTCGAATCCGTATATTTTCGGTGATCAATATCTTGGTCATAAATTTCTGGTTTGAAAATAGCAGGTAGAGAACCATTATGATATTTTAGGAAAAAATCGATGGTAATTGCTCTAGCAATGATTTCGCACATTTCATTGATTGTAGGTATCTTAGGTAGTTTATGGACGCGTGTATATAATTCGGCTAAACAGGCAATAAACGACCGTTTTTCGCTATTTTCTACGCCATATCTTAATAATGTTTTTGAACCCTGTTTGATAAATTTGGTATTATTTGGATCGATTGATTTAGAATTATCGGTTTGTAGAAATGCTTCTACACTAAGTGGTAAAAATCCCATACGTTCTGGTGGAATAGGATATCGTCGAATTTCATAAATATAATCGATTTTCTTTTCTTTTTTAGATGCTCGATTTTTTTCTTTATGTACTGATGATGTAGAATCTGTGTCGGAATCGGTGTCGGAATCGGTGTCGGAATCGGTGTCGGAATCGGTATGAGAATCTGTGTGAGATTCG
>Ga0214921_10012616_pt1 | contig 10066 bp, 13 predicted proteins | sample LL1505_MetaG_FD_177992 | JGI IMG/M metagenome (GOLD analysis project Ga0214921, IMG submission 177992) | Freshwater microbial communities from Lake Lanier, Atlanta, Georgia, United States - LL-1505 | ecosystem: Environmental > Aquatic > Freshwater > Lake | place: USA: Georgia | collected...
TTAGAACAGAATCAGGCATAATTAAATCAGCTGGAAACGTGACCGAGTGGCCGAAGGTGCTCCCCTGCTAAGGGAGTATGGGGTGTTGAGCCTCATCAAGGGTTCGAATCCCTTCGTTTCCGCCAGATAGCATAAAATCGTAATTTCTTCAATAAAATCAATAGGTTACGGAATTACGAATTATAACTTTCACCACATGTTTTCACCACATGTCAGGTGCTAAAAACCGCACATTTAAGTATGATGCGGTTTTTTCTTTGTCTACGCACTATTTCACTCACTATCTGAACTGGACTTTTGCTTGACTCCTCCTCCAGGACAGTTACCTTCCTCCTATCAAACTACTAGGGGGAAAAGACATGAAACGAGTCGCAATCTACGCACGGGTCTCAACTGACAAACAGACTTGTGAAAATCAACTGATAGAACTTCGTGCAGTCGCAGAGAGATGCGGATACACAATCGTCACAGAGTTCGTTGATACTGGGATCTCTGGTGCCAAGGGTCGTGCAGATAGACCTGCACTCAATGAGATGATGAAAGCAGCAACTCAGAGGCGATTTGACATGGTTCTGGTTTGGTCTATTGACCGATTGGGTAGAAGTCTCCAGAATCTAGTTGAACTGCTAAATGAATTGCAATCGATGAGAATTGACTTGATGTTTCTTCAGCAGGGTATGGATACAAGCACTTCAAGTGGGCGCATGATGTTCAGCATCTTCGGTGCATTGGCAGAGTTTGAACGCAATCTGATTCGTGAACGAGTCATTGCGGGTCAGAATCGTGCAAAGGCAAAAGGTATCAAGATGGGCAGACCGAGCAAGATGAACGATGGTCTTCGGTCTGCAATTCAACTTCTGCGTTCCAATGGAATGGGCATCAAACAGATTGCACGGGAAGTTGGAGTAGGAATCGGAACTGTTTATTCGGTTATTTAATCAGTAGTTTTTATGAAAATATTTATTAAAAAAATTCTTATTCCAATATGTATATTGATACCAACAATATGCTTTGCTGCAAGTTTTGATTGCACTAAAGCAAAAAGTCCTGTAGAAAAAGCAATATGCACCAATCAAGAATTAAGTTCATTGGATGATAAATTAAATACAACTTATAAAAGTATAAAAGAAATTTACTCAAATGATTTTTTTAAGAAATACATACAAAAAAATCAAGTCGAATGGATTAAGAGTTTAAAAATAAAATGCACAAAAGATATCGCAGAATGCTTAATCAATGAGTATAAAAAAAGAATTGATGCTCTCCAAGTCGCATCGCAGAAAAATAAAGGGTATTTAATTTATGAGGGAAAAATTGACTCATCAGATGACTTTTTTAAAGAAATTAATCAAAAGGGCAAAATTAGAATTATTTCAGAAAATTTATTTTACATAGAAAATGTAATTTTTAGTGATGACCCCGCAAGACCAAATTGCTATGAGCAAAACTCTTTTTATCGAAAATCTGATAAAAAAGCACTTTCTAACGGTGACTTATTTTTAATGAATTCAGTTGACAAATTTTCCATTGAATTGGCAAATAACTTCATTAATGAAATATCAAACAAAGACAGATTCACCGATGAAAATATAACCAAAAAAGAACTTATTGAGGATATCAAAGATAAACTAAATAATGGACTCAATGAATTCAGTATAACTAAAGATAATTTCACCATACATCATATTTTGTCTCATGGCAATGAATGTGTATATTTAGGAATGGAAACAAAAACCAAGAATATTAAAAATTTCCTAACACCATTCTTTATAAAAGAACTTGGACTATAAAAGAAAATTTAATCTTAAATTCATAATAATTGGATCGAATAGATGAATAAACTACTGCTTTCCTCAATAATATTGATTTCTTTGTCTGCTTGTTTTCAAAAAAATGAAAAAAACAATGAAGTCAATACTGCTTCCGAATCTAAAATCGCTTCAGTTGATTCAAAATTAATTGTTGAAAATTTTGAAAAACTTATCTCAAAATACAAAACAACTGGTGAAGAAGATTGGTTAAATATTATTTCTCCTTATTTAATTTTTGTCGGAGAAATTGAAACAAATAGAAATCAATCAATCTCAGAGCGTATGGGTGGAGCATATCAATGTAATTTATCAACCAATTTAATTCGAGTAACTGATGGTAAAAAACTCATATATTCAGATATATATTCTGTGAAAGAAAAAGTTGTTGTTGATGCAATATCTAAATATTTAAATGATAATAAAATTAACTTTGATGAAAGTAACCTTGAATTAACTAGTGAGTCCTTAGTTGAGTTCTATACGCTTAATAATTATCAATTTAGTCTAGTAGATACAAAATCAATTGCTGATTCTTGTAATCAACCATTATTTGATAAAAAAATACCAATTTACGTTATAAGTCCATATTTAACAAAATGGATGAAACAACAGTTACAAATTTTTAATTAAACATCTTAAACTAATTCATGACTGCCGCTAACTTCATTTATTAATTGGTTGGACAGGAATGAAAATAGAATACTATATATTATCAAAAAGTAAACCTTAAATAAATCTGCTGTATAGAAATTGGAGTAATAATAAATGAAAAATAGATTATTGATTTTGATTCTTATGGTTGCTTTTTATGGTTGCGGGCAAAGCACTAACACATCAAATACTAATGCGTCTAATGTCAATTCATCTAGTACTGATACTTCAAATACTAACATGTCAAATACTAATACGGCAACAATACCTGACTTAAAAAATGAATTGCAAATACAAAATAAACCAAATATTTCAATAATCGATAAATTAAATCAGTCAGAAATTGTTATTATGTGCGGCACTGATTTGTATGAAGTAGACAATGGTAAACTAGAATTCTATGAATATACCAGTCTATCACCAAATAATAATCCAGTTTTTACAAAAAGATACCCAAGTATCATTGGACCAATGAATTTTGACTCAAATACATCTACCTATACTTGGAAGAAAGAGTACAAAATATTTGATAAAAATTTCACTGCAGTTGAACAACTTTTTGTAAATGAAAAAGAATTATTTAGAAAGGATAGCATGACTAATCAAGTCCATGTGATTAAGTGTAATTCCTTTCGGGACTTTATGAATCAACTCCAAGATTTGAAAAAATTGGAGAAGTTTATTGAAAATTTAGAAAAATAATATATGATTATTTTAGTTAATAAACTGATATTTTTAAAATACTTGCTTTCCGAACTCTGAAAAAGCATCAAAAAAACAGTCTTGAAACCCTTGCCCCTTATAGGCGAGGATTCCAGACTTTCTGAACTCAGTTCAAATCTAGTTTTCCAGTGTCAAAGATTACTTATCTTGAAATACTGTGTCGCAGAAAGACAACTTCTCCAGTCGAACTTCAAGCGATTGACCGTAAGACGACACCCTTGCGTAACCGATACTTGACATTTGTTCTCACTCTGATAGATTTGGATTTGGAAGGGTTTGGATGGTGAGACAACATTTGAGACTTGGCAACCATCTAAATGTATAGTACAAAATAGTTGTGTCTCAAAATGTAAACAATTCAAGATTTATGACAGTAATCAAAGAGGTAAAAAATGAAAATCAGTAAAACCCACTTAAGTATATTAATACTTACAAGTGCATTATTAATATCTAATAATTCTTTTGCACAGAATTGTGATAATTATCCGTATCAACCTATGGAAAATACAATTGAATTTGATGGTGATGGTAATTTCAAACTTATTTCTACTGCTTCAGTAACCATTAATTTTGATGACTCTTCAGAACTCAAGAGTGCTAGAAGAGAAGCAGAACTTATTGCAAAAAGATTCATTGCAGAATACATTACACAAAATTTATCAACTGAAGATAAAATAAATTCCGAAATCTCCAAAAGTAAATCTAATGCCAAAGCAACAGATGGTTCCACTGTTTCTAGTGTACAAAGAGATGAAATTAAAAAACAATTAACCACAATAACATCTAAATCAGAAACTGTTTTAAAGGGAGTCGTTTCGATAGGAAGTTGTTACACGAAGGGTGAAGAAGTAAGAGTTACTGTTGGAGTAAAGTCTCAAACTTTAAATAACGCAACTCAGTTAGGTAAATCTCTAAATGGGAACAAACCTAGTAATAAAAGTTATGATGGAAGTAAAAAATTAAATGATTTTTAAAGGCAACAAAATAATGAAATTATTTTCCATAAGAATTAAATTTTTATTCATTTTTACTTTGAGTTCTTTATTTTTTATACACAAACTTGCTCATGCCGTAAACGAAACAGTAAAAACATTAGGATCTGGTGGCACAGAAAATATTGCCCTCAATGATGCCAAAAAAAATGCAATCACAAAAGTCTGTGGAGAAACTTTAATTGGTAGTACTAATTTAAAATCCGAGACTGAAAAAAATACAAAAATTAATTCAAATGGTGAGGCATCTAAATCCCTAAACGCAACTTCAAAATCAACTGAGGAAGACCAATCTCTTGTTGGAGGTGTAATAAAATCTTTCAAAATCATTTCTAAAAAAAATGATGGGGATCTTGTAAATATTGAAATTGAAGCAAATATTATTGAATGTAAAAAAAGCGAGGCGATTCAAAATGCAGTAACTGGACAAGCATTATTTGTTCAATTACAAAAAATAAATGCTGAACTTAAACAATTAGGAACTTCAAAAGGAATTGTTGATAAACCTAAAACACTAGCGCAGAAATATCACAATGCCCGTATGCTTTCACAACAAGGCGAAGTAGATTTAGCACTCAAGGCATATGAAGAATTAATGAAAGAAAAAATAATATTTGCCGATCCAATCCAAGATATGAAGTTATTATCTAAAAGAATATATGGTCTTGAAGGATCAAAAAAATATTTAGAAAAAGCACTTTCACCTATTAAAGGGAGACCGGAATATTTGTACGCATTTTTATCTAAGAATGAAAAACCCATTTTTGAGAATTGGAATATTGTTCAAGAAAATGTAGAAAATTTTCCACCATTAGGATACTCTTACTTAATGACTTGGATGGAGTATTGCGGCACTATGGAAAATTCTCAAGTTATGTCCTGTATCCGTGAAATAGGAAAGTTAGAAAACATTAGCAAGGTTTCAAAGAATCTTGTGGACAAAATTAAAAGTGGTGAAAATTTAAATTACTATATTGACTCTGCTAAAGCGGAAGTTGATTCTGATGGTTTTGATTTTCAATTTGGAAAAAACTTATATGACATAAAAGTACTAAAGAGGAATTAATTCACCATTAAAAGTACATTTTAAACTCTTTTAAATATTATTTGTGTTTAATCAATACCACCTCACCGCCACCGTTACCAACAAACTTCTCAATCTCTGCAATCACTTTCTTCTTTGAATCTTTGTCCGCAGGATTGATTGTTAGGTAAAGCAAGTCCTGTGGTCGTGCTTTCAGTATCGAATCACGTATCTTATTTTTATCTAAGTTCTGATTCATATTGCACATACTTCGTCTATCACTTCACTAGCACCAGAACGTTCAATCTGTGCAAGAAACTTCTGTAATGCAATTCTTGAGATAGTAGTTTTGTTGATTCTGGTCTGCTTTGCAACTCGTTCAAGTTCAGCAAACATATCTGGTGTGAGTCTTAATGGGAACTGTTTGTAGGGTTGTAGTTGGTTCATTAAATGGATTCCTAATCAAGGTGTCAAACTAAGACAGAGCAAGATGCACCGTCATGCGATGTAAATGCGAAGTTAGTGAAAATTCACATCTACGTATGGTCTATTTATATGACTTGAAATCTCTAGACAGTAACTAGTCACAAACAAGGTCTGGATGAATTTTGGATTCCGTGGAAAATTCCTGTTGGAATAAATTATTGGAATTTTTAGTTTGACCTGGTAGCAAATTTTTCATTGCGTGAATGACTAGTTAAATTTCTTTCTGTTTTGTCAAATACATTAACCATTTAAATGATCCTGTATCACGCATTGGTTCAATCAAAACATCTTGAACAATATCAATTGAATTCAAGTCTTTGAAAAGTCTTGGATGTAATTTGCTATCTTCATATGACCAAAATCGGTGAACTTGACTTGTTCGTATCGGAATGATGGAGTGGATATGTGGTGGGTTGCATCTGCCTGCAACTTTAAACCTAGACTTCTCGTAGCGTTCGTAATAGAAGCATTCTTCATATGGAATAGTATTTTGTTGGTAAGTGATACTTGTTTCTAATCGTCTTCGAACTTTGTTCAGAAATCGATTCTTGTATTCGTCTTCATATCTGGTTTTAGTGTTGATGCTGTCAATTGGTTTGAATACGACTGTGCAAGTGAAAAACCTCCACTCATCGGCATCTACTTTGGATTGGAACCAAGAGGCAAGGTGGGAGTTGTATTGAACTTTTTGATATGACGATGAATGGTGATACCTGTGGAACTTTTCTATCATTGAATCTATTTGTAATGTCATTGAAATCTACCTATAAAAATATTTGGACAACAAAAAGTCATACTCAGCAACAGAGCAATACTTTTCAAATTACCTGTTCAGCATGGATCTACAAGGACAACTATATGCTTTAAATAACTAGATAATTAGTAATATTATACCATAATATATATGATTTGTCAACTTTATAATGCATTTATACCACTATATTTGCCCAATAAATAGGCAATCACAAACAAAAAATGGATAAATTGTCAGTTTTTGTCAGTTTTTTCTTCTATCAACGACTCTTTGACAGTTGGTTTGAATAATTTTGCGACTACTGTCATTACCTTATCTTTATGATTTTCTTCGAGATTATTTTTTTAATTCATTGTTTAATCGACCTAACCAAGAATCAGGTTGTTTCGATTTTTTATCTAACCACAATAATGGAAGACCACCTGCTAAACATATGGGAGTGCTTATTAATCCAAACAATAAAAATATAGGAAATTTCAGAATCCAAGAGAGTGGTTTTACAAGTTCAATCACCATATCCATTAAAGGAAAAAATGTATACGAAATATAAACTAAGTAGAGCATTGCGAAAATTATAAAAATTCCTTTAGTAACAAAATGTGCAAAAAATTTTCTGAAAATCATGTCTTCCACTCAATTTCAAGAATTACAAAGTTATCCCAACTTGGATACATCTTACGTAGTGTCTGCATGGCAGCACTCTCAGTATTGCCGTAGACCTGTGTAGTGACAGACGTACTTGAACGATGATTCAAGTCAATCTTTGGTGAGTATTGAAACTTGATAGTTGCTCGATGCCAAGTAGACATTTGAATCCCCTTCTTTCCTAGAAGTTTTCAACTGAACTGCAACTCAGACTACTAGACCACTTACCGAACTAATTTAGAACTTGTCTTAGTAGTTCCTGTGCGTGTCTTAGTCATCTTTGTAGCAGACTTTATCGGTTTTATCGTCTTTTTGGTAACTTTTCGGGGGGTAGATGACTTTTGGGTGGTAAGGGCGTCAGATTTCTTAGTCGGTGACTTCTTGACTGCTAGTTCATTGGGTGATTTGACTGTTTGATTAAAGTCATATGTCAGGTGCGAAAGTGCTTCTTCTTTGACTTTGAGAGTTGCACCACCACTATATTGTCCGTAAGTGATCCTTGGTTTTTCATGTCCAAGAATGTCTGCAGTAATGTTTTCATTCACATTGGCGTTTTCTAGTTGTGTCGTAACAGTCTTTCTGATTGAGTGAAAGACATATCTATCACCGTATCCAAGTAACTTTTTTAGTCTTCCGAATTTCTTACCGATTGCGTTTGAACGGTCACCATACTTGTTGAATGTTAGATTTGGTATTACGTACTCATCAATATTGTTGGCAAGTAGATTTTTTAAGTCTTTTCTGAGTTCACGATGAATCGGTATGACTCTATTACCAGCATCTGTTTTTGCATTGATGATTTGAATCGTGTTCTTTTGTAAATTGACTTGAACCTTTTTCAATGAACAGATTTCTTCTATGCGAGTACCCGTATAAGCAGCAATCTTGATGAGTTGTGCAAGTGTTTCCTCACCTCGAACAAGTGCCTCTTGGTAAAGATTCACAACTTCGTAGTCTTCAAAATTTATCCATGATTGAGTCTTATGAACTGACTTTGAGTTTGGTCTCTTGCTGACCTTGAACTCATTTGGAACTGTGAATGGACTGATTAACTGTTCTGGAATGATTTCAATTGTCTGCAAATATTTGAAGAAGTTTCGATTTGACTTGACGATTCGATTTACAGATGATGCAGAGAGATTTCCTTTTTTGGCAAGATGTTTGATGGTTGGATGAATTTTTTCATATGTCAACAAGTTAGTTGTTGGAATGAATTCAGTCATCAACTCTATGTCACCGAACATCTGGTCAATGTTTTTTGCTGAAAGTCCTCGGTCTTGTTGATATTTTTTCCAAGGAGACAAGAATTCTTTCAGAACTTTGCTTTCGCCAACTGCAATGCTTCGGAAGGTGTCGGAGTGCAATTCGCCTTGTTCATGTCGAATTCTTTGCGTTTCTTCTTCGATGATTTCTTTGACAAGGTGAGTAGGGGAGGACTTGTTCTTGAGAAGACGATTTAATTCTGTTGCGGAATTGATAACTGGATCATTAGACTTGGATCGAGCATTTGCAATCTCTGCCTTCCACTTGATGACCTTCATTGATGCGATTGACTGAGCAACCTTGAAGTCTCCAGTGCAAGTAGTCTCAAAGAACTTTGACTTGCCAAGTGTGACTTGGACATCTTTTGGGATGTATAGAACTGCGAAATATGTCTTGTATCTAAGTTCAAGATGAGTGGGTGAGAACTTTTTCATTACTATAAATTGTGGCGACTTTTATGCATTTCACCACATGTTTTCACCACATGTACCCCTCTGAAACCCTTATATCTATTAGAATCAACAGGTTTTTTATAGACTACAGAATCTCCCTTCGTTTCCGCCAGCTACCCAATGAATACGCCCCTTTCGGGGCGTTTTTGTTTTATACATACCATAAAACATACCAATAAATCTTCGCTTATCTTTGATGTACTGTTGCTTGTGAAGCCAGACCCCTGCATTGATTAGGATCGTTATCAAGCGATACAACACCCTCATACCCCCTTCAATTTCCAGTAAGTCTGACCCCCACCATACCCCCACCCCCCAATTCTGAAATGGGTCCCCCTCCGCGAGGTTGCACTCAGTTTTGCTCAAAGGATTGCCAGTTTTTAGAATACTCGGGGGATTTATGCGAGTCGGAAGTTAGCACCATTTATCAGTGTCACTCACTAAACTTGACCCCAACTCCATTGGCGTCGATGTAGCCCCAAGTGGTAAAGCCAATTCCACTTTTATAGGAGACTTTAATTACTGCATCTGCGCCAATGATTCTTGCCTTTTCAATAAGTGCTTCATTAGCCTGCTCCTTTGTTGGGTCTTTGTGGAAGATTGTTAACTTCTTGACACTAACTTCAACTGGCCCAAGCTCCTTGTACATTCTGTTTGGAACCCCCTCCAAAATAAGCACACTGGCTTTTGAGACGACCGCAGAGTCGGTAGTGGCAGATATGTTCGAGTCTGTTCGGTAGGTCGCGCATCCTGCTAGAGCAGATAAAAGCACCGCACACAGTGTTAATTTGTTAGTCATTTAAGTCTTTCAGTGTGAATAATATCTATCACTATAATATACTCTTATTACAATACTAAATGACATGATTTTGTCTTGCTGCGAGCCCGACCCCCACCATACCCCCACTCCCGTATTTTGTAGGATGGATCCATCTAGCATGGTTGCACTATGATTTGCTCAAAGGATTTGAAAGTTTAAAATTAACCTCAAAGGTTTGACAATATTTCTTTTCGCTTCAGTTCGTATTCTTCTTGTGTAATCAATTTTTGATTTAACAAGCCGTCTAACTCTTTTAACTTTCTTGCAGTTGCAGACTCTTCTACTTTGGGTGGATAACTTCAAATCAAGCGAATCACATGTCCGTCTTCAAATGATTTGAGACAGATGGGTTAATTTCTTAAAGGAGAGATTGGCTCTTTGATTTTAAAGTTTAAACGGTTTCAAGTTGGTGTTTTAGTCGTCTGCTTTGGATAGTTTGCTCTTT
>Ga0214921_10012617_pt1 | contig 10066 bp, 34 predicted proteins | sample LL1505_MetaG_FD_177992 | JGI IMG/M metagenome (GOLD analysis project Ga0214921, IMG submission 177992) | Freshwater microbial communities from Lake Lanier, Atlanta, Georgia, United States - LL-1505 | ecosystem: Environmental > Aquatic > Freshwater > Lake | place: USA: Georgia | collected...
ATTCCTAGTTGGGGAACTGATGGCACACTTAAAGCGAATTATCACAATAAGCGTGACCCTCATACTGGAAGGTTTATTAAGGGATAATGAAGTTGGGTTTGCACATTGATTGGTGCATAGGGAGATGGTTTGGTAGGAACAATAATCTTGAGATTAGAGTTACCCTACCGACCATCTCTCTCGGTTATAAAAAAGAAGATGATAATAAATGGTTTGGATTTAAATTCAATTTAAGGACAGACATATCATTTGAATCATACGAATATGGAAAAATATTTACCTTGATTTTATTTGGATTTGGAGTTAAACTAAGCAAGTTTAATTTATGAACGAAGAACATAATTTTAATTCGGAAGCTGGAAATCAATTAAGAGATACCTTATATAAAGATATATTAAGGTATGCTCAAGAAAGCGATATGACAGCATATCAAGTCATTGGTGTTTTAGAATCATTAAAATTTGATTTATTAAATGCTATGCAAAATGCTGGAAAGGATGAAGAAGATGAGAACTAAAGGTGCGTGTAGTTTTACTACAATTAAATTAGGTCAATTAAATAGTATCTTAAAAGAAGATGCGAATATAATTGTATCTAGAAAATTTGCTGAAAGTTTAGGACTTCAAGGTGAAGCTCTTTCTTCAAAAAAAGTTAAAGATTTAAATAATTCAGTAGCAAACAATAAAGATTATCAAGTAAAATTCAAAGTAATGAGTCTTTGATTGACTTGTAACTTTACATATAGTATATTAAAAATATGGAACAAGATATTTATTTTAATAATTTAATTGGTCAAGATAAGATTAAAAAACAACTTTCTTTTTATATTGACGCACATAAAAAAACTGGTGTTATCCCTCATATTCTTTTTGTCGCACCTAGAGGAATGGGTAAAACAATGTTTGCAAGAAGTATGGGAAGAAATCTTTTGAATAGAGAAGGCAAACCTAAAACATTTATTGAGATCAATGCCAGCACAATTAAGAATATCAAGTCATTGGTAAATCAAGTTTTGATTCCATTTATAATTGATAAAGAAGTTACATTATTCTTTGATGAGTGTCATAGTTTTCAAAGAGATGTTACAAATGCACTTTTAACTATATTAAATAATACTGGTAATAATAAAACAAGTTTTAGTTTTGAAGATTATAGTTTAGAATTTGATTTCTCATTACTATCAGTAATTATGGCAACTACCGAAGGAAATGCCATATTTCCACCTCTGGCAGATAGATTAACTAGAATTGAGTTTGATGACTTTAATAAAACCGATTTAAGCCATATAGTCAAAGAAAATATTACAAAGAATGGTCTAAAAATTGAAGATGATGCTTTGTCGGATATTGCCAGTATTTTAAGATCAAATGCAAGATCAGCAGTTAAAATTTCAACAGATATTAAAAATTACTTACATAAAGAAAATACCAAGGTTTTAACTATAAAAGGTTGGGAAGAACTTAAAAATATATTAAATATTCTTCCTTTTGGTTTATCTAAAATGGAAAAGCGTATTCTAGAAATTCTCAAAGAAAATGGTGAAACAAGTTTAACAAGTTTATCTGCAAAACTTAATATGACAAAAGAATCCTTGCAAAAAGATTGTGAGTTATTTCTTTTGAGGCATAATTTTATGTCAATCGCCCAAAAAGGAAGAATTATTACTAAAAAAGGTCAAGATTATCTTGCTAAATTTTAATGAAAATTAAAAGCAAAAAATACGGAACAATTTCAGAAGTTATATACTATAATAGTAAAATCAAAATGTTTTATTGTTATATACCACATTTAGATATGCACTTACATATTCATCCATCTGCTTTTTTATTTGACTTGGGAGAGAAAGCATTAGATAATCTAAAAATGGAGAAAATGTTAAATGAAAATACCAAATAAATTAAAATCTTTGTGTGATGAATTTGCAACTCAATATGAATGGGTAAGTGGAGATCAATCTCTTTTTGCAGAAATTGAAGATTCACATATTGATAATTTTTTAAAAGCTATTAAAGATATTGATGTGGAATTGATTGGTAGTCAAAAAGATACAAATAAAAAAACTATTTATTGGTTTCGTAGGCCAGAAGATATTAATGAACAATATGAAGTAGAAGTTTTAGATGATGAAGAAGATGATCTTTACGAAAAGGATTGACTTTATTATTTATTTGAATTAAATTAATCTTATGAAGCATAAAATATTTTGGGAAAAGAATAGCAGAGTCAAGGGTATTGTTCCACAAGATCAAATTATTGATAAAACATCTACGGATAAGTTTCCCTGCGATGCCGTAACAATTCGTATGTATAATCTTAATAGTAAAAACCTAACAGCAACAGCATATTTTTACGGAAAAGAAGCCAAAGGAACATCTTGGAATGGAAGTAATTATACTTTTGCTGAAACTAAACTTATGGTTACTTTTGATAAAGATAAAGAAGGTTATAGTTTCAATGGTGGACTTAAATCTTATTCTTTACAAGACCTTAAAGAAGTGTTAGATTCAGTAAGGGAAACTATAAATAAACTATGAGTCAAAAGCAAACATTTGAAGAATTGATGAGGAGTTTTAGATTTCACAAGAATCCTATTTTAAATTGGGTTCTTGGCAACAATAATTATTTGTATCATACTTTTCTTAATACAAAGTGGAAAGTAAAAAATGTTTTGCAAAAATTAACTAGAGGTTTTTCAGATAGCGATTGCTGGAATCTTCCTCAATCTACTGCAAAATTTTTGCTTCCAAGGATGAAGCATCTTCGCCAAAACTATCATAGTCTTGCTAATCGTCATCATTTACTTCTTGATGATAAGATTGTTCCTTATGTTGGGCAAGAAGCTAATTTTGAATTTAATCAAGCTCTTGGATGCTATAATGATAAAACAACTGGTTTGGGAATTTCTTTAAACGAAAAAGAATATGAATACATTCTAAATGAAATCATTTTTGCACTTCAAATGATTGTTGATGAGGAAAATCCAGAGATTAGTTTAGAAGAAATTTATGAAGTTTATCCAAAAGGATTTGACCCTATTAAAGATAGACAAATGTTTCTCACAAAACAAGATAGCGGAGATTATCTTGTAGAGTTTGAGCGAAAAGAGAATATCCAACCAGACTATTCAAAGTTAAATAAAGCCTATGAGCGTCAAAGAAATGGATTACTTCTTCTTGGGCTTTACTTTAAAGACTTATGGGATTAAATTATGAATAAAGATTATACAAAAATACTATTACAAATTAAAGGCACTTTACAAAACATAGATCAATCTATGTATAGCCTCGCAAATGATATTAACAGACTTACCACTTTAATCTTAAAAGAAAGTAAAAAAGACGATGAAGAAAGGATTTAAAATGTATTTTGAATCTAAAGATATATTTGTGAGCAAAGTATATTATCGTATCACACTTAAAGGTATGGGGTTTTATATTTTAAATTCATTTAAGTTTAATTGGATTCCTAAACCTTTTGGTTTTGGTATGAAAAATAAATATTTTATTGAGTGTGGAATTAATTGGCTAGGATGGATTTTTGAGTTTCAATGGAACAAGTAATGAAACCTAGATACGACTTTAATAAAGGAAAATTAATTTCATACGATGGTGAAATTATTGAGTTTGCTGGTTCAGCGGTAGTAGACAAGTATCCAGATCAAGTCCAAGAAATAATGGATTTATTTGATTTTAAAAAAGGCGAATATCTTGTGACTGATGAAAGTTCTGTTGGCGATTTTGAAAAACAGAATATGAATCTTAAAAAACTTGCAAAATTTAAGAAAAAATACGGATTCAGTTTGACAAACAAAACAAATATAAGTAAGATAGCTGAAAGGATGTATAACTTTAGACCATTTTAATTTATGAAATATACAATAACATCACAAGACAAAGAAGCATTAATTGAATTTGATAAGATTAAAGAAGGAGAAGTTTTTTCTTTCTTTGACCCCGAATCTGTTCAGCGAGGCAATCATTCAATTTATATGAAGATTAAAGTTCCTAATACTACAAGTGTAAATATTTTAGATTTAGAAGATGGCAAGGCTTATGACTTTTCAAATAAAAAGCGTAATACAATTAATGACCCAGATGAGCAACAAGGTAATAGGGTTTATAAACTAAACGCAAAAATTAATATTGTAGTTTTATGACAAATATTTATAATTATGTAGAACAAATAAAGGATTACTACGGCAATCTTTTAAATTCTTTCGGAGTTTATGAACAAACCATTAAACTTACAGAAGGAAAACCAAAAATTGAAGTTAAATTAATTAATACATTTGATTCTTTACAAAAAGCTAATATTTTTTTAGAAAAAATGCGATGAAAGTAGTTAGATATATAAAAGAACTTGAGGATGAATTTGGTGAACCTCTTGATAAGTGGGCAGTTTATGAAGAAATACATAAGCCTAATTATCCTCACGCAAAATTTATTGACGCAAAAATAGTAAAAACTTTTGTAAGTCCTTACCACGCAAGAAATTGGATGGAAAATGACGGCAAAAGAACTAATTAATTGTCTCAAAGAATTACCACCAGAAACACATATATGTGTTAAAGGATATGAGGATGGATTGGACTATGTTCAGTTATTAAGAGAAGCAAAAATTATTCATAATGTAAATTCTGAATGGTATTATGGCAATCATCAAGAAGTATTAGATGCTGATAGCAAAGGGTTTGACGAAATTGTTTGGGTTATACAATAATTTTCTTTGACTTAAATTAAATTTAAATTATATTTGATCTATGGATACAACTAAACCAGATCAATTCTTCGCCAGCTTTAATGAGCTTCATAGCCACAAGGTAGAAGCCTACAAGGAATATTGGGAAAACCTTAAACCTTTAACCAATGAAGATATTTTTAGGCGTTATCTTTTCGCCTTCTGCTCGGTGCATACCACTTGGGAAGGTAACATCAAAGGTTATCTTGCTATTCGTGATTTTATTTATTGGAGATATAACCGCAAGGAATTGTTGAAGCGTCTTACTCGTTCTGGTGTTGGTTGTCAGAATGAAAGGACAGATTATATTTGGGATTTTGCAAAAGATTTCTGGCAGAATCCTAAAGACTTTGTTTGCTATAATAAGAAACATTATGTCAAGGTTCGTGATAGTCTCGTTGAGCGTATTCGTGGATTGAGCTATGCTAAAGTTAGTTTTGCTCTTGAAATGATTAATCCTAATCATACTAAAGTCGTATGCGGTGATGTTCACCATCTTCGATTCTATGGTATGGAGAATTTAAAATATACCAAGTCAAAGGTTGGTGCTATGAAGTATAAAGCGATGGAGAAACATTGGATTGATAATTGCGATAAGTTAGGTGTTCCATCTTATATTGTTCGTTGCCTTATGTGGGATGATATTCAAAAACAAACTGATAGTGATTATTGGGGATATGTTCTAAAACCTTTTTAACAATGAAAGCATCATCTTATTTTACTGATGGAGAGATTGAATTAGCTATGGGAATCCTTGGAGATTTATTATCTAATCAAGATTTCTTAGATGAGATTTCAATATCTCACGATGCTACTGATAAATATTATAAATTAGTAGACAAGATAGATGTTTATTTTAATGATTTTGATTTTAGAAACGAGAGTCCTCAAGAATGAAATTAAAAGACTTAATTGACCGAAAGATTCTTTATCTTAACTTTCCTATCAATAAATATGCAATTCAAGAAGGAAAGGTAACAGAAATTTCTCCAGCAGAGAAATGTATTAAAATTAATAATGATTGGTATTTAATAAGTAATATTCGTATTATAGAATTGTTTAGCGAAAAAGAAAGACCAGCATTAGGATTTAATTGACATTAAATTAAAATGAAGCATAATAAAGAAATGGAAAAAGCAATTAGACTTCTAGAGGAACTTGTTAATCAAGCTGACGAGGATTGTCCTCAAGATTGTAGAACAATGCACTTTGTTAATGCTCTTGAGGAAGCTAGTCAATTTATAATGGAGTATAAAAACGCAAAATGAAACTAGGACGAGTTACTTTAGATATAAGTTATATCGTAGATATGGATAATGAAGATATGGTGAAACACGCTATTGAATCTTTTTATGAAGATTTGTTGCAAGGTGTTAAATATGGTAATATTACGGATTGGATTGATGTTATCGAGGATAAAAACGCAACCGAGGATATGATTCCAGAATTTTTGTTGGAGAAAGAAAATGACTAACCCAAGATCAAAAATCCTATCAGACTTAAAGAGAGCATATCTCAAAGAACATCCAGTAACTCTTGTAGATAGGATTTTAGGGTATTTAAATAATCTAACAGATTTTCAACTTTGTCAATTATATGCTGAAAAATATGAAACTAACCCTAAATATATGGCAGAGCAGTTTGAATTTAACTTCTAATGTGTAATTAGAAGTATGGGAAGAAAAAAGATACAAAAATCACGAATAGAGAAGGGTTTAGAAAAAGAAGAAAAGACCTTTGCTTTGATGGCTAAAAAGATAGTTGATGCTATTAAAGATGAAAAATTTTTAAGAGATTTTACAAAAGATTGTCTTGAAGAACTTTACAAAGACAATCCAAAATTATTTGCAGATCACGCAAAAATAAAGTTGAATAAAAAATAAAATTAGCATATCATCTGTTGTATGGAAGAAGAAGTCAAAACACTTCGCACTATGCGAGAATTTTTAGTTTGGTATGAAAAGAATTATCTTGATATTAAACCGCAAGAATTATCTTTGCAATTAAATGAATTTTATATTAAATTTAAATATATTATTGAGCAAGAAAATGAAAAAAATAAAACAATGGCTAAATTTTTAGGATAGATTTATGGAAAATCAAAAAACGATAGTAGGTAGAGTTAATAAAGAACTTGAAGAACTAGAGAATGATATTACAGCTTTGGTTGAATGGCACGATGAAAACCATAAAGATATTTCTGGAATCAAATGGCAAGAACTAGATAAGGTTCAAACTCTTGTTAAGAAAATCAAAAAATATATTAAAAAATGAATATGTTAAATAACATCGTAGCATTTTTATTTACAATTCTTTACTATGTGCTTTATCCCTTTTACTATATAGGAATTACATTTATAAACAGATTTAAAAAATAATACTTGCGTGTAAGTTAAAATGTGAGTATAAGTAAGGTTAAGAGGACACCATATACATTAGCAATTATGAAATTAAGCAAACATAACCAAAAAATCGTAGACTTTATTGAAGTTGGCTATTCAGATTACTCTGATAAGATTCTTCTTGCAGATGGATTTGATGATGCCTTTATCGGCGTTGGGGAAAATTCCCAAGGAAATCCAGTAGCAGTTTATTCAATCGAGAAGTGCTTAGATATTCTTGCAGAACAATTTAAAGATGAAGAAGATGCTATGGGCGATGCTATTGATTATTTTGAATTTAATGTAAGAGGTTCTTATGTTGGAGAATTTACTCCAATGTTTATAAATACATTAGTATAATATAAAATGAAAATTGATTACGATAAATTAATTCTTGGACTTGAGACGCTTGATAAAAACGATTTGCTTAAAGATTCAAATATTGAATACATTTTTAATCTAGTAGATAGTATTGCTGGTGAACTTGAAGAACACGGCAAAATTATCGTAGAAATTGACTAATTTTATTAAATAAACTATGAAACTACCGAAAATTAACTGGTATAACTTAATTTCTACATATATGATTTTTTCCATTATATATGGATTTGTTATAATGATTTTATGGAATTTTTTATTTTCTAATCTATCTGGATTTCAATTAACAGCACTTCAAGGAATGGGATTATATGCTATGATAAGAATATTGTTTAATAATAGTAATAATACCTATGTTAGTAATTTTTATTCTTCTGAACCTCTTGATATGAATAGAGTTGAAGAAAAACTCAATGAACTTAAAGAAGAATATGGAGAAGATGAGAAATGATCTTTAATATTAAAAAAATTATCGCTTTTATATTTATTGTATTAGCTTGGATTCTTATGACATTTTTCTTTGTTGGTTGTGCAAATACATCTTATCATACTATTCCAGACGCTATGTGTGAGGATAGTCAAAATTACTCTACAAAATATAATATGATGGATAGTCAAGATGGCAGTAAAAATCCTAATGCTCAAGTAAATATTTTTGGCGTGACCTATTGACAATTTTTTAATTTGCAGTATATTGAGTATATGAGCAAAACCAAAACAATCACATTGACCGAAAATCAATTTGATACTATCGTGAGAGGCGTTGAACTTTTAAAAGGATATGCTGGAAATTTTTCAAAAAGTATTGACGAACTTCTAGATTTGTTGAATACTATTCCTTATAACGAGGGAAGATAATGAGTAAGAAGAAATTCAAGAACGCATTAAAGTTTTACAATAGCCTTTCTGGAGACGAGAGAGAAGTTATTACTCGTAATTATGTTGAGATGAGTAAGATGGATTTGATTGAGCTTATCTTTCAGAATAGACCTTATTATAATGATCTTGAGAAAATTGTAAATACTCACAGAAAAGAGATGGCTCAGATTCAAAAAGAGATACTTGTAACCAAGAAAGATCAAAAGAAGAAGTTGGCAGAATTTAAAAGTGGCGTAAGATATAAAGTAACAATTTATACTATCACAGATGATATTAGCAATAAACACGGCTCAATGAGCGAACATATTCTTGAATCTTATGCAGATGAAGCGGAAAACGATGCTCAAGGATGCGTTACCAGAGAAGAAGATGAAGAATATTTGACAGATGCAGAATTAGACGATTGGGCTAAATTTAATGGTGCAGAGGAAGAATTGGCCGAGTGGAGAAAAGAAAGAGAGTTAGAGCAATTTGATATGAAAGGTGAGGAAGTTGTCAAGAGAAAGTCTAGAAAGTGTTCCTAAAATGAAGAAAGATAAATTTACTTTTAAGTATGAATATGCTGATGAAATTGGCAGAGAAACAAATCATAAGATTAGTTTTAATGCAACAACTATCGGTGAAATTTGTGACAAGTTAAGAGATTTCCTCAAAGGATGTGGATATGTATTTGATGAAATAGGAGTAATAAATTATGAAAAAGAAGATTAAGATGAGAAAATTTAAAACTATCAAAGATTACCTTGAGACTTGCTCAGAGGACGAGAAAGAGTTTATCTATGATATTTATTTTGATATGTCAGTAGATGAACTTGTTGAGATTATCTTTGGCAATTTGCAACCAGATAATGTTATTCAAGAAATTGAAGAATACAGAGAAGAACTAGAATGGGACGATAATGAAGCTGAAAAATCAAATAAACTCAATAGAAAGTGCGATTGTGACTTTGTTGGATGCCAAGGTTGTTAAATGAAAAAACAGATTCCACAGATTAAATACAGCAATCTTAAATCTATTACATCTTATGTTGCAGATTTACAAGGAGACGAGAAAGCATTTAAAATACTAAAGAATGTTGGCAAGAAGGTAATCACAGAAGAAGAATATATTATGATTGGTTTTAGGTATATATTCTCAAAATCAAAAAATAATAAATTTGAATTGACTTCTATTAATAAAAAGTTAAAATCTAAAAAGAAATGAAAAATAAAACACTATCTAAAAACGACCCTTACTATCTTAAAGTAGGTAAATTCAAGAAAAAGAATGTATTTGATACTCAAGTAGATATGGGAGATCGTATGAAAGATTTTTTCCTTGGTTTGGGCAGAAGGGTAATTACAGAAGATGAGTTTATTAACATTGGTTTTAACTATGCACTTATTAAAGGCTTGGACGAGATTAAAAGTAAAAAGAAATGACATTTAATAACTATCAAGCTAATGCTGGTCGAACTGCTTTTTATCCAAGATATTTAGCTAATGATGGATTATACTATACTACTTTAGGTCTTGTTGGCGAAGCTGGTGAGATTGCTAATAAAGTTAAGAAGATAATGAGAGATAATGGTGGAAAAGTTACAAAACAAGCTAAAGCAGACATATTTGATGAACTTGGTGATGTTCTTTGGTATTGTGCCTCTCTAGCAGATGAACTTGGAGTTAATCTTGAAGATGTTGCAGGAAGTAAT
>Ga0214921_10012618_pt1 | contig 10066 bp, 11 predicted proteins | sample LL1505_MetaG_FD_177992 | JGI IMG/M metagenome (GOLD analysis project Ga0214921, IMG submission 177992) | Freshwater microbial communities from Lake Lanier, Atlanta, Georgia, United States - LL-1505 | ecosystem: Environmental > Aquatic > Freshwater > Lake | place: USA: Georgia | collected...
GGCTCGAAACTCGGCCGAAAACGTTCGTCTTGGTCGTCGCATCATCATGCTCCTTGGCGCTTGGCGCCTTCATGAACAACGACCTATTATCAATTATCGACCTGTCTCAAAAACTAGGGCCAGCTCTATCTTTTCCAGGCCACGCTGCATCGGTTGTGGGTCCACGAGTCTTAGATTAACGAAAAGGGAAGGTAAATGTCAAAGTCATTGCCCCTTTCGGCTCGGAAACTAAACAGTCTACTAAGGGATTGAGTGTACGCGTTTTCGGACGGGAATGTACACAGCACAACGGATTTGAAGTCAGATAGGTTCGCTATGGCGGTAATATCCGCTTGGCATCCTAAGTAGCGACGCCCTATTTTATTTGGGTCTTCGTCAATCACCTCATTTAAATGTCTTATAGTACGGTAGTGGTAACACAAGATTGGGTACATCAAGCCGGCACCATATCCCGTCAATGGCTGTCTCGCATTTGAGGCAATATCGTCGAATAAAATGCAGCTACGCCTAAAGGATTGAATCCCAGTGACTAACTGTGCCGTGGTTAACTTGGTCGGGAAGTTGTCGAAGCGTGGGTTGACCTTTAGTCCAGTTATTCTAAACGCAACTTTCAAGGCTCCATAATGTTTTCGATCGAATTCGTACTCGATTATCTCGAATCCGAACTCGGATAATAGTCTAGCAAACGAAGATATTGAAAAATAATGTAGATGTTGGTTGTGTACTTGAAAAAATCTACCTGACTCAATCATGCAGTCTAAAGAGGGAAACTGAAAAACAAAAAGGTCGGTCGATTCTGCATTATTGCTTAGAGCCCTAAATAGATCTCTTGGGGACTCAAGATGTTCCAGTGTATGGCTAGATACAAAGACTCGCAGTTGCCCCTTCTTTTCTATTCTTGCAAAATCAAACTGTTCAGAGAGCGTAGTGTAAAGCCGTAATGGCTTAGCGAAATTGACCAAATACTTCGGTATAGGATCTATTCCTACAAATCTGTCGAATTCAGATTCTAGTAATTGTATGAGGGAGCTGTCGTTTGACCCAATATCGATCAATATACTGTTTGAATTAGTCGCTTCCACCGTGTATTTTTCGATAATCTGCTTTACAAATCCGGAAAATCTCTTTAGTGCGCTCAAACTGCTATTTGATGTAGATGAAGCTGTCATGTATCCCATCGGTTCATATAGTTGCTCGGCACTTGCTACATTCGTGAGATACCCGTGGGAACACCTTCCACAAAAGGACAGCGTTTGATCAATAGCTATTTGTTCGACCTTGGTGAAACGAGAGCCAGACGTAGCAAACCGCTCGGTGACAGGTAGTCCGGGTAACTCCCACACTTTATCAACGTGGACTGAGTTGCAAATGGGACAGTTGCTTAGCGTTTTTGTCTGCATAGTCATAGTCCTGTTGTACCGCCTCCTGACTTAATTATAGGAATCAACCTTGAGGTGGACGACCGCCGACTGTTTAGGGCCTTCAACGCTACTGATGAGCGATACGATGAACATCTTTGTAGTAAATCACATCGGTTTCTTTGTTAAAAGGACCTTGATAAACTTCGAAGTAAATTGCGAAGTCACTTTGCGAGCTAGGTTCGTGCCAAACATTTCCTCTAGTAAAGAACACTTTCGGCATCCCTTTCGCCGACGAGATTACAAACCGATCAACGCTAATCTCACCTCTAATGTCAACTGCAAGCTCCCCTTCGACGATCACGTAAAACTCCGGCTTTCCTGGAGGGTGTTTGTGCATACCAACTGTAGAACCTCTCATTAAGCAGATAAGCATTGCCTGAACGGGATCCTGTTGGCTTCGATGTAACAGTATTCGAGCCCTCCTCTGAGGGCTTTGGGCGGCAATCTCTCGTAGCCGACAAATTGATCCCTCCGTGATCAATCCGTGCGTATCAAGCAGCGATACTTGAATCACCGAATCATCAACGGAACTCACTGTACCGAACCCAAGGCCATTTTTTCGTAAATTGCAATTAGATTTTCTGTCGAAAAACCTAGCCTCTTATTGTGTTGGGCGAAAGTACCGTATTCGTGAATGAAGGTTTCACCGAGTGATATGGAACTTACGCAAATGCGCTCGTTCGCTAGTTGTTCTACAGCACACATCGAAACATCACTAAAGAGACCCCCGACCCTTGATTGATGCTCCATAACTATCGCAAGTTTACACTTGATGAGACTTCTAGAAACTGCATCAAAGTCCAATGGTTTAAGCGTATGGATGTAGATGATCTCGAGATCGACGCCTTTGTCAGCAAAGTGAGGAACTGACTTCATTGCAGTGTCTAAAGTATGACCGGTGCAGAAGATGACTAGGTCGGATCCATTTTTAATTTTGATTGCTTTACCAGGAATTATCTCTTTGCTTCTCAAATCAACATTGTGGGGTTGCGTGGTTGCACGATGGAGGTTTATTCTTCCATTTGAATAAGCTTTTGAAAAAAGCTGATCAAACTCGAAGGTTGATCCAGCATTAAATACCATTGAGCCATCGACTGATTTTATTAAGGCTCCGTCTATGTAACTGTGGTGAGTAACGCCATGATAGGAATATTCAATCCCTGAACCAATTGCTACTAAATTGACTGGTAATTCATGGTACCCGAAACTTAATTTGATCTGCTCGTAGGAGCGGTCTATAAGAAAGGATGCGAATGTGTGAACTACTGGAATGTATCCAAGGTGCGCCATTCCTGCCGCAAAATTGATAATGGAGTTTTCACAGACACCGAGATTCATATACCTCCCTGGTGCTTGTTGCGCAAATCCCTGTAGGCGATAATGACTGATGTCAGAGACTATTACTATCAGTCGATCATCCACTAACCCAACCTTCTCGACAGAAGCCGCAAAAGTCTCTCGAACATTATTATTCATAACTATCAATCCGCTCGTAAATCAGCTTTAGTTCATCATCGTTTGGAATTTTTGAATGCCAACCCCCATAATTTTCTTCCATTTCCTTGACACCTTTGCCTTTTATCGTGTTGGCAACAATGCACTTGGGGGAGCCAAAAGCACCAAAATCCAGGCTATTCAGTAACCCCAACATCGATTTCCTGTCGTGTCCATCTACCGTATAAGTCTCCCATCCAAATGCTTTCCACTTCGACTCAACATCAAAAAGAGATAATGTTGGATTACAAGACCCGTTATTATCAACAATTACACAAAAATTTCCTAGAGTTAAGTGTCTGCCGAGCAATGCAGTTTCCCAAACAGTACCCTCATTACTTTCTGCATCCCCTACTAAAGCTAGTACTTTATTATCTCTCCCAGCAAGTCTTAAAGCGTTAGCAATACCTGCGGCAAATCCAATTCCATTCCCTAGTGAGCCTGTGGATGCTTCGACGCCGACTATTTTCTTCCGATCTGGGTGTGTAGCAAGTTTCGCAAATTCGCCATTCTTATCCTCAAGATCCTTCTGTGAGAGCAATCCAATCTTCCAAAGTACCGCGTAAAGAGCGGAGCACCCGTGTCCTTTAGAAAGAACAAAATAGTCTCGTGACGGATCATCGGCAAGATCAGGGCCGAATTTCAGGAAATCTGTGTAAAGAAGCTCAACAATATCAATAATTGAGTAAGCGCTCGGGATATGCCCTTCTTTTGAATGCCAAGTCATCCATGCAATTAATTTCCTGAGATCTTTGTTGTGAAGCATATTATCAATCCATGAAATTATGGTACATGTAGTGGCGGGATTGTCCCCCGTCGACCTGGATTATGGAGCCATGAAAAAATGAAGCTTTAGCTGATGCTAAAAAAACCACAATGTCAGTGACTTCCTCTTCCGTTCCGAAACGCCCCAAAGCACTGCGTTCCTTTAGGTATTTTTCCGCGTGTTCCGGATTATTCTCCAAAACCTTTTGCCAATGGCCACCTTCGGTTACGACTATGCCTGGTGCAACCGCAGACATCACAATTCCAGGCGATTCGATCGCTAGTAATCTTCCAACGCTTCGAGTGTAGGCAGTAAGTGCTGCCTTTGAGACGTTAAAGGGCGCCGGACCGCTTACTTCCAGCCCAGCGATAGATGTAATGTTAACGATTCGACCGTATCCTTTACGCTTCATACCATCGATGAACGTGTTGGTGACTCCAATATGGGATAGGAGATTAAGGTCTATTACTTGTTTCCAGCCACTAAGGTCAGTATAGGGATCTGTTACACCAAGGGTATGGCCTACGTTGTTTATAAGTACGTCCAAGTCACCAAAATTGGCTTTAATATTATCACTGAGCGACCGCAACTCGTGATCTAAAGTTACGTCATTGCATCTTGGAAACAGTCTAGCTTTCAAGTCGGGCCTGACGTTTGTTATCCACTCAAAGTTCTTCTCGAACCTTGAAGTCATTACTACATTTGCGCCAGCCTCAGCAAGCTTTAATGCAGTAACTTTCCCTAAGCCAGTCGCACCACCGGTCACAAGGGCGGTTTGCCCTTTAAGCGAGATCTCCATATTACTCCTATTATCTTCGGCTACTAACGTGATTGTATGCTGGTTAGGCAAGAGTCTCTAAGGTAATTGTCGATGACTTCGACTCTAATTTTTAGTGCGGCCTGGATGTCCTTGTAGGAATGCGACACGCTGCCAAGAATTTTGCGTGATGCCAGCCCATTTAGCCTCCCTCTTGTCTCGCCTGTAGTGGGGTAAAGGCAATGGTGAAAGGTTTTGTGGTATCCCTTGAGTTGCTTGTTTTTCGAGTAAGTCAATAAGTGGTCTGCGAGCTCTGCCCGAGAGACAAAGTCTTCTCCAGCGATGTGATAAACGCGATCTTGTGCCGAACTATCCGCTAACTTCACCAGTATCTCGGAAAAATCTTCAGCAGGTATAGGTGTGAAGTAGGTATCGACAGACATTCTTGGATTATCACTCGTAAGGCTAAGGTAGGTCTGTAATACAGGATCCCGCATAGTTGCTGGAGATTTGGCCGATGCGATATTCCATGCGGTTCGTACTATCGTGCAGTTCGTCATTCTATTAAGTATGTGTTCTTCCGTTCGAAGTTTTAGCTGGCCGTAGAGATTGAGAGGGCGAGGTTCGTCGTGTTCTTGGTAGTCAATTTTCTCACCAGGGAAAATCTCTACGGACGAAATAAAGTAGGTTCGAAAATCAAGCTCTTCAAGTTTGTTTAATATTTGTATCGTTCGAAAAAAATTTACAGAATAAGCTTCCTCAGGGGAGCTAAAGACTCGGGAAGGGTTGCTTATACCTGCTAAAAAGAAAGCCACCCTCGGGAGGAAGCTGCTATAATTTTCCAAACCCACAATACTGCCTGTGTTAAGACAGTACCCAATAACTTTTGACTCAACACGAAGGTTTTCTTGAAATCTTGCGGCAGTATGAAATGGCCGCTTCTCTTTGAGTAAGAGCGACGTTAAAGCTGTCCCGATGACTCCCGAAGATCCTAGGATCAACATGTAAATTTGTTAACCTATTCAAAATATATAAATGAAAAGTCACCGGAAAATCCTGTTTTTGAAAACCACCACTCCCATTCCTCTGGTCCGTAGAAACTCTCGCACGTGACTTGCCAATAAAGAAGGTTAACCTTTTCCTTTTCATTTCGGTACGACTCAACACATACGTAAGAATTGCCGCGAGAAACGCGCTCAATTTCTCTAAGGGCGCGATCCAGCTCAAAGCACTTCAAATTATGTAATGTATTGATCGAGACGATTAAATCCATAGTTCGATTGGTAAAAGGCAAATTATCTGCAGATCCAAGCTGAAGATGATCCTTTACCGCTTCATGGCTGTTATCGATTGCATACTTTGAAATATCCACTCCGAAGACCTCTATCCCAGGCACGAATCGGGAGAGCTCGTACAGTAAGAAACCCTTTCCGCAGCCAATGTCCAGAACCTTACTCCCCCGCTTCAACTGATAGTGTTCGACCATTTTTTCTGCCACGGGAGCCCAGCGACCTGGAATGTAGTTGTAGCCACCGTAATTGATTCGACGATCACCATCCCAGTAATCATATCCCCATTGCTTCGCAAGCTCTGCCGCTTTGGCTTTTGGAAAATCAGGGTCATTCACCCTAGCTAGATAGTCTCGCTTGGTGGCCTTGTGCAAGGGGGACATAAAATCAATGTAGGCCACAGGCAGAGTCCTTGAGTAAGTAAGTCATAGCATGATTTATCCGCGATCTAAGCAAATCCTCAAGCCCGTTGCCGAGTATCAGTGTTTCCGTCAATTTTAACAAACGGTCCTCACCGAGGACTGAACCTATAATACACGCCCACTTTAAGGTTAAGACGGGATACATGAGGTTTGATCGCTTGGTGAGGAGAGATCTTTCCTCTGCCTCAAAGGCATCAAGTAGAGGTGATGGCCACGTTAATACGGGTACCCGGGGTTGGAGTACAAAGTCAACCACGGCTTTGGTAGGGTCGTCCCATCCAGCAAATTCAAAATCGATGAAACAAACACCGTTAAGCGTTCGAATCGCGTTATGAAACCCAAAATCACTCGGCGATACAATTTGCAGGGCCGGATTGATTTGGTCGACTGAGGCGTCTGCATGTAGCGTCGCGCTCATTGATGCTGACAGCCGCTGAAATACTTCCTTGAGTTGGTTGAGCAACTCTCTACCTATCGACTGGCATGCTTTCGGTAAATGCGCCACTTTCATGGATTCGATGCGCGCTTCGATAGCCTTAAGATGCTCGCTTAGCTTCAGAAACCCCTCTGCGGCGTTTTGAGACACAAGGGATCGCGCGGTCTCTTTATGGGATACCAGTCGTTTAAAGAAATCAATCGCGACTTGCACATCTTGATGAGTGGGGCTCGAGCCTGTTGGAAAGCTTTCCCCGTATAAAAAGGTCATCACTAGACATTGATGTGATTCATCGGCGGCAATAACGCTTGGTACGTATTGTGGCGCAACCTTTTCGGCAAATCGTAAGAATTCGAGTTCTGCCCGCATCCTATTGTGCGTGCTGCTCGTTTGAAGGTAGCGCTTGATAACGAAGCGTCTTTGGCCTTCACCACAAGAATAAACCTCACTATTGATGCCGCCTGTGAGTCTTGTGATGCTCGCGGGGTTGACTTCGAGTTTTCGTGCCCAGTCGGAAGCAAACGCTGGGACTGCTATCCTAGTTTTTCGAGCCACTGGGGTAGTTGATGCCAACTGTTTATACGGTTAAGGCTTGTGGTTTGATGTTCATTTGATGGATCAAATAGTAGACCCTTTGTTGTACTCGGAAATTGGGTCGCTTGCAAAACCTCTGGCAAGTCATCGAGAAAAACTTGGCACGAACGGTTGGCTATATGGTTGATTTTTGCATCTCTTGATTCAAAAAACGAGACTTCGTTGCTCGCCACGGCACCACAAAACAAGCCTTGCGACTGAAGGTGTGCTTGAACCCAGTGGCGAGCAGCAGCGTGTAGATCGTGGGCTTCGCCCGCATAGGGGCGAAGACTTCGGTGGCTAATGATCACCAATTGATGCCCCACGCTGACTAACTCGTGCATGACCTTGACCGCACCCTCAAAGGGCTCTGCGTAACTCATCCCTGGGCCATAAAGAGTGCCCTGAAACATAGTCCAAACCGACTCTTGCCCCGAATCTCTTAGATAGCTGCGTAGGGCTAGCTTGGTTCTTGGCAGATGCTCGGGTAGCGCCAGGTGCTTATCTGCAAGGATCTTTAGGGCGCGCTGGTAAGAAACGATCGTATTGTCAAAGTCAAGACCTATAAGCATACTCTTAGCAACTCATGGGTGCTGCAATAAGGCGTTTTGCTGCCATCGCAATGCCGTTTGCATCGATTCCAAAGTGGGCTCTGGCGAAGGACTGGGTACCTACCAATGATAAAAAGTGATCGGCTGTTCCTATGATCGCCATGCGGCGATTGAGGCTTCGGTGAACAAGAAAACTTGCAAAAGATTCCCCGAATCCACCGATCTGAGCATGCTCCTCTATTGAAACAATCGCATCAAAGCGCGCACTTAAGGCTTCAAAGAGCGCATTTGGCGTCGGCTTTACGGTGTGGGCCAGTACAACTTCTGCACTCAGCCCTTCGAGCTTAAGCATTTCGGCAGCCTCTAGTGCGCAGCCCGCCATGGTGCCCACTGCAAGTAAGCAAACATCCTTCCCTTCATGCAAATGCAAAGCGCCTCCGATTCCTGGGACTGCCTCAATGGGTGCAATAGGCTGTTCGCCTTTTTTCCCTATCCGCATGTAGGTGGGCGAAGAGCCTGCCAGAGCTTCTTGAAGCAGTTTACGCAGGCAGTTAGCGTCCCAAGGCGCAAGAATCTGCAAGTTAGGAATCGCACGTAAAATTGCAAAGTCTTCAAGGGAATGGTGCGTGGGCCCAAGGCTTGCGTAAGAGAGCCCAGAGCCCGTTCCAACAATAATGACTGGAGCCTTGTGATACGCAACGTCGACTCGGATTTGCTCTAGGCATCTGGTAGTTGTGAAGGGCGTGATCGTGTAAACAATGGGCCGTAACCCGCTTAAACCCATGCCAGCGGCAACACCCATCATGTTCGCTTCAGCAACGCCACAGTTTATGAACTGTGATGGGTTTTGTGCCCGCAACTTATCGAAAAGTCTGTTACCAATGTCTCCTGAGAGCAAAATGACGCGGGGGTCCCCGCCTGCGAGACGAGTAACTTCGTCAGCGAATGCGTTTCTCATAGACTTCGAAGCGTTTAGTCTAGCTATGGTTTAAGGGGATGCGGCCATCGATATCGATTTCCACGTCGTTAATTTCAAGCTCACGAGCCGCTGCTTTGACTTCGTCGGCTGTCGGAATTCGGTAATGCCAATTATTATCATCTTCCATAAATGAAACGCCTCGACCTTTGATCGTGTGGGCGACGATGACCTTTGGACGGGAGTCATCTCGGTGGTCGTTTAGCGCCTTTTGCAATTCAACAAAATTATGGCCATCCACTTCGCAGACGCACCACCCAAAGCTTCGCCACTTATCGGCCAAAGGGGCGAGCGCCAAGACCTCGTTGCTGCGCCCAGTTGCTTGCCACTTGTTGTAATCGATGGCGACCGTCAAGTTATCTACTCGTTGGGCACAAGCAAGCATTGCTGCCTCCCAAATCGATCCCTCATTACATTCACCGTCGCTGAGAACAGCGTAAACATTGTAGCGATGGCCTAGAATGCGGGACGATAAAGCCATACCAAGTGCCATCGGTAACCCATGGCCGAGCGAACCAGTGGCTGCCTCGATGCCGGGTAGATAAGATGGTGTAGGGGGATGTTCCCCAAATATGGATCCATCTTTCCCATAGCCCTCAAGACTTTCCTTAGTAAAGAATCCACGTGCCGCTAAAACTTGAAACAACGCAGGGGCGGCGTGACCCTTACTAAGAATGAAGCGATCGCGCCAAGGCGATGTGGGTTGTTTTGGGTCTATCTTCAGTACGTTCCAATAAAAAAGGACCAGCAGATCAAGACAAGAAAGGCACGAACCAAGATGCGGTGTGCCAGATAAATGCGAGTTACGAATCGTCCTAAATCTTAGGGTTTTTGCTAAGGACTCGAGCTCATCTGCGCTGAGTGAGGGTACGGACGTGTTTTGCATTACAAATGCTCAAAATTATGTAGCTTTACCTACTTACTAACGACGGTGCACATACTGTTGCGGCTGACTATTAAGCGTTATAAGGTTCTCGCTCACCCAATGGCTTGTCTGCTCAAGTCCGTTCTTAAGCGAGACTCTGTCTTCCCAGTTCATATCGCGCCGCAGTTTTTCACTGTTCAACCAATAAGCACTGTCTTTGCCTAATCGCTCACCCACAATTTGTACATGATCCTCAAAGGCGCAGTTAAGTTGCTCACAAATCATGGCGACAAGATCGCGAATAGCAAGCACTTGCTTCGTAGAGATATGAAACGTTTCGCCAACCTTCGCTTTAGTAGCGATAGCCCAAGTCGCCTCAGACACATCATCGATATGAATGAATGAGCGGGTCGACGTACCACCGCCGTGTAGTTGTAGTGTTTTTCCCGTGAGAAGAAAAAAGATGGTTCTTGGAATAATCCGATAAAGCGGCTGTCCAGGTCCGTAAACATTTGC
>Ga0214921_10012619_pt1 | contig 10063 bp, 13 predicted proteins | sample LL1505_MetaG_FD_177992 | JGI IMG/M metagenome (GOLD analysis project Ga0214921, IMG submission 177992) | Freshwater microbial communities from Lake Lanier, Atlanta, Georgia, United States - LL-1505 | ecosystem: Environmental > Aquatic > Freshwater > Lake | place: USA: Georgia | collected...
ATTAGTAAGCACCAAGCCTAAGTCAATGACCAGAGTTTCTGGCTACAACTCTATTAGTCTATAAGGAGAACTAGTCATGGCACTCGGCTTAAATAAAATCCTGATTTCAGGTAGCAACGCTAATACACCTGGTGCGTATTGGCAGCTTACAAGCATCAGCGCAACAACCGCTGGTAATGTCGTACCCGCTGGAACTTACATTGCATTTGCAACCGCCAATGTGATTATCCAAGCAGTATCGGCATTTAACACAACCACAAGTACCGCAACATGGGGTAATGTGGGTGCAATCAATGTCGGTGGCGTTGTGATCTCTGATGGTGTGAATGTCCGTATGTTGGCAACTACAAACGCTACTGTAACGCTTGCAGAGGTTAACGGTGGTTTAGCTGCTTCTGGCACTTACAACACCTAAGGAGATCAGAAATGGCTAACTCGAATCGTGTTGGTGCGCTATACCTAGATAGTTTTGGATATGGCGTACTTGGAAAATTAACTGCTCAGTCCTTAGCAACAACGGGTACTGCTCAAATTAAGATTCCATTGTTGTCAGGCGGGTTAACCAACAGCGGAGCAGTTGCAAACTCTGGTGGGGTTATTGTTCGGCAAGTCACCGTTCAAAATCCTACTGGATCTATTGCTAGTGCAAATATTGGTATCACCATTTCAAGCACAGGAGATATGACTTCAAGCAATGTGGTCGTTGCTAATGTGGTTTTATCGTCTGTTAGCGCTGGTGGTAAATACCAAGATTTGACGGTTGCTTATCCAGCAAATACGGAGATTTCTGGAAACCAAACACAAGCACTTTATGTAAATGTGAATACGGCTTCTGGTAATGCAAACACCGTAGATATTGTTGTTTATGGACAAGTAGTGAGCTTCTAATGATCTATGTAACCAATCACACCCAAGAACCCCTTAAAGATGGCTTTGGTGGTGTCTTTTATGACTTTCTTCCAGGTAAAACAGTTGAAGTACCTGAAGATGTTGCAAAACACATATTTGGTTACAACGATCCTAATAAAGCGCCTTACTTGGCAAGGTTAGGTTGGGTAAAAAGTACCAGCGAAATGCAAGTCGGTTTAGACCGTTTAGCGCAATGGGATTTATCCACAGAACCGCCTAAAAAGAACCAATCGTTATCCCCGTTGGTAGAACGAGTACCTCTCCCTTCCCAAAAGAAGGGCGGGGGAAAAGTCTTATCGGTGGCAGCATGATATATGGGAAATAATAAGTGGCTACATTATCAACCTACATTACCGAGGTTCGTAGGTTACTGCACGATGCTAACGGGAATTTTTATAGCGACAGTCAGTTAACCGACTACATTAATTCTGCTCGTGAGCGCACAGTCAGAGATACTGGATGCTTGCGTGAGATAGTTGTTACCCAAACGCCTTGCATGGTCGCACCTGGCGCAACCATTGGTGGCGCAAATCCAGCGTATCCTAGCGTATGGGCAGCAAACACCGCATACACCGCTGGTCAATTTATTTTTAGTAACATTTTTATTTATCAAGTTACTACTTCGGGTACGACTAGCGATACCCCACCACCGTATCCACAGGCTTCGTATAACAATTACAACAACTATCCACCATCAACCCAGTTCTTAAACGGCACTTGCGGACTAACTTATGTGGGTAACTGTGAGAATATTAGCTATGCAGCCCTAACTTACTTGGTAGGATCAAGTCCTTTATCGCCTTCTACGGGTACTACGGTATTAGATGTTCTCAATATCAACCTGTATTGGGGTAATACTCGTGTGCCAATGGACTATTTATCCTGGTCAGACTTCAATACTCGTCTGCGTTTTTGGCAAAACTACATTGGCAGACCACTCGCTTTTAGCATTTACGGGCAACAACAAATCTTTTTAGGTCCAGTACCCGATGAAATTTACCAATTAGAAATCGATTGCGTGGTATTACCGTTGCCATTAAGCACGAATACACCCAATGCAACGGATGTCATTAACGATCCGTACACCTCTGCGGTCAAATTTTATGCTGCTTACCTAGCCAAGTTTTATGAACAAAGCTATGGCGAATCAGAAATTTACAAACAAGAGTACGCTAAACAAGCAAATTCTATCCTTAACAGCGTATTTACCCGTAGGATTCCAAGCCCATATAGTTCAGGATTCTAAACATGGCTGCTGCGGAACAGAAAAAGTCCTACCAGGTAATTAAGCAGTTTAAAGGGCTAAACACCAAAGCCAACCGTACAGCCATTGGGGAAGATGAGTTTAGCTGGATTGAAAACGCTCAGCCCATTGGTTATGGCAATGTTAAGATTTTGCCTAATCGGGATGAAGCCAAAACTTCTAGCAATGTAGCCGTTGTTTTTGCCAATACTGTCAGCTATTTATCATCCATCAACATTGGCGTTAAAGATTATGTTGTGGCATTTGAGGAAAATGGCGCAGCGCAATATTTTGACATTACTGCGGATGTGTCAGGAAACATCGCTTCAGCGGGTACTTTCTCTAGCTCTGGGGTTAATGTTACCCAATGGAATAATGAAAGGATGCTCATTCTTGACCCCAGTAAAGGGTATTCCACTTGGGATGGTAATAATGTTGTAACTATCGGATCAGTCGGATTGATAGGAATTACCAATGGTGGAACTGGCTATACTTCTGCGCCAAGCGTAGTAATTAGCGGTCCAGATCAAGTAGGCGGGGTACAAGCCAATGCCACAGCGACTATTGCTGCGGGTGCAGTCACAGCCGTAACGCTTTCCAATGCGGGTACGGGTTACACCAATGCAGCTAATTTAACCATTACTTTTAGCGGTGGAGCTGGATCTGGTGCAACTGCTATTGGAGAACTTTTGTCCTTTAAAACAGGAACTTTAAATTTGGTGGTAGTTAATGGTGGTTCTGGCTACACCAATGCAGCAAACACGATTATTACCATTTCTGGTGGGGGTGGCACAGGAGCAACGGCAACCCCTATTGTGGCTGGAAATGTGGTCACCCAAGTCATTATGACCAATACGGGTAGCAACTACACCAATGTAGCCAATGTGACAGCTACGGTATCGGGTGGGGGTGGTAATGGAGCAGTTTTAAAGGCAATCGTCAATAGCGATCAAAATGTGGGCATAGCGACCTTTTCTGGGCGTGTATGGATTGCTGCGGGTAGAACAGTATCTTATAGCGCTGCGGGGTCATATAGCGACTTTACAACGGTTTCTGCGGGGTCACTTACTCTTACTGATAGCACCCTTCATGGCAATATTGTTCAGCTTCTTTCAGCCAATAACTTTTTGTACATTTTTGGCGATGATTCCATTAATGTATTCTCAGATGTTAGGGTTACTACTAGTGGCACTACCCTTTTTACCAATACCAATGTGAGCGCTTCCGTAGGTTCTAAGCTACCCCACGCCATATTCCCATACTTTCGTTCTGTTTTATTTATGAACGATTACGGGGTATATGCCTTGGTCGGATCAACCACATCCAAGCTATCCGATGGGCTAGACGGATTATTTCCTAACATTAACTTTAGTGAACCAGTCTATGCGGGTCAGGTTTTGCTTAATAATATTCTGTGCGCTGCTTTTAACTTTAAGTATAACGACCAGACATTTACTGATTCAGAGCGTTTTATCCAGGCGGTGTTTTTTGAAAAAAAATGGTTTTTGACTAGCCAAGGAGATAGCATGAAATACATTACTTCCGTACCCGAAGAAGGTCGGATTGTCATGTATGGCGTATCTGGCAATAACCTGTATAAGCTCTATAACAACTCTACCGCAGAAATCACCAGTCGGATTCAAACAGCCCTGTTGCCGTTGACAGACCCTATTCGTACTAAACAAGCCCTAAAATTTGGTATTGAAGCAACGCTAACTCAGGGCGCTTTACTGGATGTGACGGTAGATTCTGAAACAGGTTCTTCGCCTGTGTATTCCTTGGGGAACTATGTATCTTGGTATAACAACAGCAATATCACCCTCTCTTGGATTAATAATAGTTCTACAGTAATATTATGGTTAGGTGGAGTCGGTTATGCGTTGTATAAATCCGATGCTCAACAATGGGGTAAATATTTAGGGTTAACCCAGACATCGAACTCGGCTGGATTTATTGTAAATACATTTGAATTTGAACATGAATTGAGAGTGAGGTTCTAATATGCCAGTACCCTTTGTCTTTGGTAACGCAACGACTTCGATCCCGTTATCAAACCTTGATGCCAACTTTAACACTACTGCTACTTTGGGTAATGCAGCCATTGGATTAGGGAATACCACAACTACTGTTGGTAATTTAACTTTAACCAATGTAACCTTATCTAGCGGTACTTCCAATATGACACTTGGAAATACGGCTGTTACGATTGGTAGCGCTACTTCTTCAATAGGAAATTTGGCTCTAACCAATGTCACCATTACAACGATTCAAGAACCATCCAATGTTACAGCTACAGCAGCAAACGCTACGATTAACATGGACTTGCTTAACAATTCAGTTCTTTATTTGACCTCTAACGCTGCTGGAAACTTTACAATCAACTTTAGAGGATCTTCAACAACATCATTAAATACAATGATGAGCAACAATACCTCAGTTTCTTGTACTGTTTTGACTACACAAGGAGCGACTGCGTACTATAACTCAGCGTTACAAGTAGATGGAAGTTCTGTTACTCCTAGATGGCAAGGAGGCACTGCGCCAACAAGCGGTAATGCGAGTGGTATTGATTCGTACACCTATGTCATTATTAAAACGGGAAGTGCAGCATTTACAGTATTAGCAGCTCAAACTCAATTCAAAGCATAGGATTTAGTTAATGCCACGCTTATCTAAAATTGGTGCAGCAGCCCTAGCAGCTTTTGGATGGACAGGGCTACAAACTGTTACTGCTGACTATCTTGTTGTTGCTGGAGGCGGCTCTGGTGGTGGCTCTTATGTTGGTGGCGGTGGTGGTGCTGGTGGGTATAGAACTGGCACATCTTCTTTAAATCCTACACTTACATACACAGTTACTGTAGGTGCTGGTGGAGCAACTAAATCAGGCGGTGGTTTAGGAAATTCTGGTAGTGATTCAGTATTTAACACAATTACTTCTACTGGCGGTGGAGGTGGTGGTAGTAATGGAGTAAATGGAGCAAATGGCGGTTCAGGAGGTGGTAGTGGAGCAACAGCAACTTCATCTACCTTTGGAACTGGAACTTCTGGTCAAGGTAATAATGGTGGTTCAGGATATGATGGAACTGTAGCAATTACTTTAGGTGGAGGTGGTGGAGGTGCTGGTGCAGTCGGAGGAAATTCTGGAACAAGCACTAGCGGTAATGGTGGTAATGGTGGAAACGGCTCTGCATCAAGTATTAGTGGCAGTTCTGTAACATACGCTGGAGGCGGTGGAGGCAGTACCGATAAAGGCGGTGGTGCAAATTTTTCTGGTGTTGGTGGTACTGGTGGAACAGGCGGTGGAGGTAATGGTGGTGCTAAAGATGTTACTCAAGCCACTACTGGAAGTTCTAACACAGGTGGTGGTGGTGGTGGTGCTAGTTATTCTACATCTCCATATAATTTAGGTGCTGCTGGCGGTTCAGGAATCGTAATCATCTCCTACACATCTGCAACTCAATTATTCGGTGGTGGAACTGTTACTGTATCAGGCGGTAAATATATCCATACCTTTACTTCTTCTGGCACATTAAGCCCATTGTCTAAATTGACTGCAAGCTATTTGATCGTAGCTGGTGGCGGTGGCGGTGGTTCAAGATTTGGTGGCGGTGGCGGTGCAGGTGGCTTGTTATCAGGCTCTGGTTTAGTGCTTGACACCAATTCTATTTATACAGTTACTGTTGGTGCTGGTGGCGCTGGTGCGCCACAAAACACTGGTGGTGCAGGAACAGTTTTATCCGCAGTTAGTGGAACAGCTTCTTCATTTAGCATGGTTACCACTACCGCAGTTGGAGGCGGTAAAGCTGGTTCTGGTGATACAAATGACCAACCTCCTGCAACTGGTGGCTCTGGTGGTGGCTCAACAGGTCGTTTTGCTTGTTCTGGTGCATCGGGAACTTCTGGTCAGGGTAATGCAGGTGGTAGCTCATCTGGTACATTAATTGCTGGCACAGACACATATCGTGGCTCAGGTGGTGGCGGAGCTGGTGGAGCTGGAGCTGGGTCTAGTTCATCAAGCCCATATGGTGGTCAAGGTGGGGTTGGTGTAGCATCATCTATCTCTGGAACATCAACCTATTATGCAGGTGGTGGAGGAGGAGGCACAGGTGCTGGTGTAGCTGGTGAAGGAACTCAAACGGGTGCTTCTGGTGGTTTAGGAGGCGGTGGCACAGGAGGAAATACATCCACATTAATTGGCACAGCTGGAACAGCAAACACTGGTGGCGGTGGTGGTGGTGGTGTTTATTATCTTGGAACAAACTACGCAGGTAGTGCTGGTGGCTCAGGTGTAGTAATCATTTCTTACGCTGGCTCACAAGCATTTACTGGTGGAACAGTAACAACTTCTGGCGGTAATACTATTCATACATTTACAAGTAGTGGTTCGCTAACTGGTGGGTATGTTGATTATTTAGTAGTTGCTGGAGGTGGTGGTGGTGGTGCTGGTTTTTACGCTGGTGGTGGTGGCGCTGGTGGGTATTTAACAGGATCTTCTACTTTAATCAAAGGAACAACCTATACAGTAACAGTCGGTGGTGGTGGTACTGGTCCTACAAGTAATACCAATGTTGGCGGTACTGGCAGTAATTCAGTATTAAGTGGAACAGGAATAACTACTGTAACTTCTTCAGGTGGTGGCGGTGGTGCAAGTTATAACAGTTTCACTCCCACTTCAGGTGGTTCGGGTGGTGGCGGTAATGGTGCTTACAGCACTACTGGTGCTTCAGGAACTTCTGGACAAGGTAACAAAGGTGGTGACACTACTGGTGCAGCTTTATATTCTGGTGCTGGTGGCGGTGGTGCTAGTTCGGTTGGTGGTGCTGGTTCACTAACTGATGGCGGTGCTGGCGGTAATGGTTCAACAGCATCTTCCGTTTTAGGTAGTGGTACTTACGCTGGTGGCGGTGGTGGTGGTGGTTACTATGGTGTTGGTGGTGCTGGTGGATCAGGTGGTGGCGGTGCTGGAGGAACTGGAACTACTGGTGCTGGTGTTGCTGGAACTGCAAACACAGGCGGTGGTGGTGGTGGCGGTGCAGGTAATAATAGTGCTGGTGGTGCTGGTGGAAAAGGTGTTGTTATCTTATCTATTCCAACTACCAGTTACTCAGGCACAACCACAGGAAGTCCAACTGTATCAACTAGCGGAACAAGAACTATCTTAACTTACACATCATCAGGAACTTATACAGCTTAAAAGGAGCAATCATGTCGCATTTTGCAAAAGTAGAAAACGGGGTAGTAGTCCAAGTTATAGTGGCAGAACAAGATGTCATTGATAGTGGCATTTTTGGTCATGGATGGGTACAGACTTCATACAATACTCATGGTGGACAACATCCTGAAGGCAGACCATTGCGTAAAAACTACGCTGGTATTGGCTACACATACGATAGCCAACGAGATGCCTTTATTCCACCACAGCCATTCCCAAGCTGGGTAATGAGTGAAGAAACTTGTCTGTGGAGTTCTCCAGTACCTTATCCTACCGATGTAGGCACAGCAGAGAGTCCTAAGCGATATAATTGGGATGAAGCTACAACCTCTTGGGTAGAGGTGACAGATGGGAATTAATGCCTTTACAAAAACTGGCAATACTGTTGTTTTTACGGCTGCTGCAACTGCTCCTACTCCAGTTCAAGTTATTAATACCACAATTGGCGGTAACCAATATCGAATCATCAATGCTGGAACAAGCGTTGTATTTTTGGGTTATGGCACAACGGCTGCTGAAGCGACTGCTGCATCTGCTAATGTGACTACTAGCGGTTCTGCCTTTCCGCTGCTAGCTGGAACGGATGAGATTTTGACTTTTGTACCTAATGCGTACTTTACGGGTACTAGTACGGCAAATGCAACAATTTACATAACCCCTGGTGATGGAGTGTAAAACATGGTTCTTAAAGTCGTTACAAGCGGAACGGGCGGTGGCGGTACAGGTACAGTAACTTCGATTGCTGCGGGTACTGGCATCAATGTCAGCCCTAGTCCGATTACGACTACTGGTACTGTTGCGCTTGCTAATACTGCGGTAACGGCTGGAACTTATGGTAATGCCACTATCAACGGGGTATTTACAGTTGATGCACAAGGAAGGTTAACTAATGCTGCCAATGTTACGATTAGTGGTACTTCTCCTGGTGGCGCTGCTGGCGGTGATCTTACTGGTACTTATCCAAATCCTACGCTTAATACTTCTGGGGTTGTTGCGGGTATCTACGGCAATGCAACAACTGTTAGCCAAGTTACGGTAGATGCAAAAGGTCGTGTAACAACGGCTGCCAATGTAGCCATTGCAATAGCTAATACAGCAATTACGGGTGGCAACATTACTCTTGGTAATACCACGATTGGTCTAGGCAATACAGCCACAACCGTAGGCAATTTAACCTTAACCAATGTCACGATTCCTAGCGGAGCAATGAATGTGACGATTGTTAACCACACAGCCAATGTGACCGCTAATGCAACCTTTGCAACCTCTAGTTTGCCCTTAGTGCCTGCTGGATACATTGTTACCAACCTAAACGGAACTCTTGTAAAAGTGCCTTACTATGCCGTCTAATGCAGAAATAATAGATCTTATGATTGATAACACCGAAGCTCGGTTAAATACTCATGAAGCGGTGTGCGAACTGCGTTATAACAGTATTTGCGCTAGATTAAAACGCATTGAACAGATTATGGTCTGCTCTGCTGGATTTATTGTGGCTTCTTTAGTAGCGATTGCGTTCAAAATTCACTAATTATGAACATGGAAACCCTCTCAATCGTCAAATTTGGAGATGTTGATTCTTTGCAAGACTTTTTATTTGAGAATGGTACGCAACATAAGCTCTTTCAAGAAACATTTATGGATTTAGGGGTGTCTGTACCCATTTTTCCTATTACAGACGCATCAACGGACAACTTAGACGATTGGTTGCTTGCCCACCAAGTCGAACACCAGGCTTTTGCGGGTCTTTTAGGGCTAAATAACCCCTTTAATATGCTCGATGTGGACTGGAATAACGAGTCAGATTTCTACGATTGGATCGCTTCTCACCTCTATATTCATCAACAAATTGCTGCGGAACTAGGACTGTAAATTATGGACCAAAAACCCCTTTCCCCCCTCCAAGAAAAAACGGATTTTGTTGCACCGCAACAAGATAGCGAGATGATGTCATTGATTCAAAGAAAAGGGCAGCCAGATACCATAGAACAAACCCCAGAAGTTACAAAAGCTAAGAACGATTTACGCAGAGTAATCCAACAAGTCGGTATTGATCCACAGCGTATCGTCTTAGCGGGTCAATATGCTGAACGAGCATTGCGTGATCCAGCCATGTATCCAGTTGCTATTCAAATGGCAATTAAGGAAAATCTGATCTCAGAGAGTGACATAGAACCAGGTGGCATTAATTACAAGCTCTTAGCAGCGGGTATTACTGCTGGAAAGTTAACCCAAGAATTACTAGATGAGGGAGCGCTCTAATGGGTCAGGCAACACCAGTTATTATTACCGTTGTAGCCGTTGTAGCCAGTATTTATGCTGGACCACAAGTCGGTGCTGCAATTTTAGAAGGAATGGGCGTTACAGGAGCTTCCGCAGCTACTACTGCTGCGGTTGGTGGCGCAGCTATTTCAGGATCAACTAGCGCTGTTAACGCTGCAATTAACGGAAAAGATGTCAATGGCGTATTAGAAGCGGGTGCAAAAGGCGCTGCTTCTGGAGCTGCTGGTGGCTATGTAGGCGCTCAAGTACCCGCTGGAGAAGCGGTAGGTCGTGGCATTGCTTCTGGTGCAACAAGTGGCGCAACAAGCGCAGCATTAAATAAGCGTGATCCCATTACAGGCGCTATTGTAGGTGGCGTAACGGGTGGTGTTACAGGCGGTATTACTGAAGCCTTTGCTGATCCCAATATTGGTGAT
>Ga0214921_10012620_pt1 | contig 10061 bp, 9 predicted proteins | sample LL1505_MetaG_FD_177992 | JGI IMG/M metagenome (GOLD analysis project Ga0214921, IMG submission 177992) | Freshwater microbial communities from Lake Lanier, Atlanta, Georgia, United States - LL-1505 | ecosystem: Environmental > Aquatic > Freshwater > Lake | place: USA: Georgia | collected 2015-05-28
TGCGAACGCGCGTAACGATGTCGCCGCACTGGAAGAAGTGCGCGGTCTGATGGACGAGATCAGCCAAGCGTGGCGCGAAGTGCCCGCTCTGCTGCCAGTCCAAAAAGACTTTAGCTGGCATTGAGTTAGTCGAGTGGGCCAGCCCCGGCTGGCCCTGTGTGGAGAGGACAAAGCGCCTGCGCGTCAAGCACAGGCGCTTGCCCCGTTTTAGGAAGCACATATGGTTGGCATCGCTGGAATAGTCTTTTTGAATGTATGCGTCTTCGGTAGCTTCCTCGTGGGCGGTGGAAGCTTGGCGCCGTTTATCCACGCGGCACCCATCGAGGGGTGGTGTATTTTGGGCTCTGGCATCGGCGGCATGTTGATCGGCAACAGCATGGGCACCACCAAAGCAGTGTTTGCCGGTATCGGGCGAACCTTCAAAGGCTCCAAATACCACAAGGACGATTACCTCAACACCATCTTCTGCGTCTCCAAAGTCATGAAGACGCTGAAAAGCGAAGGCGCTGTGGCCTTGGAAGCCCATATCGAAGCGCCAGAGTCCAGCGCCATCTTCAGCGAATACCCCAAGATCCTGCATGACCATGCACTACTGCACCTGATTTGCGACACCGTGCGCCTGATGGTGGTTTCGCAAGGCACGCTGAGCCCCATGGCGGTGGAAGAAGTCATGGATAACGCGATCAAAACCCACCACCACGACGAACTCAAAGCCTCCACGGCTATCGGCACGCTGGCTGGCGCTTTGCCCGCACTGGGAATTGTGTCCTGCGTGATGGGTGTGGTGAAAACCATGGACGCCATTGACCAACCCCCGGCGATTCTGGGTGGTCTGGTGGGCGCGGCGCTGGTGGGAACCTTCATCGGGGTGTTTTTGGCCTACGGCTTTTTTGAGCCCTTTGCCAAACGCCTGGAAGAAATCATCAACGACGAAGCCGCGATGTACGGCGTCGTCAAGCAAATCATCATCGGCACCATGCACGGCCACCCCATGCCCCTGATCCTGGAAGGCGCACGGGTCTGCATCAGCCACCACAACCAACCTAGCTTTGCCGAAGTGTTTGACGGGCTGCGCGGCAAGTAAACATGGCGACTGAAGAGAAGGCACCGGAAGAAGAAGCAGTCCCGGCCGGAGCGGAAGAGGCCGGGCCGACGGACGCGGAAGCGCCGGCGGAAGACGCCCCCTTAGCGCCCATCATCGTCAAGAAAATTGCCGACGGCCACGGCGGCGCGCACGGCGGTGCTTGGAAAATTGCGCTGGCCGACATGATGACGGCCATGATGGCCTTCTTTCTGCTGATGTGGATTTTGGGCGCCACCAACGACTCGCAACGCAAAAGCGTGGCCGACTACTTCAAACCTACGTCCCAGAGTGTGGTGGCCATGGGCCAGTTGGCCGGCTCCAACGGCATCATGGGCGGACGCTCCATCATCGACCCCGACGGTTTCCCGTATACCGCCAAACAAACCGCTGCTTTGCAAATGGTCACGCCGCGCTCCGAAGGCGGCCCCACAGAAAATGACCCCTCGCCCAACAGCGAAAACGACCGCGCCAAAGAACGCGACGGAATGAACGATTCCGAGAAAAAGAAAATCGTCGAACAAGCGGATAAGGAAAACTTCGATAAGCTCGAAAAAGAAGTCCGCGAGCAACTGGAGCAAAACCCGAACCTGGAAAAAATGCAAGGTCAGGTGCAGTTTGTGCGCGAAAAAGAAGGCCTGCGCATTGAGATCATCGACAAGGCGGACTTCTCGATGTTCGCGCTGGGAACCTCCCAAATGCAAGGTGGCGCACAGGAGCTGATCACCGAAGTCGCGAAGGCGCTGGCCGGCATGAATAACAAAATTGCGGTTCGCGGCCATACGGACAGCTTGGGCTTTGCCAAGGCCGGGGCGCGCAACAACTGGTCGCTCTCGGCGGAACGCGCCGAGGCCACCCGCGCCATGTTCGAAAAAAAGGGGATCAAAGCCGATCGCTTTGCGCAAATTGAGGGGGTGGCCGACACCATGCCCTACAACAACAACGATCCCAAGGATCCGCGCAACCGGCGCATCAGTGTCACCGTGAAATACCGTGACGGCGAATAAGGCCCAGTCACCATCGCTGGTTTTTGCGATCGAGGTGCCCGAGGGTGCGGCGATTGTTTTGCAGCCGTCCCCGATCGATATGATTTTTCTGCTCCTGCTTGGGGTTGCGTTGGCGGCCATCGGGTTGGTGGGCTGGCGGGCTTACGACGATGCACAGAAAGAATTCCAGGCCCTGAGCAACGCCAAAGTCTGGGCGCAGTGGCTGGGCGAGGCGGGGCTGCAACGGGGTAAAGCCGACTTCCACCCGCAAGCCTGTGCCCTGGCGGCAAGCAAAAATGAACGGCCCCCGCTGGCCATCCTGCTAGAAGGGAGCGGGCGCGAGTTGCTGCTTAGCACCGAGTCCGGTCAAGGCCCCGATACGCTGACCAAACCCGCGTCAGATGGCAGTTGGCGCGCGTGCGAGCAGGTCTTGCGGGAGGCCCACGGAGCACTTTCAGGCTTGCGTAACCCTTACAGCGGCGAAGTCCAGACAAGCACTGTGCGCTGCGACGCCGCAGACCCCAGGACCGCTGGCGCGCTGGTCCTGGAGAAAGCCAAGCCCTCGCTTGTAGAACCGCGCCCTCTGGCCTTCACCCGCTTGGCAGCCGAAGACCTGATCCAGTCGCCGCTGAAGTTGCGCGTATCGGTGTGCGACCGTTGGGGCCGAATACACCGGGTGGCAGACCTTGACTTTTAATCCAATGCACCCACCGATTCAGTCCTTAGATCCCTTGGCCGCTGCGAACAGCAGAAACGGCCCATCACATCCCGCTTGGCCTTGGCGTCAACGCCTGTACAGCCTGCTTTTTTCGGAACCACAGCCCGGCTCGTCCGCGCGTGCGCTGCGTCTGGTCTTGTGCGGCAGTGCTGCGTTGAGCATTGTTCTCTATGGGCTCGACGTTGCGCGCGGTTTGTCTCGCCAAAGCCCCGATCCGCTGCTGTTTGTGTTGCATGTGCTGACCACTGCGATTTTCTGCGCCGACTTCCTGGCCCGCCTGTACGTGAGCGTGGATCATCCTGGCAGCCGTGGTGGCGTCGCTGCGCGCCTGGCATGCCTGCGCCGGCCGGAGATGCTGCTCGAAGCCGCGACGCTGGCGCCCTTTTTCATCGGCTTTTGGGTACCCGTTGCACTTGACCTCCGGTTTTTGCGCGCTATCCGGTTGCTGCTGTTGATCCCCTCGCGCAGATTGGCGCGATCCCATTCTTTTGTTGGCGACCTATTGACACACGCGTGGCCGCTGACGCTGGCGGTAAGTCTTGCGCTACTGGCCACAGCCATCACGCTCTATGGAGCCTTGCATGCCATCGGCGGCAGCGCGTCGTTGGAGCCTCTCTCAGCGGCCTCGGGTAGCGGTCTTGAAGGCGCTGGACTGGCCTCCTGGAGCACACCGTTTGCATTGACCCTGGTTTTCGTGGTGTTGCTGCTCTTGGTACTTTTTTCCGGGTTGTTGCTGACACAGCAGCGCGATGGGCCAAGCACCCGCCAGCGCTTCGGTGGGCCAGAATCCCTGCAGCCTATCTACCCGCAGACTGCACACCCCTTAACGCTGCAAGCGGTCAATCCCATACAGGTACTGGGAAAACCAGAACAGGCGCTGGCCCACTTTGACGTGCTGCTGTCGCAAATGCGTTACATCGGCGTTCTCACCGACCACGGGCAGCTGGAGTCGCTGGCCCGAGAGGGCCGAATCAGCAGTGCGGACTACGCGGTCTGGCGGCATATTCAAGGCTACCCGCTGCATCCGCTGCAAGGCGGCTTCGGCGCGCAGTGGCGGGTTCGTTACTCGCAGCCCTTGTACAACCTTTTCACGCAGGCTTCGACCCAGCGCTTGGATTCCTGAATCGCTTTGTCGTCCAACTTTGCGGCCATCCTTTGGCTGTCTTTGTACGCGTCCGGGTGACCCGCCGCATCGGCAAGACCGTACCACCGGTGCGCCATGGCCGGGTTTTTTTCGAACCCATGCCCTTTTTCATACATGGATCCGAGCTTGAACTGGGCTTTGGCAACGCCCTGCGCCGCAGCCATGCGCAGCAAGCGATGGGCCTCCGGGTAATTCAGCGGAACGCCCTGCCCAAAGGCATACATCTCGCCTAAAAGTGACTGGGCATTGGGGTTGCCCGCCTCCGCCACATTGCGCCATTTTTTGACGGCTGCCGGAAAATCACGGCGCTGGTAATCGGCATAACCGTCTTCCCAGTCACCGGCAACAACAGCACCGGCCAACAAACCGGCAAGCATGCACACTGCACCAACGCGTTTCACGGACATAAGCCCTACCTCACAAACGAAAAACCTGTTTTTTTGCCCGCATTCACGGGCGGAACACCAGTGCGGACCATTGTAGGTTGCCAGGCAATCACCGCGTCTGTTTTACGGCTTGTCAAGCAAACGCTCCAGCGCCTGCTCCAGCGCGCGTGCCACCGCCAGGCCGATGGCCTGGCCTTTGGCACCGCCGGCAATCGCTTCTGCGGCTACCGTGTCCGTGGCGACGGCGAGCGCCGCTGCCAGGACGCTGCCGAGCCGTTCGGCCTGCGGGTAAGGACTTTGTTCCCGGCCTAAGCGGCCTTTCGCATCACACGCGCACGCCTGCAAAACCGCAGCAAAGCGTTCCGGTTTACGCAGCGCGTCGCAACGCTCCAGCAAGCGCAGCAAGGCACCGGCTCCCAAAGTCTCGCTGCGGTGGATATGGCCGTGCTCCCGCGCCACGACCTCGGCTAACTCAGTGCAGGCAACGGGCACGCGTAAGCGCTGCCCGATCTGGCGCAGGAGCTGCACGCTGCGCGCCTCGTGGCCGATATGGCGCGGCAGCAGCGCGGGCGGCGTGGCGGCCTTGCCCAGGTCATGCATCAAACAAGCCCAGCGCACGTTCAGCGGTGCTGCTTCTGCGGCGGCTTGTTCCAACACCATCATCAGGTGCACACCGGTGTCAATTTCAGGGTGGTGTTCAGCGCTTTGCGGCACGCCCCACAATGCATCCACCTCCGGCAACAGCACCTGCAAAGCACCGCAGTCGCGCAAAACCTGCACCATGCGCGCAGGGTGCGCCTCCATCAAGCCGGTCGCCAATTCAGCCCAAACCCGCTCGGGTACCAATGCTGCAGCTTCACCCGCGTTGACCATCTCTTGCATCAACCCGACGGTGAGAGGGGCTGTCTGAAAGTTCGCGAACCGGGCTGCGAAGCGTGCCAGGCGCAGGATGCGGACCGGGTCTTCGCGAAAGGCATCGGTGCAATGGCGAAGGGTCCTGGCCCGCAAGTCAGCCATGCCGCCGAACGGGTCGTTAACGCATGCAGGATCAAAACTGCCATCGGCGTGGATGTCTGCGGCAGCAACTGCCATCGCGTTGATGGTCAGGTCACGCCGACCCAGATCCTGCTCCAAGGTGACGGACGCGTCAGCCTGCACAACAAAGCCGCGGTACCCGGGCCCCGTTTTGCGCTCGGTGCGGGCCAGGGCATATTCCTCGCGGGTCACCGGGTGCAAAAAAACCGGGAAGTCACGGCCTACGGGCTTGTACCCGGCGTCGAGCATGGCTTGGGGGCTGCTGCCGACCACAACCCAATCACGGTCCTGCACCGGCAGGCCCATCAAGGCATCGCGCACTGCGCCACCGACAAGGTAGGTTTGCATGGACAAATTATCGGCCCAGCCCCGAGCCAAACCCGAGGCCTCAGGTGTAGCGCTTGCTGCGCAGGTTGTCTTTCATGCGGCTGAGCATGGGTTGCACGATGGTGCCGCCAATGCGCAAAGCCACCGTGGTAGCCAGCACATCGATGATCAAAAGGTGCAACAAGCGCGACACCATGGGGCTATAACGGTCAAAGCCCTCGGGATGGTCCGCGCTGAGGTGGATATGCCCGGCGCTGGCCAAAGGCGAGCCGCTGGCGGTGATAACGATAGTGGTTGCGCCGTTTTTGCGCGCGATGTCGCAGGCATCCATCAGGTCGCGGGTGCGGCCCGAGTTGCTGATGATCAGCACGCAATCGCCTTTTTGCAAAATGGATGCACTCATCACCTGCATATGTCCGTCGCTGTAAGCGGTGCTGTGTAAACCGAGGCGGAAGAATTTGTGCTGCGCGTCCTGCGCCACAACCCCCGAATTGCCCACGCCAAAAAACTGAACTTGCCGCCCGGTTTGGAAAGCGGAAACCAGTGCAGCCACGGCCTTGTCAATTTGGTTGCTGCTCGCCTCGTTGCGGTATTTCAAAAACGCGGCGACGGTGTTGTCGATCACTTTGACGAGTACGTCTGCGGTCTTGTCGTCCGCGTCCACGCTGCGGTGAATAAAGGGCACGCCTTCGTTCACCGTACCGGCCAGTTTCTGCTTGAAATCGGATAGGCCGTTGTAGCCCACGCTTCGGCAAAAGCGCACCACCGTGGGCTTGCTCACATGCGCGCGATCCGCCAGCTGCGCTACCGGTAGCATGGTAAACGCACGCGGATCGGCCAGACACAGCTTGGCGACCCGCTGTTCGGCGGGTGCCAGCGAGGGCAAACAGGCTTGAACGCGGTCTAACATGGCGTTACGACTCCTCGGCCCAGCAATGGCCGTCACGGGCAATCATGGCGCTGGATGCGCTCGGGCCCCAACTACCGGCCGCATAGGGCCGTGGGCCCTGGGAATCTGCCGCCCAATGCTCAATCAGCGGCTCGACCCAGCGCCAGGCTTCCTCTTGTTCGTCGCTGCGCACAAATAGATTGAGACGCCCGGCAATCACGTCAAGTAACAGCCGCTCGTAAGCACCGACGCGCTCGGAGCCGAAGCGTTTATCAAAGTCCAGATCCAGCTGCACCGGCACCAGCGCCGCAGCGGCGCGGCTTTGCCGGCCGGCCTGGCCCTGCGCCAGCAAGTGCAGCTCCAGCCCGTCCTTGGGCTGCAGGTGGATCACCAGCTGGTTGGCGCTGTTGGCCGGGGCGTTGAAGATGGCGTGCGGCGTGGGCCGGAAGTTGACCACGATGCGCGCGTCACGCCCGGCCAGGCGCTTGCCGGTGCGGATGTAAAACGGCACGCCGGCCCAGCGCCAGTTGGCGATCTCGGTGCGCAAGGCCACGAAAGTTTCGGTCTGGCTGTGCGGGTTCACACCAGCCTCCTCTCGGTAGCCAGAGACGGGCACGCCACCCGCTGTGCCCTTGCTGTACTGCCCGCGCACCACGTCGCTGTCCAGCGTCTGCGCCGTCCAAGGTTTAAGGGAACGCAAAACTTTGAGTTTTTCATCGCGGATCGCGTCTGCATGGGCGTTGATGGGTGGCTCCATGGCGATGGCGCACAGCAGTTGCAAGGCGTGGTTTTGCACCATGTCGCGCAAAGCGCCCGTGGTTTCGTAAAACGCGCCCCGGCTTTCCACGCCCAGGTCTTCTGCAATGGTGATCTGGATATTGGCAATGTGCTCGCGCCGCCAAAGCGGCTCAAACAGGGCGTTGCCAAAGCGCAGCGCAAACAGGTTTTGCACCGCCGGCTTGCCCAGGTAATGGTCAATCCGGAAGACTTGCTTTTCTTCGAAGTAGCGGCGTACGGTCTGGTTGATCGCGCGGTTGCTGGCAAGGTCATGGCCCAGCGGCTTCTCCAGCACCACGCGGATATGGGGCGCGTTCAGGCCGACGGCGGCAAGTTGTTCGCAAACCATGGTGAAGAGCGACGGTGCTGTGGCCACATACATCACCACGGTTTGCGCACCGCGGGCATTGAGGGACTCAGCCAGAGCAGCGTAATCCGCCACCTTGGACAAATCCATGGGCACAAATTCAAGCAGGGCTGCAAAGCGGGCGAACTCTTCGGCGCTGGGCCGCTTGGCAAGCTCAACTTTGTCAAAGCGGGCTTTGATCAGGTCGCGGTACTGCGCGTTGCTGTGCTTGTCACGTCCAATGCCGATGATGCGCCCACCCTCCGGCAGGGTTCCATGGCGAAAGGCCTGGAACAAGGCGGGCATGAGTTTGCGCCAGGCCAGGTCGCCGGTGCCGCCGAAGAGAACAAGATCGAAGCTCATAATAGGGAAAGAATAGAATTGCAGTTACATAATTTTATAATTTCATTGTAACTTTGTTTCACGGCGCTGCGTCTGTGCGCCGTGGCGCGTTGGACCCATCACCCATCCCAGAACCAAGGACCGCTATGAACCAGCTCGACGCACTCAAACAATACACCACCGTCGTTGCCGACACCGGCGACTTCAAGCAACTCAGCGCCTACCAACCGCAAGACGCCACCACCAACCCTTCGCTGATTCTCAAGGCAGTGCAAAAACCCGAATACGCACCGCTGCTGAGCGCCGCAGTTGCTGCCCATCGCGGGCTTCCATTGGACGAGGTGATGGACCATCTGCTGGTGCACTTTGGCTGCGAAATCCTGGCCATCATCCCGGGGCGCGTGTCTACCGAGGTCGATGCGCGTCTGAGTTTTGATACGGCGGCCACCGTCGCCCGGGGCAAACGCCTGATCGCCATGTACCAGGCCCAGGGCATCGCAAAAGACCGGGTGCTGATCAAGGTAGCTTCTACGTGGGAAGGCATTCAAGCCGCAGCGCAACTGCAGCAGGCGGGCATCCACACCAACCTCACCTTGTTGTTCTCGTTTTGCCAGGCGGTAGCTTGCGGCCAAGCCAAGGTGCAATTGATTTCACCGTTTGTGGGGCGGATTTACGACTGGTATAAAAAGTCGGCGGGTGCGGCATGGGTTGAAGCCGACAAGGCCGCCGAAAACGATCCCGGCGTGCAATCGGTGGTACAAATTTACAACTACTACAAACACCACGGTATCGAGACCGAAGTGATGGGCGCGAGCTTTCGCAACGCCGGGCAGATCACCGCGCTGGCAGGCTGTGACCTGCTCACCATCAGCCCTGATTTACTGGCGACCCTGGCCGCCAGCGATGCGCCGCTGGTGGCCCGCTTGAACGCCCCGGCCGCATTGGCGATGGATATTGCGGCGGTGCACTACGACGAAGCGGGTTTTCGCTTTGCCTTGAACGAAGACGCGATGGCCACCGAGAAACTCGCTGAAGGCATACGCGCATTCTGTGTCGACGCGATCAAGCTAGAGAAGCTGTTGCTCGCGGCCTGAGCCGCCCGCCACAAACTGACCATGAACACTTTCACGACCCGCCTGCGCTGCGACCGTACACCCGCCTGGGCTAGCCTGCAAGCGGCTTACGACTCACATGGGCGCACCTTCGGTCTGCGCCAGGCGTTCGCTGCAGACCCCCAGCGCTTTGCCCACTTCAGCCAACCAGCGCCTTATGTTTTTGCTGACCTGTCTAAAAATCTAATCGATACCAGCACCGAGCAACTTCTTTTGGAGCTGGCCGAGCAATGCGGCGTGGCGGCTTACCGCGACGCCATGTTTGCCGGCGCGGCCATCAACAACACCGAGCAGCGCGCGGTCTGGCATGTGCTGCTGCGCACGCCGGCCAATGCCCCTACCGCCAGCACGCTGGAGGCGCAGGAGCTGGGCAAAGTCCACAGCACGCTGGATGCCATGCTGGCGTACGCGGAGCAGGTTCGCGCCGACGATGCGATCACCAACATCGTCAACATCGGTATCGGCGGCTCCGATCTGGGGCCGCAAATGGCTGTGCTCGCCCTCCAAGCGTTTGCGCATCCGCATAAGCGTTTTCACTTTGTCAGCAATGTGGATGGCCACGAGCTGGCCAACACCCTGGCACGGCTGCAGCCCGACAACACGCTGTTCCTGATTGCGAGCAAGACCTTCACCACCATCGAGACCATGACCAACGCGGCCTCGGCCAAGGTCTGGTTCACCGCGAACGGCGGCACCGATGTCGCCCGCCATTTCGCGGCACTGACCACCAACGTGGCAGCGGCCAAAGACTTCGGCATTGACACCACCTTCGGTTTTTGGGACTGGGTGGGTGGGCGATATTCGCTGTGGTCCGCCATCGGTCTGCCTATCGCCATGGCCATCGGCGCAACCGGCTTCCGCGAATTCTTAAACGGTGCGCACGCCATGGACGGGCATTTCCGCAGCGCCCCTTTGGCG
>Ga0214921_10012621_pt1 | contig 10061 bp, 8 predicted proteins | sample LL1505_MetaG_FD_177992 | JGI IMG/M metagenome (GOLD analysis project Ga0214921, IMG submission 177992) | Freshwater microbial communities from Lake Lanier, Atlanta, Georgia, United States - LL-1505 | ecosystem: Environmental > Aquatic > Freshwater > Lake | place: USA: Georgia | collected 2015-05-28
GCATACGTTCCTAATGCCATTATCGATATCACCAACTACCCGACCACTGCTAAGCAGAGAGAGCTTTTAGCCTTAGCTAATGAAATAGCTGAAAAGTGGATTGGTCCTGAACATCCAGCTCCAGTTGGTTTAGCAATCATGGATCTATTGATGCGACGCGAACCTAGGCTTATTGCTAACCAGCCCCTTCCAACTGCTGATCCAACTAACTACCTTCCAGCAGTAATCCAAGCTGTCGAGTCACTAGACCATTCAGTTCTTGCCATCCAAGGCCCTCCTGGTTCGGGTAAAACTTATTTAGCATCAAGAACAATAGCCAAACTCGTTGCCTCTGGGAAACGAGTTGGGGTAACTGCAAATTCTCATTCAGCTATTGAAAATGTTTTAGAAGCATGTATTGAGGCTGGGGTAGATCCAGAATGCATCATTAAGGTGCAAAAGGAAGGGGAAGAACGCCCTTGGGTTACCCGCAAAGACAATGGTCCGGCATCGACCTGGTTAAAGAATCAGACCGGTGCTTACCTGGTTGCTGGAACATCTTTCTTTTTCTCAAATGAGAAGATTCGACAGAACCATCTCGATTACCTCTTTATTGATGAAGCCGCTCAATTTTCACTTGTTGATTGCATGGCTGTCAGCGGTGTCGCAGATAACCTCGTGTTGATGGGTGACCCCCAGCAACTGGCTCAAGTTGTCACTGCAGTTCATCCAGGTGGTGTTGAGAACTCAGCACTAGGTCATTACATGGGAGATAACTCAATACTTCCTGCCAACATGGGCTACTTCATTGAGATCACTAGACGATTGCATCCAGATATAAACCATGCTGTGAGTTGGTTGGCTTATGAGGGGAAACTTCGATCTCACCCAGACACTGAATCCAACTTCATCACCGGGCATGCAACTGGTATCACTTCAGTCCCTGTCCCGCACCTGGGGAATTCAACTTCAAGTGAAGAAGAAGCAAAGGTTGTAATAGACCTTGTCAAAGCATTGCACGGTGAAACTGATCCAAACAACGTTCTAGTCGTTGCCGCTTATAACGCTCAGGTTGATTTGATTCGAAGCTACCTGGATAAAAGCGGTCTTGCAAAAGTGATGGTAGGAACAGTAGATAAATTCCAAGGTCGAGAGGGTCTTGCCGTGATATACAGCTTCGCTGCTTCTTCCAGCATGGATGCCCCTAGAGGGCTCGAGTTCCTCCTAGACCGCAACAGGCTCAATGTTGCCATTAGCCGAGCTAAGGCGACTTGCTATCTAGTTTTCAGCGACACATTGCTAAGAAGCAGTTTTAAAACTGTCGCAGAGGTAAAGGCAATAAGCAGGCTTGCCGGGTTATTAGAGATAGCTGCTAGATAGGTTCTTTACCGCAGTCATGCATGTCAACTCGGTGCTTGCAAGACTTGTCAAAGACGATCCAACTTCCTTTGGGAGCTGAAATAGCTGCTCTGGTGTGTGGATCACACATGAATTCAAAGTGTGAACAGTTTGGGCAGATGAGCCTGTGTGTTGCTTTGTCTTCACAGTCTCTATAGTCACAAGAGATGTTGAAATCTAGATGCTCTATTGAACTGCGCTTTAGGGTAGTTACTCCTGAGTCGCTGTTTTGTTCATTCACAATTCAATATTACAAAGTCAATCCCAGATACAAAACTGTTCACCAATAGACTCACAACATGAAGAAATTTCAGCATTTCCTAGAGGTATTTATCTTTGGCGCAAGATGGTTACTCGCTCCGCTATACATCGGTTTAGTGGGAGCTCTTGGACTATTGCTATGGCGTTACTCATTAGAGTTCTTAGCCCTGGCTAAACACATCAATAGCCCAGATGCTCACGATTTCACACTCGATTTACTAGGTCTTCTTGATTTGGTTCTGCTAGGAAACCTAGTTGTTATTGTTCTTTTTGCCGGCTACGAAAACTTCGTTAGCAAGATTGAAATAGCAGAAGACAACACCGACCGACCTTCTTGGATGGGCACCATTGACTTTAGCGGACTAAAACTAAAGCTAATTGGATCACTTGTTGCGCTATCTGTAATTGAACTTCTAAAAGACTTCATCGAACTCTCAAACCATGAAGCTGAGAATGTTGGTCAGGGAACTATCTGGAGAATTATTCTTCACCTAACCTTCGTAGTTTCAGGTGTGCTATTTGCCCTTATGGACAGACTCAGTGAAATGGGTGGGAAACATTCTGCCGGTGACTAATTAGCTGATTGAAATTGATCGGCTAAACCAAAGACTGACCTAACCGGGAAGCTGAGATACTCAGCCCATTCAAGAAGTCTTGGTTCACGCCATGCATAGTCCCCTGCCACTTGAGCTAAACAAGACCAATAAAACACGGTTACTAGATCTATCGTTAGGTAGTTCTTAGTGTCTTCTTCAAATACTCTGCCCAATACTCTTCTGAGCAATTGTGGCACTTGGGCTAGACCATATTCATGAATAGAATCCAACACCAGAAGCTCTACTTGATCTGCTCTTCTTGAGTTCCAAATAGGTGTTGCTTCAGAGATTCTGAGCATCCTGGAAACTCTTAGCGCCTTCTTGAAACTGGCTTGATCTAGAGCTAAAAGTAACCCTTCAAATCTCTCTAACTCGTAGCCTGCAAGTCTTAGATCCAGGATGTCCGGGTAATAGAGCATCCCTGTGAGGGAAGGCCTACCGGCAGGTGGGTCAAGTCTTACCTGGTCCTTATCGGCGTCATCAAAATCTTGCATGAATCAATTGTCCTAGGTCTGAGCTAGGTTCAGAGTCAACTAACAAACATAGGGGTTAGCAATGAAGGCTTTATTCAACGGTTGTTTTAGTTTTATAGCGATGGCGTTCGCTCTGGTGTTCTTCATTCAATATCCAGTGGTGTTCTGGATAGTGATTGCAATATTCGCGGTTGTCATAATTCTGGGGTTCCGGGCAGGACTGCAACAACGAGATGCCAAGACCAAGTCACTTGGAGCAAAACCGGCAGTTACTGACGATGAAGAAGGAGATATCCGCCATCACTACAACCACGGTGGGACGTTACTAGGTATCGATAACCCAGATACTATTCAAAACCAATCAACTTCATTCGATGATGAAGAAGAACATCACTAACCAAGCATGTCGTGCAAAACGATGGTTGCATCGCGAGCAGGACCAACACCGATAGCTGAGATGCGACAGTTGCTCATCTTCTCTAGTGCTCTCACATAGTCCTGAGCATTCCTAGGAAGCTCTTCGAAAGTTCTGCACCCGGTGATGTCTTCATCCCAACCAGGGAAGTTTTCATAGATAGGTTTGGCGTGATGGAAGTCTGATTGTGAAACAGGAACTTCGTCGACTCTCTTGCCATCGACTTCATAAGCAACACAAACAGGAATCTCTTTGATACCAGTAAGAACATCCAATTTGGTTAGAACAAAATCAGTAAGGCCATTAATACGAGCTGAATAACGCGCTATCGGAGCGTCATACCAACCGCAGCGACGGGGACGACCAGTGGTTGTTCCATACTCGTGGCCGGTCTTACGAAGTAACTCGCCCCACTCATCAAATAGTTCTGTTGGGAAAGGACCTGCACCAACACGAGTTGTGTATGCCTTAACGATTCCAATGACGTGCTGGAATAAACCAGGACCGATACCTGATCCAGTTGCTGCTCCACCTGCAGTTGCATTTGATGAAGTAACAAAAGGATAGGTTCCGTGGTCGACATCAAGCATTGTTGCCTGTCCACCTTCAAACAAAACGTTCTTGCCAGCTTCAATAGCTTGGTGTAGTTCTAGTGCAGTGTCAGCAACCATCGGGCGAAGACGTTCTGTGAATGTCAAGAGTTCGGAAACAATTTCATCCACTCGAATTGCTGCGCGGTTATAAACCTTAGTTAGCAACTGGTTTTTCTGAACTAATGCAGCTTCAACTTTTTGACGAAGAATAGATTCATCAAACAAATCTTGAATACGAATACCAACACGGTTGATCTTGTCAGCATAGGTTGGTCCAATTCCTCGACCAGTAGTACCAATGGCTCGCTTACCCAAGAAACGTTCTGCTGTCTTATCAAGTGATACGTGATAAGGAGTAATGACATGTGCATTGGCTGAAACACGCAAACGACTGGTGTCTATTCCTCTGGCATTCAAAGCATCTAGTTCTTCAAACAAAACCTGCAAGTCGATAACAACACCGTTAGAAATAACCGGAATGACTCCAGGAGTCAAAATACCTGAAGGTAGTAAGTGCAATGCATACTTTTCATCACCGATGACAACAGTGTGACCTGCGTTGTTACCACCATTGAATTTCACAACATATTCAATATGTTCAGCCAACAAGTCGGTAGCTTTACCCTTACCCTCGTCACCCCACTGAGCTCCTACGATCACGAAAGCAGGCATGGCAATCTCGTTTCTAATTCAGGGGACATTGGGCCAAAAGGCACATCACAAGTTTAGCCGACTGATTTGCGCTAACCCATTTGAAAAGGAAGAGCCCGTGAAATAGACGTTAACGTCGAATAGGAAGCTTCGTAGAAGATAGTGAGACAGTCTGACAGGCATTGCAAGTCTGGGTCACTATTGCTCCAATGGCGTGCCCTTTGAACTTTGAAAGTATTCTCAACGTCGAGCCATTTTGTCCAATAAGTGTCTTGCCGTCTAAAAGCCACTTGTAAGAAATTGAAGTTGCACCACCCCAATTGGCCGTAATCACCTTTAGTGAGCTTCCCACCTTGGGTACCCCTACCAGTTTTGGTTGAGTGGGATTTGTGAACGTTATGAACTTTGCTGAAATGAGTTCGCTGCGAATAGTTACGCTTTTGTATCCGGGTTTCGCCACACTTACTTGAACGCTGAGTGATTTACCCGCGTCTTCCCGAGATACCACATGTGTCAATCGCCTCTCTTGAAAAATTGGGTCCGATCCTCTAAACCATTGGTAAGAAAGCTTTACTTCAGAATCCCAAACCCCAACATCGGCAGCCAACAACGTACCAACCACACCAGAACCCAAAACCCTTGGAACTGGGGTCAAAGACATGACACCCTCGGTCGTGCCAATTACAGAGCTAACTCTGCCCACCTGCGCAAAACCAACTCTCGAGCCAGTAACACTTACAGAAATCTTTGACCCTAAATCTGCCGGTGCAACCAAGTAAGAAGAATTCTTAGCCTGATCAATGGCAACTCCATCACGCAACCATTGGTAAGAAAGCTTTACTTCAGAATCCCAAACCCCAACATCGGCAGCCAACAACGTACCAACCGCACCAGAACCTAGTAACTTAGGGCGCGCGGAGTACATCCAACATATACCTGGCTGCCTACAAATAACTGACTGGCTGCCATCTCGATTTAGCCACAGATTGTATGTTCCATGAGCGTCCGCTCCAGTACGATCTGTTTTATCAAGCTTAAAATCAACTAATTCGCTCCAAGTAGACCCGCCGTCTTTTGAGATGATTACGATTGGTCCAGTTTTATTAGCCAATAAAACTTTGCCATCCGCGCTCACACTAACCGCGTCGAATCTAACATAACTTGCGCCTGGAACATCTTCTGGGCTGAACAGACTAGATTTCCAACTGATGCCCAAATCCGCAGATGTATATATCGCTTTTTCTGAGGATGCGACTAAAAGCTTCGCTGAGTAGGCGACGTCATTTATCCGGTTAGCTGGGAAGCCTGTTGCGGCCCAATGTAATCCCCCATCCTGGCTTCGGTATGCCTCTCCCAAGCAATCTAAAAGTAAAACGGACTGATCGTCCTCAGCTAAAAATGGAGCGAAGTTGCATCCCTGAGTGACAATGTCCGCGCTACTCCAACTTATGCCTCCGTCTTGAGACGAATAAATGTTTCTATAAGTTGAAGCGACTAACCTTTCTCCGTCGTGGCTAATCGCAAGCTGAGGGCTCGAGTCAAAGATGTTTGGTAGGTTAGGAAGTCGGCTCCAAGATTTGCCAGAGTCTTCAGACTTAAATAATGAAAGTGCCAGGGAATCTTGATTCGTCAGCACGTATATTGAGGTGCAGTTAAGGTTACAAAATACGTCCACATAAGACTTCGCTCCTGGGATGTTTAAAGCCTGCCAAGTCCAACCTGAATTGTCCGACTCTAAAATGCGTGTTTGTGTTCCAGCCTTGATTGCAAACATTTTTGAACCATCCGCGCTTGCTTTGATTTTGGTTTGAGACGCGTCAGGGCTATTTGATGAGTTCCATGTCGCACCCATGTCTCTTGATACCGCAATCACGCCTGTGTCGGAAGCTGAGACCAGTGTGCTTCCGTCAGAGCTGAGAGATCCGAACATCCCACTAGAAGATACAAGTGAAAAGGTTTTTCCCCAGTCAGTTGATACATAAAAGCTGATTGCCGGACCGGGTTTTGTCCACTGCCATGCGGTTGCAAATATTTTGCTACCATCAGCGGACTGACCCTGAGAAACCCAATTCCAATTACTACTTAGGTAGAGCCCCGCTTGCCAGGTGTATGAATTTGCTTGGGACGCGACGATGAGTGTGTGTTCACTGAACACAACACTTGTTGCTCCAGAAGGTCCATTATGCCCAACTAGGCCCAAAGCATTTGGCGTAATTCCGCAATCGACTAAATAGTTACATGTTCTGTGCTGCTCTATTGAATATTGGGTGTTCCAATTGGCGCCGGAATCGATGCTTTGGAGTACATAGTGACCAGACCAGGCAGTTACGGTCCTGCCATCAGGAGACACTGATACGTCACCAAGCCCTGCATAAACGCCGAGGAAAATTCCCCTCCAACTATTTCCATAATCACTAGATAAATAGAGCCCGCCTTCACGCGTGATGGCAGCGATTAGCGATCCATCCGAATCAACCGAGACTCTCAACCACGAAGCGTTACCGGTAAAATTTATCGAGCTGAACTCGTTAGTGGGTTGGGCGCTTGTGTCACTTGCAAGACTAGTCGGGCCCTGCATAAGAGTATGCACAATTACAATCGTGACAAGCAGTAGATTCCATAATTTATGTGAACTAACCTTGTGTGTTTTATTGTCATTCATAAAGAACCCCAGTGATAGTGATTTTCAAACTTTGCTTAAATACGTGTGAAGGGTTTCGTGATGTAAAGCAATATAAAAATAAGTAAAGCAATCGGTATGCTTATCCACTTGTTACTTTGGTCCGACATCGAGGCGGTTGTCAGGTTGCATACCGCTATGGAAGAGCCTGCCGCCCAAGCTATTCTTCTCTGTTCTTTGGAATTTGCGAATTTGAGAATCTCGCTGTAGTCAGTAAAATTTGTCTTTTTTGAGTAGTTTTTGCGAAATTCGTCAATCAGTCCAGGAACATTTTTCCCAGTGCTAGACCATGCCAAATGCCATTGTGTTGTTGCATGGATAAGTCTATTTACACGCACTAAGTTGTAGTCGCTAAATGTTAACTCTTTCATTTTCAAAAGAAGATCCCGTTCAATGGCTTCAGTAATAACGACTCGCGATGCAAGTTGAAAAGAAACATAATCGTTTTCGAACTTTATAGCCGGCTGCAACCTTGAGTCTGAGGTGTCTTCAGCGATGTAAATAAGTGGTGCGGAATTCTTTGAGAATTTAAAGTTTCTCATTGTCCTCGGAAAAATGTCTATCACAAAAGTTTTCAAGCTCGGATTCTTGACATTGTTCCAAAAGTTCTCCCCCGCGGATTTCTGAAAATCGACGAGAAGCACAAATAGGTCAGGCGAGAATCGGAATAGTTCTGTGGATTGAATTGTGTCCATGCTGTTAGACGAGGATCGTCTGACATTGACTTTCTGGCTCTTGCTTCTCAGAATCCCAAAAACACCTGAGAACCCCAAGTCTGATTTTGCGCCAACTTTACCCCCAAAAAGATGGACTCTAGACTTCCAGAAAGTGGTGGGTTCAACCAGGTATGCGACTACGGCACGTTTAGGCAGGTGTTTGGCGGGCATGAATTCCCTTCATCTACACAGAGAGCAGAATGTGTCACCCATTCGGTTGTTGTATTTGTGTGAAATTCTACCCGAACACATGCTGCTTTATCCATGAATGCATAGTTATAGCCGCTGCCGCTGAGGCATTTATGGACCTAGTTGAGCCAAACTGGGTTATTTCTAGCACTACATCGCTTGCTTTGATGGCCTCTTCAGATAGCCCTGGACCTTCTTGGCCGAATAGGAAAACACAGCTCTCTGGGAGCTCGTATTCTTCGATCTTCTTGCAACCTTCGACGTTGTCTATAGCGATGATAGGAAGCTTCTCGTTCCGAGCCCAAGCTAAGAACTCTTCAACAGTGTCATGGTGTCTGATGTGTTGGTAGCGGTCAGTGACCATAGCTCCACGTCTATTCCAACGTTTATTGCCGATAATGTGAACCTCTTGGGCTAAGAAGGCGTTAGCGTTTCTGACTATTGAGCCGATGTTTAGATCATGTTGCCAATTCTCAATAGCGACATGGAATGGATGTCTTTTGAGGTCAAGGTCTTTGACGATGGCTTCCATCTTCCAGTAACGGTATTTATCAACGACATTACGGGTGTCACCATGTGTTAGTAACTCAGAGTCATAGATGGACTCAGGTGAATCATAGCCCTCAGGTAGATCCCCCTGCCAAGGTCCAACGCCCCAAGTAGTGAGTTCATGACTTGGGTTGTTTGCTTGTTCTTTATCTGACATCAACTCAAGCCTAACTTTGCTAAAGGTAAAGTAGAACCATGGTTGAACGTAGAAAAATAGAGTGTTGGTTGACTGACATGGACGGCGTGCTCGTGCACGAAGGACATGCCTTACCTGGAGCTGCAGAGGTATTGAAGCAGTGGAAAGAAGAGGGCTTGAGGTACTTGGTCCTAACTAATAACTCGATGTATACCCCGAGAGATCTAGCCGCCAGGCTAAAGGCCACGGGCTTAGACATTCCATCTGAAGCCATCTGGACTTCAGCTCTTGCAACAGCAAATTTCTTACATTCTCAGAAACCTAAGGGTTCCGCTTTCGTTTTAGGTGAGGCTGGACTAACCACAGCCATGCATGAAATTGGATACATCATGACTGATGTTAATCCTGACTATGTTGTTCTAGGCGAATCTAGGAACTTCAACTTTGATTCGCTAACCAAAGCAATCAGATTGATAAACAATGGTGCAAGGTTTATTGCCACTAACCCTGATGCAACTGGGCCTAGTGCTGACGGTGTTCTTCCTGCAACAGGTTCTGTTGCAGCACTGATAACAAAAGCCACTGGTCGTGAACCATACATTGTTGGTAAACCAAATCCAATGATGTTCCGTTCAGCTATGAACAAGATCAATGCTCACTCAGAGACCACAGGCATGATTGGAGACCGTATGGACACTGACATCGTCGCCGGTATCGAAGCAGGTCTTCACACTGTTCTAGTGCTAACCGGTATTGCCGATGATGCAGAGATCAACAAGTATCCGTTTAGACCAAATGAGATTTTGAACTCTATTGGAGATTTAGTTAATTAACTCTTAAATAGAGAAACGGCTGTCCGTAAGGGCAGCCGCTTCTTTATTTAACTTAGGAGTTACTTGATAGTGAATTTCTTTGTAAGAGTTCTTCCATCGGCAGAAACAGTCACAGTCTTAGAACCTTTAGTAACTGTGTATGTGTATACCTGGGTTGCCTTAGTTGGTTTGACGGTAACCTTCTTTAGTCCGGTCACTGTAACCTGGAAACTCTTTCCGATTGCGTTTTTGATTGTTACGGAAATCTTCTTTCCAGCAGCTGTTGCGGAAACAGTAATCGGAAGGGAAGGCTTGTAGTAGTGGAATTCAACTGAGTTACCTGCTGTTGTTGCACCAGTTAGCTCAGCGAAGACTTTTGCAAACTTTACACCTGGATTTGGAACGGGAGTTGTCTTGGTCGCTGGAACAGGTCCGCCAGTTGTGTCGCTGTTATCCAATGTGAAGGTAACAACACCAAAGGCATCCGTTGTTCCAGATAGAACAAGTTGGTCTTGAGTTGTCTTAGTGTTGTCAGCGTTGGAAAGAGTCGTTACGCTTCCCAATGAGGCGTTGCCAACAATACCGGCACTGATTTTTGCATTCGCACCTGAGT
>Ga0214921_10012622_pt1 | contig 10061 bp, 10 predicted proteins | sample LL1505_MetaG_FD_177992 | JGI IMG/M metagenome (GOLD analysis project Ga0214921, IMG submission 177992) | Freshwater microbial communities from Lake Lanier, Atlanta, Georgia, United States - LL-1505 | ecosystem: Environmental > Aquatic > Freshwater > Lake | place: USA: Georgia | collected...
AGGTTCTCCCGCATATGCGATATCAGTCCGCGATGGGTAAGCCTCGGTCTCGGTGTGCGAATGATATATAACGACAATTTCTTCATCATTGTCATCAATTTCGCGATAGAGGGAGAGTAAATCTTTTGGATCGAATTCATAAAAAGTTGGTGAATGAGCAGCATTAATCATTGGCTTCAAACGACGCGCTTGATCTTTGCCTTGGGGCCCTAGTATTACTCCACACGCTTCATCCGGGTATTCAGCACGTGACTGTGCAAGCAGGGCATCGACATGTGCTTGTGAAATTTTTAGTGTCATAAGGAAGATAAGACTACCTAATCAATTGACTTCATTTGCTGAGTCATCCATGAGCGCTTGCAACAAACTTTCTTGCAACCAACCTAGCCAACTATAAACGGCATATACACCGCGAAGTGGATCATCTGGTGCTAATAATTCAAGTTCATCGTGACTTCGTTCCTCAACCTTGAGGCGAACGCCTAGCGCTAATCGAATGTCATTTATTGCACCAAGCCATGCATTTGCATTCTCATGGTCTAACTCAACTCCACCATCGCTCGCGCTCTTGAGAAGCACCCTCATTGACATCGCATGAGCTTTCTTTTTGTTGCGAAGAACTGATTCTGTATAGCGTCGAAATTCAGCTGCATCGACTCCATCTGCGTAAGCATTTGGTAGGAGTCGTAATAAGACTTCATCATCAGGCGGTGAATCATGAGAAGTAATTCCAACCATTGCAGCAAGTGGATCTTCATCACCATGATCAGCGCGCTCACTTAGTAATTCAATAATTTGTCCGGCAAGATTGATCAATACTTCGCTCTCTGATTCTGAAAATTGAGCAACGAACGCATTTTCTCCGTGGCGAGTGAAGCCTGATTGTTCGCTCACAGTGCTTGATCTCCACGTTGCAAAGTTGCCCAAAGTCCAAATTCATGAAGTCTGGCTACATCATGTTCCATTTCTTCGCGGCTACCCGTTGAAACAATGGCTTTACCGTCATTGTGAACTTTGAGCATTAGTTCTGTTGCACGTTCCTTGGAATAACCAAATAACTCCATGAATACATACGTAACATACGTCATCAAGTTAACGGGATCATCCCAAACGATAGTTACCCAGGGCTTATCGGAATTGAAGATTGCTTGTATCTCTTCTTCAATTTTAGATTTTGTTTTTACCATTTCTATCTCACGACAATTGAAAATTCGCTAGATCGATTTTCAATTGTCTCTCCTTCAAGAAAATAGAGAACTCGGTAAGAAAATACACCTCGTTTTGATTCAGTCAGCAAAAGATCAAACCTGCCCTGGGCATCGCTAGAGAGAACCACGGAGATATTTTGCCACTTTTCTTGGTTCCACTTTTGTAGTTGAACTGTGACACCAATTTTTCTTGGATATACGGTTCCAGTAATCAAAATCTCCTTTCCTACGTTTAGAACTGCAGGGGCATTGAGGGAAATCCGGGGGCGGATTTGCACGAAACTCTGATTGCTCACTGATGCGCCAACTTCCCACGTTCCCTCTGTTCGTATTTGTATATATGTAAGAGAGGCGAATGTTAGGGGTAGTGAAATTGTCCCTTCCGTTGAAGTGACTACTTCAGTTAGTTTCCTCCACGGTTGCTGATCAGATTTTCTGTATTCTACGATTACAGGAATTCCACTCTTTCCAACTTTATTTTCACCCGTGATCAGACCAGATAGTAGAAATGGCTGACCATAGGTAATCTCATTTTTATCTACCGAAATAGTGCTTGTTAATTCTTCTGGAGCAAATGACATTGCAGCACTTCGAATTGCTTTAGTTGCCGCCTCTGCTTCCATTCCCAACGTCCATAAAGCCACACCCGCAAGTTTGTACTTCTCAACCAATGCGGCTCGAATTGCATAGGACTGACTATCTTGAAACCAAACAGTGCGCGAAACCGTGCAAGAAGTGGATAGTCCTTTTGTATTTTCTCCATTATAAATTTGAGTGTATGAATAAGTAGATTCAGCAGTCTTTGTATCGAATAATGTATTTGATTTATCAATAATTGACTTTTCATTCGCATAATTCATTTTGAAAGTAGCAGCTTTAGCCCCTATTTTCGTTCCTGCGGGTGCTGAAGTTGGGCAAACTCCAACTATCTTCGTTATCCAATCACGGCCATAACCAGGCAATCCAACAAAAACTTTTGTAGAGTCCATAACGCTTACGGCATATTTGACCGCACGTTCTGTCCATTCGATTGGACCAATCGGTCCGGGTTTAGCAACTGAATAGTCATATGTCATTATTCGCAATCGATCAATATCATTTGCGATTGCTGCCCATGCATAGACTGTGTAACCCTTGCTCTTTTGTGTTGGATCGAAAAGTACTGGGGTGGTAACAGATAACGTTTTACCATCTGAATGAAGTTTTACGCTTAGCTCTTTTATAAATGCTACCCACGATGGTGATGTTTTAGCCCATGTTGTGTTTCCATCAACAAATGCAAAACCTTCAAAATCTAAGTCAATTCCATCAAAATTATTTGTACTTACAAGCGTTGCAATACTTTCCACAATTTGGGTGCGGCTCTTTGCATTTGCAAGTAGGCCAGAGAGTTGCAATTTTGCTGTGCCATCCGTAATTGTTGGAACTACCGATATTCCAGCACGCTTCATCAGGCAGGTAGTTGTAGCCATCGGCCATGAAGGATTGCCAGTTACATAATCATTTCGAATAAGAGTTGCACTTTTGAGTGTGAACCAAAAAGGATTTACTTCTTTTATGAGATCAGCATTCGTAAAGAGATACGAAGCCGTAAGACTTTCATTTTCAGCCGGACCATACTGAGTCGCATCACATATACCCGCAGTTGCGGTTTCATTTCGGCTAATAGATGGAATCTTCTTTACAAATGGCATCACTGTTTTCACTGAATAGTATGGAATCCACCCTGAGAGTATTTCTCGCGGCGGTTGTTTTGGAGAATCAGCACTATTAGCATTCGGAATGAATAGTGAGAGAAATACCGAGGTGACAAGAATTGTTGTCAGACGCAATGCATCTCTCGATTTCATATTCATAAGGTTTTTTAGAGTATCGGGTGGAATTGAGAAAATCCTTAGACCACGCCACACAATCCGTGGCGCACTATCGCTATCCGCTTTTTGCTATTTATTTTCTGGAGCAGGACGCAATCCTGCGTGAATTTCTTTACAAGTAGGGCAGATTGGAAATTTTTCGGGATCACGTGAAGGTATCCATTTTTTTCCACATAATGCTTTCACAGCTTTGCCGGTGACTGCAGATTCAACAATTTTTTCTTTCTTCACATAATGTGAAAAACGATCATGACCGCCATCGTCTTCAACAAGCTCTGGGCGAGTCAATAAATCTGTATCAGTATCGCCTTGAGTTCCAAGTTTCCTAAAGATTCCCATAATGAGAGCAAGGATACCCGCCATATCTTGCTTTGAGCATCCTCTTTCTGCGGGTAGAATTGCTAAATGAAGGACTTATTACATACTGCAGATCTCTCCCGCGAGGATGTTGAACTCCTACTCGCAACTGCAAGTGATTTCGCAGCAAAGCCGCTCTCTGCCTCGACCGCTCTTGCTCATAAAACTGTGGCTATCTATATGACAAAGCCTTCAACTCGCACTCGTCTTTCCTCTGAAACTGCCGTTGCTCACTTAGGTGGAACCCCAATATTTATTCGTGGTGATGAATTGCAATTAGGTCGCGGGGAAACGATTGCAGATACTGCAAAAATAATTAGCGGATATTGCGATGCGCTAATTATTAGAACATTTGCTCAAAGTGAAGTTGATGAACTTGGGATGCACGCAACAATTCCTGTGATCAATGCGCTTACTGATGATGACCACCCAACACAATTGCTGGCAGATTGGCTAACGATTCGCGAAACTTTTGGTAAAGATATTTCAGGTCGCAAACTTGTTTATCTTGGTGATGGAAATAATATGGCTAACGCCTGGCTCGTCATGGGTGCAATCATGGGAGCACATGTTGTTGCTGCAACTCCCGAAGGCAAATGGGCTCCAGATAAAAAATATGTAGAAATTGCGCAACATATTGCTAAAAAGAGTGGTGCCACTATCGAGGTAATCCATGACGCAGATGAAGCAGCCCGCGGTGCAAGTGTTCTCTATACAGATGTATGGATGTCCATGGGTGATTCAGAAGCAGATAGAAAAGAGAAAGTAGCAGCGCTAACGCCCTTCTCAGTTACTGATTCTTTGATGGCCGCTACCGAAAAAGATTCAATATTCATGCATTGTTTACCAGCGCATCGCGGAGAGGAAGTTTCTGCATCTGTAATTGATGGTCCACGATCTGTAATTTGGCGCGAGGCTTACCATCGCCGCACAACTATTCAGGCGCTTTTGTATCACTTATCTCGCGGAGAACTAGCAGGTTCGAAGTAGCCTGACTCCCAAGTAACCGATACCTTATGGGCATGCGAGTAGCCGTCCCTTTAGAAATTCGAGATGGAGAGAAGCGCGTAGCGCTTGTCCCAGACATCATCAACAAACTCACCAGACTTGGACTCGATGTTGTTATCGAATCAGGTGCTGGCATCCATGCTCAAGCAACTGATGCAGATTATGTAAGTGCAGGCGCATCAATTGCTAAGAGCGAAGTGCTCAGTGACGCCGATGTTGTCTTATCAGTACAGCCACTCACTCCAGCGCAGATGTCTAAGTTGAAAAAGGGTGCAATTACCATTTCGTTCCTTTCTCCCGTTACTGCAGTTGATTCCATTGAGGCAGCAGCAAGCGCAGGAGTTACAGCTTTCTCACTTGAACTCGTTCCACGTATTTCGCGTGCTCAGTCAATGGATGCACTAACTTCACAGGCACTATGTGCGGGTTATCGCGCAGTGCTCGTTGGTGCAGAAATGTCACCGCGCTTCTTCCCGTTACTTATGACAGCTGCTGGAACAGTGACCCCTGCTCAAGTACTTGTACTCGGTGCAGGTGTTGCAGGACTGCAAGCAATTGCAACAGCTCGTCGACTCGGTGCAGTTGTTTCTGCTTACGACGTGCGTCCATCTTCGGCTGATGAAGTGAAGTCAATGGGTGCGACATTTATTGATCTTGAACTTGAAGCACTTGAAGGTGCCGGTGGTTATGCACGTGAGATGACAGAAGATCGTGCAGCTAAACAGCGCGAACTTTTGACACCGTACATTGCAAAATCACATTTAGTCATTACTACTGCAGCAGTTCCTGGTCGAGCTGCTCCACGCTTGATGACACAAGCAATGGTTGATTCGATGGCTCCAGGAACAATCATCGTTGACTTAGCTGCAGAATCTGGCGGCAATGTTGAGGGGTCAAAGCCTGGCGAAGTTATTACTACATCTGGTGGAGTGAAAATTTGGGGCGGAAAAGATGTTCCAAGCCAGTTGTCTTTCCATGCATCAAGCTTGTATTCGCGCAACGTAGTCAATTTACTTACCCTATTTACTAAGGCTGGCGCCGATGGTGCACCTGTCTCATTTGACCTCAATTTTGAGGATGAAATTATCAATGGTGCAGCAGTAACACATGCTGGTGCTCGCAGAAATTCAGGAGGAGCAAAGTAATGAGTGCAGTTGCAATCATCTCCATCTTCACACTGGCGGTATTCGTCGGTTTTGAAGTTGTTTCTAAAGTTTCCTCGACACTGCACACGCCTCTTATGAGTGGTGCAAATGCAATTCACGGTGTGATCTTGGTTGGAGCGATAATTGTTGCCGACCACAGCACTACAAATCTTGAACTTGGATTAGCTGTTGGCGCAATCGTCCTTGCAACAATCAATATGGTCGGTGGCTTTGTCGTAACAGATCGAATGCTTGAGATGTTCAAAGGTAAGAAATAATGAGCCGCACTATTTATGACCTCATTGGCCTCTTCGCAGGTGTCTGCTTTATTCTTGCACTCAAGGGTTTGTCACATCCAAAGACTGCACGCCGTGGAAACAAAATCGGTGCACTTGGTGCAACTATCGCAACGCTCGTTGTTTTCTTCTATGCAAACGAGGGTTCGTCACTTCCACTCAATAACTTAGGGTGGATTCTTGGTGCAATAGCTGTTGGCGCACTCGTTGGCGTGCCTGCTGCTCGCAAAGTTCAAATGACACAGATGCCACAACTCGTTGCACTATTCAATGGTGTTGGTGGCGGTGCAGCTGCACTTGTTGCCATTGTTGAATACCTTCACTTAGGTGACACAGCAACAACTGCTGAAGTTGTTTTCACAGTGTTTACAGTCATTGTTGGATGCGTTTCATTTAGCGGCTCCATCATTACATTTATGAAGCTTCAAGAGCTTATGACTACGCGTCCAGTTGTCTTTCCTGGTGGGCGCTTTGTTATTGCAGGAACACTTGTTGCCGTACTAGGTGTAGCGGTTTGGGTTGTAACTGCTCTTGGAACAACTCCGCTATTGGTTCTTGCCGGTCTCTCGCTTCTCTTTGGTGTGCTCTTCGTACTTCCAGTTGGTGGCGCAGATGTACCGATCGTTATCTCACTTCTCAATGCATTTACTGGTTTAACAGTTGCTGCAAGTGGATACGTGCTTGACTCTGTTCTATTGATTATTGCTGGAACCCTCGTAGGAGCTTCAGGAACAATCTTGACTCGCTTGATGGCAGAGGCCATGGGACGTTCACTTTTTGGAACACTCTTTGGTGCATTTACTGCAAAGCCACAAGATACTTCTGGAGTTGCCGAAGATCGCCCCGTGCGTTCGGGTTCACCAGATGACGTTGCAATCTTGCTCAACTATGCACGACGCGTAGTTATCGTTCCTGGTTTTGGACTTGCCGTTGCGCAAGCACAGCACACAGTTCGCGAACTTGCAGATTTGATGATTTCTAAAGGCATTGATATTGCATATGGAATTCACCCAGTTGCAGGACGTATGCCTGGTCATATGAACGTACTTCTTGCCGAAGCAAATGTTCCATACGATCAACTTCTTGAAATGGATGAAGTTAATCCAACTTTTGGTCAAACAGATGTTGCAATCGTTATTGGTGCAAATGACGTTGTGAATCCTGCAGCGCAGAACACACCTGGTTGCCCAATTTATGGAATGCCAATTCTTGAAGTTTCAAATGCTGCAAATGTAATTTTCTTGAAGCGTTCTATGCGTCCTGGTTTTGCGGGAATCGAGAATGAACTTCTTTATGATCCAAAGACCATGCTTCTCTTCGGCGATGCAAAAGCTTCGCTCACCAAGGTAGTTGGAGCATTGAAGGCTTTATAAGCTTGATCTAAAGCAAAACAATCGACTACGGCGACTGTAAAGAATAAGAGCACGGTCGCCACTAGCCGATTTTTTGCTTTACACCTTTTCGAATTGCAAGTAGTTGAAAGTTCAATTACTCTTGGCGTAGTCGAAGGGGGATCGAAATGCCTGCAGTAACCGTTAGCGATATAACAATTTTGCCTCGCGTGAGTAGCGCACCTGATGCTCGTGCACGTCGTGTGAAAAGTATTACGACCGCACCTCAAGGTTTTGAAGGCGAAGGCTTTCCGGTTCGCCGTGCATTTGCAGGCGTAGATATTGCAGAGCTAGATCCATTCATTCACTTAGATCAAATGGGCGAAGTTGAATACGCACCGGGAGAACCAAAAGGAACTCCATGGCATCCACACCGCGGATTTGAAACAGTTACTTACATCATCGATGGAATCTTTGATCATCGAGATAACAATGGTGGTGGCGGAACAATTACAGATGGTGATACTCAGTGGATGACTGCTGGCGCTGGAATTCTTCACATTGAAACTCCCCCAGAACATTTAGTTATGAGCGGTGGTTTATTTCACGGCTTTCAATTATGGGTGAATTTACCTGCAGCTAAGAAATGGTCACCTCCTGCATATCAAGATGTTCGCGCAAAAGATGTTGCACTAGTTTCTACAGCAGATGGTGGAGCACTCATTCGAATCATTGCAGGTGAAATAGATGGCCATCAAGGACCAGGAACAACACAAACCCCAATTACTTTGGTGCATGCAACTGTTACACCGGGTGCAGAACTTCGACTTCCTTGGCGTCGTGATTACAACGCACTTGTTTACACATTAGCTGGGCATGGCTTTGTTGGTGAAGAATCTCGACCAGTACAGATGGGTCAACTCACTGTCTTTGATGAAGGTGACACAATTGTTGTTCGCGCAGCAAATGTTCAAGAGTCTCGCTCACCTGCATTAGAACTATTCATTCTTGGTGGCCAACCAATCAAAGAACCTGTTGCTTGGATGGGTCCATTTGTAATGAATACAAAGCGTGAAGTTCTACAAGCCTTCGAAGATTTCCAAAAGGGTTTACTTGGAACAATTCCCGCCATTTACCGTGAAGATGCCGCACCAAAGAATCCACTCAATCGCAGTGGCGAAAGCTCAAAACTTGGTGGAGATTCAAAAGCTACAACAGCAGATGACATCCTCAAAGTGCATGGAGCACCAACAACTATTCAAGAAAAGTGAGTACGGAACAACTTTTTTTCAAGGTTAGAGCGACTTCGGGGCATCTTCTTTTCAAGACAAGTAAGACTTCAATGTTACCTTTTTCAAACAAAGTGAGAGTCTGGAAGAACTTCTATTCACGAAAAGGGCATGTGTACAACTAAATAGTAATGTCAGTACCTTCCTAAAGTATTCACTCCATGAAGGTCGCGAGTTCAGATGTAGCAGCTCTATTGCGCGCGACCCCTGGCATTGCAACGCTTACATCTCTTATTGCAATCGATCCCCGCACCCTTGAAAGCGGCGCACGAATAGATTATTTGAGCGCACTAGAGCGCCAAAGTGCCTGGCTTCAAGCAGCCATGCAAAGAGCGATTGTGGCTGTTGCTGGTGAAGAACCATCTGTTGGTGAAGGAATCTTCTTTGGAGTAGATGATGCAGAGCGAGAAGATATTTCTACCGCTTTGCGTATGTCTCCAAATAGTGCACAGATTCGTATCGATGTTGCTCGCACTCTAGTCAACCATCTACCAAATACATGCTCCGCCCTTGCATCCGGTGAAATCTCCCCTGCACATGCAACTGTCATTGCTCGCGAAACCGCCTCTGCTATTCGTGACGGGTTACCTCAGTTTGCAATATATGAAATAGAGAGCAAAGCGCTTGCCCACGCAGAGTTTCACACACCAGCACAGGTCGCAAATAAAGTTCGCACAGTTTTGGCAACTGTTGCACCTGCTAATTTTGAAAGCATCGTTGATAAGGCACGTGATACACGACGTGTTAGTTGTTACCGAGAAAATGATGGAATGTCCACAGTCGTTGCAATACTTCCTGCTGAGGATGCTCAACTTGTTATGAAAGCAATTGAAGCATTTATCATTCGCTCAGAACGTAGTGAAAAGGCTCAAGATTCAAGCGAGTCACGTGGCGAAAAAGATCCTCGTAGTGCAGATATGAAACGTGCAGATGCGCTCGCCGAGATGGCATCTCAATCACTTGCTGCCATGAGTGAAGACTTACTCGCACATCGTCGTCCAATTACCGTAAATGTCACAATCGATCTTCCAACTCTTTTGGGACTTGCAGAAAATCCAGGACAACTCGCTGGTTATGGTGCAATTCCCGCCTCAGTTGCCCGAACACTTGCCTCCGATGGAAAATGGCGCAGATTTATAACTGATCCGCACAGTGGTGCACTTCTAGATTATGGGCGTGAAACATATTTTCCTCCACAACAACTTGTTGATTTTCTAATTGCGCGAGACCGAACATGCAGATTTCCTGGATGTCGACAGTCGGCATATCGAGGAGATCTCGATCATGCACAGAGTTGGGAAAGTGGCGGAGATACGAGTGCACAAAATTTGGGTGCACTCTGTAGAAGGCATCATCGGATGAAAACGCATGGCGGATGGGATTTAGTCAACAACAGCGATGGCTCATGCGATTGGAAATCTCCAACAGGCAAAGAGTTCCACGTACCTGCTCGCCCGATACTCGAAGCGGTTTAGTAAGTTTATATCTCGCCCATATTGGGTATTTCAGCAAGATTTCAGAATTCAAGGTTTCAAACCATCATCTAGATAGGT
>Ga0214921_10012623_pt1 | contig 10060 bp, 4 predicted proteins | sample LL1505_MetaG_FD_177992 | JGI IMG/M metagenome (GOLD analysis project Ga0214921, IMG submission 177992) | Freshwater microbial communities from Lake Lanier, Atlanta, Georgia, United States - LL-1505 | ecosystem: Environmental > Aquatic > Freshwater > Lake | place: USA: Georgia | collected 2015-05-28
GGTCTAGCGGAAATGCAACTGCTGCAGCAGTGACATTTACCAGTTCGACGGTAAATACCAACGTTGCCAATCTTTCTGGGGTATTATCGATTGCCGAGTCAATCCCAACCATTACTGTAACGGAGGGCTCTGCAGTTGCAGCGACTGAATCGGCCGCCGTGACTTTTAGAAGCATGACCTCCGGTCAAACTGTAAGTATGGCGGGTCTTACCTTCACTGCGGGAGCCCTTGGTGCAACAGCAGAACAAGTCGCTAGTGCGTTTTCAAATCTTGCAGTTAATACCACTGCAGATAACGCAAACAATATTCTTCCTGCTTTGGCATCAGCCTATGTCGTAACACCGGGCCTACTCACCACGACAACCTCCCTATCTGGTTATATCGCAAAACCAGCTGACGGGAATAGCTACACCTTTTTAGCAACGGGCACCTTTTCAGGAACCAATGCCAATGCCACTGCGACCATTGCCTCCATCAAGGGGACCGTTTCGACCTTCAAAGTATTTATTAATGGCGCCTTAGCAGAATCGATTACTTACAATACGCCTATCGATACCACCATGTTTGGTATTACCGATAGCACTGGCACACCACCCACCCCCTCGGTGGCCACCCAACGCGCGCAAGCGACCTTGCAATTTAATTTACTGACCAATCAGATTAATTCAGGTTCGACATTTATTTGCTCTGATGCATCCAATGGTGGCATTGATCAAGTGTTGGGGGGAACTGGGAATGATCGATTTGTGGGATATGCCAGTAACGATTATTTTGATGGTCGTGGCGGTGTTGATACCGCAGTGTATCGAGGGAAAGTAAGGGACTATACCTTGAGCTCAAGCACTGTCATCGATCGAACCGATCCTTTGCAATCCAACACCCTGTTGGCTACTTTAATCACAGATGCGAGCAGCAATCGAGATGGGATCGACACCTTAATTAATGTCGAGCGCCTAGAGTTCTCAGATGCAGTTATTGCCTACGACATTGCTAAGGGGTCAAATGCGGGTGATGCCTATCGTCTTTATAAAGCTGCCTTTGATCGCATCCCCGATCCCATTGGGCTGGGTTATTGGATCAAAACTTTAGATGATGGAAGCAATACCTTATTGAAAGCCGCGCAAGGATTTATTAATAGTCCTGAATTCGTAAGGCTAAATGGTGTTGATAGTAGCAATGCGCTCTTTATTACCAATTTATATAAATTTGTATTACAACGCACTCCCGATGCGGCCGGATATCAATACTGGGATTCATTGTTAGCAAATAATCCTAGTGCGAGACCTTATATTTTGATTGACTTTGCAAACTCACCCGAAAATATTGCTCAAGTAGCGAGTCTAATTGCCAACGGAATTAGCTACACAAAATTTGTCTAAGAATTTAGATTCGGTTGGCATTTGCCGCTACCCCAAAGGGGTAGAAATTAACAATCGTAGCCATCGCTATTCCAATAGTAATTGAGCTTAATCACCCTACCCAATCCTGATAAATAATGCCGCTGGAGATCTCATTGGCCACAAGAGAAGCCCCTTCGGGAAGGGTGGCAAATTGCACAAGGACAGCAGCTTTACTGATTCGGCCAGCATCGAGTTCTTGGTTCCAATAGGCAACCCCTCCCGATTCACCTGCACGACCCAATACGTTTTGGTAGAGCTTATCGACGTAAGAAGCATTGGTGGGGTTCGTACCGTATTTATCGGTGAACTCTTTCGAGGCGACAAAGCCTTGGGCAAGATTTGTCACGATATCTTTACCACTGTCTTTTTGGGCTAACCAATACCCCATGCCACCGGCATCGGATGGACGATTAAAGGCAGCTTTATAAAGCATATAGACCGATCCCGCATTTTGGGTGGGGCCAACATCGAGGGCAACATTAGTGTCGGTAAATTTAAGACGCTCAACGTTGGTGAGGGTATCGGTACCGTCTCGACCGGTGGTTTTATCAACGACGGCTGCTTGGGTTCCAGTGGTTATTTGATACTGAGAAGCAGTTCCAGAATAAATTGCAATATCAATGCCGGCGCCGCCGTTAATTGTGTCATTACCGCCGCCCCCAGTGAAAGTATTCGCGCTACCGTTTCCAGTAATTTGATCGGCCTGGGGCGACCCAATTACACGCTCGATCATCGTACCAAACGCAATTTGAATATTATTTTGTGCACGCTCGGAAGCGGGGTTGCTACTAATTTTTCCAGCACTACTAGATAAACCACCGTTTAAATTAATCGTTGTGGGCGTGGTGACTTGACTAAAGTCGATGGTGTCCATACCGCCTGTATCGTAAATAGTCTGCAGTTGTCGACCAACCGAATCGGTGTATACATAAGCAGTATTGTCTGCCTTATAAGATCGAAGCCCATAAAGATAATCGAGTGCAAGCAGATCATAGGGGCCAAAGTCAATTCTTTGAAGCTCTTGGGGATGCTCCACATAACTTACAACACTAATGAGTTTTGAGTCTTCACTGTTTGCAAGATAGTTCCCAGGCTCAGTACTCGGTGTGCTTCCAGCGTTATAGTTTCCGGGGTGCTTTAGTCCAATAGCGTGAGCGACCTCGTGAATCAGTGTGTCATAGTCAAATGATCCTGGCGCATACGTAGAGTCAATTGTGGACGTGCTAATAAAGACATCCCCATCCTCTGGTTCACCATTACTACCAGGCAATTGTGCGTAACCTGCGGCGTTTGTCTTTACATTTGCCATTCGAATCTGGCCATAGGGGGTCATTGATGAGACGTTCTCAGTAACCTCAGTAAAATTAATATTTAGAATTGAACTGGCAAGGCTCAAAAAACTGCGAACACCCTCTTTCTGTGCAGTAGTAAATGCAGCAAAGCCTTGGGCATTATCACCACTCAAATAAGCAGGTGTAAGCGCAAAACTATACGTCACGGGGATCGGAGTACTTTTATTACCAGTAGGATTCCAGCTAATGCTTCGACCTTCAATTAGAACGTCAATCCGATAGTCGCCACTATAGGGTGTAGCAATAACGGTTGTCGGTGTATTACCGATCTCTACCTTTGTCGATTCCAGGTGGGTAAAAGAGGGTTTGCCACAACAAGCGCAAATCATTGGGGGACTGAAAACATCAGAAAATGTCATATGATCTCCCCACTTTTTTTAAATTATTTGAATATATATCTTTTTTATATGTTTGTGTGCGCCGGAATCTATTTTTAGGGTTTATAAGGCTTTTGATTTTGAAAAATTAGGCCTATTTGCAAAAGTACCTACCCCACCCACTCCTGATACTGAATGCCATTGGCAATGAGATTCGCTACTAAGGCAGCCCCTTCGGGAAGGGTGGCAAATTGCACGAGAACAGCAGCTTTACTGATTCGTCCGGCATCGAGTTCTTGGTTCCAATAGGTTACACCACCCGATTCACCAGCTCGTCCTAAGACGTTTTGGTAGAGCTTATCGACGTAAGAAGCATTGGTAGGGTTCGTACCGTATTTATCGGTGAACTCTTTCGAGGCAACAAAGCCTTGGGCAATATTGGTGACAATATTGGATCCGCTATCCTTTTGCGCTAACCAATAGCCCATGCCACCGGCATCGGGGGCTCGATTAAAGGCGGCTTTGTAGAGCATATAGACCGAACCGGCATTTTGGGTAGGGCCGATGTCGAGGGCTACATTAGTATCAGAGAATTTGAGGCGTTCGACGTTAGTGAGACTAAAAACTGTTAAACCATTAGTAACCTTCACTAAATCAAGCGAAATAGTAACCGTACTAACTGATTTATTTGTGCTAAAAATTACTGTATCAGTACCTGAGCTACCATCAATCGATTGGCTAACAGACAATGCCTCTATCCTATAACCCTTTGGACCATTACCTGTGCTACTACCAAATAATTTTGTAATAGCTGCTTCTGCCGGCTTATTCATCACATTCCAATCGTATGGAGAATAAGTGTTGGTGTTAGACTGGCCTTGAGACATATTCATAAGCCAGTTATATATAAAAACGCCTCCGATTTTATTGGGAAAGTGTTTTTCAAGTAACGCAAGAGTGGAGGTGTAAAAATTTGCTTGACTTTCTAGATCTACATTAAAGTTTTTACCGTATCCATAATTTCCGCTGACATATGCGGGGCTACCCAGCTCAGTAAAGTAAACAGGTAATTTTTCTTTAGCTAAGTATTGAGAGAGTTGTTGCAGAAGATTCTCACCATAGGCTGAATTACTCCAACCTTTAGTCACACTATCAACTGTAAATGTGCCACTGGATTGCACTCGTGGATAGGAGCTAAGACCCATAAAGTCAACTTTTGCCAATACTTCTTTTGGAATGCCCAAGTATTCATTACCATCAGACCAAGGACCCAATAGTGCACCGGCATTAAAACCAATCTGTCCGACAAAGACACTACGTACTTCTTTAATTAGATCACTCCAGTAACCGATATATGCAGGATTATTAGTCATGGAGAATAATTCATTCGTAAGCAAAAAATGACTAACACCATTAGCTTGTAGTACTTTGCCAATCTCTACTAATTTTGCCGTATAGGTTTGAAACCACTTAGCGGGATCTGTAGGTTTTAGTGTCTGCCAACTATTTTGATCAGGGCCATTACCCATTATGACTATTGGTTTAAACCAAATATCAAGGCCTTGAGATTTAGCAGTTTTAATTGCAGTATCGAGTTGGGTTATTGTATTGTCACCTCGATAATCAACGGTACTCCCAGTTTGGCCAGTTGTCGCCAAGTGGAAGTCGATAATTACTGCATTACTATTTGTGGAGAGCATTCTAGAAATACTCACAGACTGTTCTGTACTATTTCTATAACTCCACATTGGTAGGGTAAAGCCTTGATATTGAAATAAACTCATAGTAATTACTTTTACTAGGGATCCTACCCCGCCCACTCGGTATAGGCAATGCCATTGGCAATCTGGTTAGCGACCAGGGAAGCCCCTTCGGGTAGCGCCGAAAACTGTTGCAAAACATAAGCTTTGCTCATGGCATCGTTATCGAGCTGTTCATTCCAATACTTCACGCCTCCAGCTTCCCCTGTGCGCCCTAACACATTCTTATAGAGCTGATCGACATAAAAAGCATTGGTCGGGTTAGCACCGTATTTGGCTACAAACTCGGGAGCTCTCACAAAGCCAGCAGCAATGTCGGTGACAATATTCTTCCCCCCATCGACCTGAGCCAACCAATAGCCCATACCCAGCGGATCTGGTATGCGATTAAAGGCGGCTTTGTAGAGCATATAGACCGATCCAGCGTTTTGGGTGGGACCAACATCGAGGGCAGCTCGATTAGTACCAGTAACCGTATCCGCATCTGAAAATTGAAGTCGAGTAATATTTGTTAGAGTATCAGTCCCATTGCGACTCGCCACTGTATCAGTAATCGTTGCTTTATTGGTAGCAGTTATTTTTATGGTGTGACTGGCCAAAGTTCCGCTATAACTAGCAATATCAAATCCACCACCGCCATCGATAGTGTCATTACCTGAAGCGCCAGTAATTATGTTATTTAGAGAATTACCAATAATCACATCATTACTTGCACTACCGCTGACATTTTCAAATTCACCATAAAACCACCTCAAACTAATTGGATCTTTTCCAGCGACCATTAATTGCTGATCAGAAATACTCATGCTAAGACCGACTAAATGCCTTGCACCAATAATCGTCGTACCTAAATGAATATAAGCACCGCTGGTGTAGTTTGCTAAGTTAACTAAATCCACCCCGCCGGTATCAAAGTAGGTACGAAAGGCATTGACCCCAGCCGATGAACCAATCGTAATCACATCATTTCCAGTTCCCGTACTACCAACTCCAGCACCATACGCTTCTTGCAATGCCAAAACATCCAAGATCATTGGTGTTTGTGCAAATGTATTGATCCCATTTGGCGGAATACGATCATCGTATGACATGATCGTAAAGTACTCTTTATTCATATCATAAGCAGTGGTAATAACAAAGCCAAGTTTCGAAAATCCAAGATTGACTGTTTTTGCAAAATCATTACTTAATAGAGCAAAGTTATTGACATAATCAGAGTGCGGATGGGATAAGCCCAGAGAGTGCCCCAGTTCATGCATGAATGCGTGGCCACCCCATGTACTGATAGCGAGTGAAGTGTCACTGCTACCAAAACCAGAGGTATTTAAAACAATATCTAACTCACCACCCACATATCCATAATTAGTAGTGGCCAATGCGGACAAGCCTGAAAAATTCAATGTGGGTCTTGTAATTAATGAGAGATTAATATCTGAAAGATTGCCAACCTTATCTGGGGTCATCCCCGAATAATTAATAACTTTAGAAAAAGAGATATTGGCAAATTGCGAGTAGGTGTCTAAGATCGACTGGATGTTTGCTATCTGTGTGGTCGACCAATTCGTGGACCCAGAACTTGCAGCGGTATAAATGTCTGAGGAGATGCCAGACTGATTGTAGTTTGTTCTAGTAAAGGCATCTGAGACGGATACCGTTACAAGCCCTGACAATCTAAAATTATTAATTTTAGATATTTCGTCAAAGTTAAAGAGGGCATTTGCCGCTACCCCAAAGGGGTAGAAATTAACAATCGTAGCCATCGCTATTCCAATAGTAATTGAGCTTAATCACCCTACCCACTCCTGATAAATAATGCCGCTGGAGATCTCATTGGCCACAAGAGAAGCCCCTTCGGGAAGGGTGGCAAATTGCACAAGGACAGCAGCTTTACTGATTCGGCCAGCATCGAGTTCTTGGTTCCAATAGGCAACCCCTCCCGATTCACCTGCACGACCCAATACGTTTTGGTAGAGCTTATCGACGTAAGAAGCATTGGTGGGGTTCGTACCGTATTTATCGGTGAACTCTTTCGAGGCGACAAAGCCTTGGGCAAGATTTGTCACGATATCTTTACCACTGTCTTTTTGGGCTAACCAATACCCCATGCCACCGGCATCGGATGGACGATTAAAGGCAGCTTTATAAAGCATATAGACCGATCCCGCATTTTGGGTGGGGCCAACATCGAGGGCAACATTAGTGTCGGTAAATTTAAGACGCTCAACGTTGGTGAGGGTATCGGTACCGTCTCGACCGGTGGTTTTATCAACGACGGCTGCTTGGGTTCCAGTGGTTATTTGATACTGAGAAGCAGTTCCAGAATAAATTGCAATATCAATGCCGGCGCCGCCGTTAATTGTGTCATTACCACGCACACCATTTATACGATCGTTACCATCGTATCCAAAAATTTTATCATCGTTAGCTGTGCCTAATAGCGACTCATTAGCTTGATCTCGTCCTAAAGGTTTAATAGCCCGAGATACATACGCATAGGTGTACTGCTGCTCAACTTGTGGCCATTGATGCAATGGTGTTTGCACAAATCCAACAAAATCCATCATGCCATCAGCGCCAATATCTACTGGAACTAATTTACTAACGCCATTTGATTGGAATGCTTTATTTGATTCTTCTCCAGAAAATTGATATGACTGAACAAATGCTAAATTACTTGGATCAAGATACTGTAGGCTACCGCGGTTATTTAAAAATATTGTGGAGTAGTCTTTTATTTTTGATCCAGCATTCCATGCATCAGTCAAATTTACTGGGTAACCAGTTAAGACGATATCAAGCCAACCATCGCCGTTTAAATCAAGAGCTTTAATATCGCCCTCTCCACTTCGATGTCCAGCATATGGATCATTAATCATGCCAGCTCTCTCGACTAAACCGCCCTTACCGTCACCTAAAAAAATTCTTAATTTCGCCATAGAGTAATAGGCCTGTGAATTACCGGCATCTGTAGTCCAATAGTGCTCCATGAACACTAAATCTTTATGGCCGTCACCATTTAAATCTGCAGCCACCATAAAGTTGGTGCCGATATTTCCCGGAATATCGTTTGATCTATTTATTTGCGTGGCATGAGAGCCAACTAGTCCATTAGCACTTCCTTTTATAAGAACTAAATCACCACCATTAAAGTTAGTATTACCCACATTCGGCATAGTTGAGTAAATCAAATCATCATAGCCATCCTCGTCAAAGTCCGCTCCAGCTGAAGAGTTGACCAGAGGCCAAAACCATTGATCTGAGAATAAGTTTGTAGGATTGCTAGGTGATGAACTGATTGCCGCCGAACCATTGGGCAAAGTAACTGTGGCATTGAATCCACCGGTACGGTTATTATAAAAAGCATACCAGTTACTAAACCAATCGGGATAATGATCGCCATTAAAATCACCAATAGCAATGCTATGGCCAAAAGTATATCCTTGGGTTTTCGTCGCTAGATTTTGAACACTAAAATTTCCGTATGAATCAACCCAATTAAATTGATTTTTGACGCTTCCATAAACAACTACGGGGGTTTGAAAGTCTGTTTGGTTAGTTCCTGAATTGCGATTAATACTCCCCATAGCTGACATTGCTGTGTCAGAAATTCCGTCAAGATTGAAGTCAGCCACTCCAAGTCGATAAAGAAAATGTTTAACAGGAAAGTTGGATGCATCAATAATCGATGAGGGATTTTTAAAGCCTCCACGGCCATCTTGAATAAGAAAAATGGGTTGGATTAATGTTTGGTGTGGTACTACATGCTGAAAAAGCATAGGTTGAAGCTCAATGTCGAGCAAACCATCTCCATTGAAGTCTCCAATTGCAGTATTGTGAATATCTAAACTAAACCAACCAGCTGGAACAATATCAGAGGGAGTGGGATACCAGGTTTGGGGAAATTGCTCACTAGAGCTAAGTTTTAAAAAGCCAAAATTTTCAACACGAAAATATTGCGAAATTAAATTTTCGCTTGCCGCAGACGAAAGCGCTCTAGTAACCGAAGTGGTATCAATTAAATTTAGTGTCATGCGGTTGCATTAATACCTACCCCACCCACTGCGTATAGGTGATTCCATTGGCAATATCAGGTGCCACGAGAGCGGCCCCTTCGGCTAAGGTTGCAAATTTCTCAAGGACTTGTGCTTTGGTGACCCTGCCCGCATCAAGCTCTTGATTCCAGTACGCCACTCCTCCGGCTTCTCCGGATCTACCCAATACATTCTTATACAAATTATCTACGTAGGAGGAATTCGTGGGATTGGCGCCATACTTTGCAATGAATTCTTGGCTAGTGGCAAAAAAGGAGGCGACATCTTTGGTAATGTCAGCCCCTTTGTCAACACGATCAATCCAATACCCAATGCCACTGGCATCTGGCTTTCGATTAAACGTTGCTTGGTAGAGCATGTACACGGATCCAGCCGTTTGATTTGCACCAGTGTCTAGTGCTAGGGCCGTATCGGAAAAACTTAAACGCTCGATATTTTTTAGCGTATCCGCTCCATCGCGAGTTGACTGTGAATCCGCAATTACAAGCTGCTCAGCGGTGCGATTAATTTTGTAGTCAGCTAACTTGCCATTAAAAACGGCCTTATCAACTCCAAGACCGCCATCTAAGATATCCGCTCCTGCCCCGCCAATTAAAATATCACTATTGACACTCGCAGTAATCTGATCGTTGCCTTCGCCTGCTATAAAAATTGTCTTGGTATCGGTGGGAGCAGCAATAATGACGTCATCTGCTGCTGTGCCCTGCAAAGTACTCAATGCCATTTGAGCCTCATGCTTAGCACTGAGGTAAGCGCTGTAATCAAAACCCGCTAGGTCTTTCAAACCCGTATCTTTTAGGATCGCCTGGTATTCGTTTGAACCCACAGCTGGCAGAGCAGCATTTGTTTTTGCTGGGTCAGCAACAAAGCGACTAATCAGGGTCTCGGCCGCCAGTTTTTCTTTTTTATGGGCAACTAAATCGAAATTCTTAAAATCCGACCTTCCAGTTTCAGCAATTAAAGTCATGACTTCGGCATAACTTAATGAGGTCAGCACTTTCTGACTCGTAATAGCTGCCACATGGGCTGCGTAATTAAATCCCGGGGACTCCGAGGCGCCTCCAGTCTCTTGCGACAGGGCCTTATACGCCGCAGAACCAACTTCAGGCATTTTCAAGACGGTAGATTGCTGAATTTGATTAATCGCAACGGCTGCTGCCGTTGTATTTGCAAATTCAT